>Ga0209394_1000338_pt1 | contig 38772 bp, 38 predicted proteins | sample JNZ201metaG_FD_184122 | JGI IMG/M metagenome (GOLD analysis project Ga0209394, IMG submission 184122) | Hot spring microbial communities from Jinze hot spring, China to study Microbial Dark Matter (Phase II) - JNZ 20120812A (SPAdes) (version 3) ...
CACGAGACGTGGCAAGCTCTAACTAAAGAAGGAAGAGATAGGCTTAGAGCCAAAGCTTGGGGAGAGCTTCAAGCGTTAAAGGAAAAATACGATGGGAGGTTCAAGGAACTCGAGAGAAGGATCGAGGCTTACTTCCGAGCTCAAAGGCCCCTTCCTTAAGGCGTGCTTGGTTAAGCGTATCGTAAAGATGCCCCTATAACCGATAAGCATCGTGAAGAGCACTAACACTCATATACGACTTAAATTCTTCCATTACCCTAAGGCGCGCCTAAAGGTTAGTGGACGACGGCCAAGAACTCCACATACCTACCCGTAATCTTGAAGGGCCTACCGACCTTACTATCATCCATAAGCTCATAATCGTAGCGATCGAGAAAGTCAAGGCTTAAAAGAAGCTCACCACGCCTAACAAACCCCTCATCAACAACCTTCTAATCCATAAATTGAAATAAAGTAAAAGAAGCCTAAAGAATTAAGCCATAAAGCTTTAAGGAGGAATATGAGGGGTGAAGAAGTTGGCGGTAAATATAAGAAGAAAGGTCTATGTTCTCACCGTCCTCTTGATCCTGCTTATACAACCTCACCTCATCATAGGATGCTTGCGATAAGCTACGCTTAGTCCTTCAGCGCTAGGTGTACATGGCTGTGGAGCGGTTAAAGGCAACTACGATAGGAAATTTAATAAAATAGAGGAGCATATTAAGCCTTGCTTCAGGCCCTTAATCCCTCCATGCGCGCCCTCACTTCAATAAGCGTAAGCATGGAGTCACGCCTTTAAGGGGTTGTCGACGTGGACAGGAAGATTGTGGTTAGCGTTTCAGGGAAGGGTGGCACCGGGAAGAGTACGATAGCCGCCTTAATGGTTAAACACCTATCGGAGGCTGGCGGTAAAAGCGTTCTAGCGGTTGACGCTGACCCAGCTTCGAACCTAGCCGACCTACTCGGAGTTAAGGTTGATAGAACGGTAGGCGAGGTTACCGAGGAGCTTAGAAGGATGATCGATAAGGGCGCATTACCGCCGGGCTATAATAAGAAGGACCTATTGGAGTACAAGGTTTACTCTGTGCTTAAGGAAACCCCTAAGTTCGACCTACTCGTAATGGGTAGGGGAGAGGGAGAGGGATGCTACTGCTACGTGAACGCTGTGCTATCAAGCATACTCGACACGTTAACCCGTAACTACGATGTAACAATCATGGATATGGAGGCCGGCTTAGAGCATATCAGCCGAAGGACCGATCGCGACGTGGACATCATGATGGTCGTAGTCGACCCGAGTAAAATGAGCTTCGCCACCGCTAAACGTATCAAGGAGGTAGCTAAGGAGGCTCATGTGGAGTTTAAGCGCATACTCATGGTTGGCAACAAGTTTAAACCAGGCCAAGAAGCTATGTTAAAAAGCAAAGCCGAGGAAGTAGGGATTGAGTACATTGGCTATGTACCCGAGGATGGAGCCGTTCACGCATACAACCTTGAGGGCAAACCCCTACTTGAACTACCGAGTAATAGCCCAGCGGTAGTTGCGGTTAAGGATATAATGATTAAGATTGGGCTCTTATAGATCGCTAATTAAACCATGAGGTTACGGAACGTAGCCCAGCGGTACGTCAAGAGCTTAAAATAGCCTAATCCTAGCTTTTCTCCCTAAAAGCCTGCTAAAATTCTAATCGATCCTACAATGTTAAACCACTTCACTTTTAAGCCAATCTTACGCGTACCGGCTCTAGCTATTTTCATCAAAAACCGATAATTCCATAATTATCTACATCAGCAAAGCATTTGTAGGATGTCCGCCCGCTCATTCGTAAGGCTTCTACGCTTCCCTCATTACGAAGTCGGAGCGGATCGTCTAGGGGGAACCTATCATCCTTAGCTTAAGTGGATCTCCGACCGTCTTCAACGGGAGCGATCGGTATCTTTCTCGTACGCGTTTTCTCTCGGTATTTCCATTTAATCGGGTGGATGAGGACGTAGACTTCGACTTCTAAGCCTAGCGTTAACGCGTTACTTGTCTAAGCTTTAAAAGCTCATTCCCTATATCAACCTCGTAGATCGCGGCTTCCCCTACTTCAACCTCCTCGCCGAGCACGCTTCTTAACAGTACCTTACCCCCTAGGTCCTTAGCGTATACCACATCCTTAAACACCATCTTACCGTTTAAAACAGCTTTAAGCTCGCACATACGGTTAACACCTACATAACTATAAGGTAATGGTGGAACTTAAAAGTTTAAGCTTATCGTAGAAAGCCGTTTAAGACGTGTAAAGCCGAAGATGAACCCAGCGCTATGAACGCAAAATAGGAGGGATGGGAAGAAACTCTTTAACTATTCCAGCTTAACCTCCTTGCTCCACACCTTCTCCACGAACTCAGGTATACCGGAGCAGTCCTTAGGGCCTACGAAGACCCTCCAACCCTGTAGTAGCTCTTCGAGCTCCCCGCTTATCCTAGCGGCTTTACCAGGTATTATAACAGTCCTATGCTTAACCTTCTTCTCAACGCCCGAACTCTTTAAGGCCTCCACAACCTTCTCGGCCGTAAACCTCTTACCGGCTACTGATGATTCAACGCTTATACCCTCGGTATCAATAGATATTAAGTAGCCCTTACCGCTCCTTTCAACATCACCCTTAACTAGGAAGTAGGTGAGGGCTCCGTTACCGGTTACGAATATCGGCGTTTTATCGTCCACCGGTCCTATTTCGTAAAGCCCCGGTTTAACCGATAAGGGCGTCCTTGGATCCGTATATACGTTCTGCCTCCAAACTAGGATTGGTAGTAGGACCCATGGATCTAGGCTATGCATAATCATTAAGTCCGCGTACCTAGCTATCAATAGGTTCGCTAGGTACGACTCCCTCATCTTAACCAATACCTCATTCTTCTCAGGGTTTAACCATACGGCGGCGGGAACCGCCATAAGCGGATAGCCTAAATCCTTATCCTCCCCCTCTATGGCGGCCAGCCTCAGCATGGTGAAGGCGTTAACGGTTTCACTAAGCATATCTGCTTCCACGAAGGTCCCAGGGTCTAAAACTAGGTCGTCGAGGCCTAGCTTACGCATGGTGGCTGCTAACGACTTAAGCATCGATAGATCGCCTGGAGCCGATACGGTGAGCGGGCATTCATACTTTAAGGCTAGCTTCGACATCTTAAACCAGTTATCCTTAGTGGCAGCGTAGATTAAAGGCCTCCTCTTACCGGCCACTATTAACGCCTCCTCAATTACATCGGGATCGTAGGAGCATAGTACTAAGGGTAGGTTACTCGCCTCGCTTATCCTACTAACCATTTTAGCGAACTTATCGCGATCACCGCTCGTGCAGCGTACGGCTATCCCTTGAAGCCTTATCTTTGCGCCTATACGTTCATACTCAAAGGATTCAACAGTCTTAACCCTCTTCATTACCTCTTCGTCAGGCGCCTCGTCAGTAACATCGAAGAATAGGGCTGTAGGTCTATACCAGGTTAGTTCATGTCTATAGACGCATACCTTCCCACCTATAGTAACCGCCCTATCACCTACCCCTATCGTAACCTCCTTAACGGGAGGCCTAAGCACCTCCCTAAGGCCTTCAAGCTTAGCCTTATACTTAGGTTCAAAGATCGGTGGACAGTCCTCGATTTTCTTCTCACGCTCTATTAGTTTAGCGGCAAAGGCCATACAGTTAACCTCGCCGCATTTAGCGCAGTTAGTACCTGGTAGATGCTTATATACGTCTAGAGGCCTTAATATCTTGGGCGTGAGGATCACCTCAAGCCTTCATCGTTACCCATTTATCATAGACGGCTTCCTTAACCAGCTTTTCGGCCTTCGGCTTTGAAAGCGCTTCAGCCAGCCTCTTCAAGGTTTTAGCCGCTACGGGGTGCATCATCATGAATAGGTCGGCGCCAGCAAGCATGTTTACTAAGCCCGTAGTTATCTCCCATAGTGGCCCGCGATACTCTCTAGGCCCCCACTCATCAGCGGGCATCCACGCCTCCCTAGCGACCCAAGCGTTAGTAGCCGCGCAGCTTATGGGGACCTGCATCGTCTCCTCACCCATTAAACCGGCCATCCTCATCCTCTCCATAATGCTAAAGGTATACTCAATACCGTAGCCAAGCCCACCGGTTGAAGGATCCGTAATGAGGTGGTCCTTAGGTAGCCCGCCGCTAAGTAGCTTCCTATTAAGCTCCTTAACTTGGTTTATATCGAGGAAGGCTAACGCTATCACGTTATGTCCATGCTTAGCGATCGCCTTCACCGCCTTCTCCACGTCCATGTCGACCGTTACCGACGCTAATACAAGCCGCTCCCCCTCAGTAACTTTAGCGACCTCTTCAAACACTAACATATCCTTATCAGGGTTGCCAGAGCCTCCAACTATTACAGGTATTTCCACCTGATCAAGCACTTTATCCACGAAGCGCGCCGCCTCATCGGCAGGCCTATTCTCCGCCGATGGATCAGTACTCGTAAGGTGTAGCGTTACTAGGTCCGCTTCAAACTCGTCGATACATTTCCTAACCCAGGCTACGTGATCCTTAAACACGTCCTTATAGTAACTCTTAATGGTTTTAGGTAGTGGCGGAGGTGAATCAAAAACGTCGAGCGCTATAACTGGCCTATGCGGGAGTACGCCTTCGAAGTGGTAGAATGGAGGTACGGTTTCCCCACCTATCTTAATTACCTTCTTCCTAGTCCCCCCTTCACTACCGGTTGCACCTATTTGAACCACGGCTATCTTAGCAGCATATTTACCTACTGGAGGCTTAAATACCGCTTTAACCAATTCTTCAGTCGGCGGAGCCACAGCCGGTGGAGCTACGGCTGGCGGCGGGGCCGCTTGAACTATTGACGGGACGATTTCCAAGGCTAGTTCTTCAGCTACTATATCCACGTCTTCAAGCTCAAGCTCTTTAGCCTTATCGAGAAGCGTAAAAAGCTCTTCAATACTCTTAGGAGCTCCTCCTTTACGTTCCTCAACCATGAAGTATCGCCTAACGCTTTATCACGATCTTATCTATGTGGATTTTAGCCCCCTTAAGCACTATTTTAAGCCCTCCACCAGCCGGTACTACGAGGGTCCCCGGAGCGCTTACCGTGGGCGTTACGGCTGGCGCTACAGCGGCTAACGGTGTAACCTCCTCAACCTTTTCAGCTGGTGGTGCAGCTGCCGCCTCTAACTCCTTTATCCTAGCCGCTAAGGGATGGCCTTTCTCAACTAGGAACTTCTTAAGTGAAGCTACGTCAGAAGCTTCCTTCTCGGTGGGTATCTTATCCTTTAACTCCTCGGGTATAGCGTCCTCAATCCTCTTCCTAAGCGTTGAACACATCCATGCTACCCTACCCCATCCTCCATCGCCTTGGAGGAACTTAGGGCTCCGGTAATATTCTAAACCCATACCTAAGAAGCCCTCGGTTTGGATTCCACCGCCCGTTTGAGCCGCCATGGTTGCGAAGGGTAAACCGTTAACAGCCGCGCCCTTAAACCCTCGATCGACAAAGCCGAAGCCGTCTACTTCAGGGATGTAGAAGCCTATGGTCTCGAAGCATCCGCATGAAGTATGCGGGTAGCTGAACATGCTGTATAGGTATACGCGTTTATTAGCGCCTAGGGAGCGCTCATTAACCACCTTATTAACGCCTTCATACTCACCCTTGATCGGGTCGAGCAGCTTACCTTTAGGTATCGGGAAGTTCGGCCCCTTAGGATCTACGCTCGCGGCAGCCCTAGCGTCAAACCAGTTCATGGCTCCGCAGAGGGATACCCTATTAGGCGGTATTACGCATACGTGCTGAGGAGCGAAGGATTGGCAAAGGACACATCCATAGAAGGTGTCAACATCCTCGTCCCTAAGCCCTCGAACCCTAGCGTCTCTAGCCTGATACGTTTTAAGGGCCTGATCATACCACCACTTAACCTTCTCCGGGTCCGTGTAGAACGTAACCTGAATCTTCTCGATGAAGGGCATGGCGCTCTTAAATAGCTTTATCAGTATTAAGCCCCACCATTTAAGGGTGTTGAAGCCCTTCTTGTAGCTCTTCTTACTAATCCTAATCCAAATGTCGTAACGCTGGTTAAGATGCATTACGCCCTCAATGTAGTTTGTGAAGTCGTGGATCCTCCTCTCAATCACAGCTTCAAGGTCCTTCTCCACCTTAGCCCCGGCCACGTATATTATGTTGGCGAGCGGGTAGCTTTCACCCTCTTTAAACTCTTGTAGGTCTGGGCCTACGACCTCCACCTTACCGTCCTCTACTTCATCCATCCCCTTAGCCAAAACCAATTCGCACTTATAGTCTATCTTAGGCCCTCCGAACTCGACGTACATATCTTCCTTTCTTATCCTTTCACCCTCGTAAACTGGCCCAACGTCAACCGGAAAACCCGCGAAGGATTTGGACACCTTAAATCGCCCCGTTAAGCTTCAAAAATAGGAAGAAGAGGCGAATATATAGGTTTTGGATGTAGGCCGCCTTTAAACCGAGGCGTGTTAAACAGCGTGGCCTAGGGGTTGATCCGTTTAACGTTGGATGGCTAACGTAACGGTCGGCTCTAGATCGTTTTAAGTACCTCATTTAACGCTTCACCCCATTCCTTTTCGCTTAAGTTGTTAAAGGAGAAGGAGGCGTTCGGATGGTAAAACCTATCGAGCGAAATGGTTATGAGGTGGGGCGCGAAGTTCTTTAGCGTTGAAAGGACTTGCGATTCAAACTGGTAGGATATACCTAAAAATATTACGTGCGTATAGGGGCCTTTACCGTCAAGGCTCCATTTAGGGTCTTGAAGCCTATTAACTACGTCGACGAGGCTCATCACTAAGACCTTATCAAACCCCTTCTCTAGGAAGGCCTTCAAGGTGTTAGACGTTGCGACTATCGGTATGCCGCGCTTCCCGAGCTCCAAGGCAAAGTCGATTAACGGTCTACCGTTAAACCTCCATTCTAGTAGCGCCCCTCCAACGATTAGTAGCGGCCGTTTAGCCGCCTTAATCATTTTACCCGCTACCTCAGGTCTAAGTACGTTGGCTGTCCTAGGCCCAGGTACGTTCCCCCACTGCCAAGGAGTTACAGCAGCCATCATAATCACTTCCTAACCCTTATCAACCTCTCCAGTAGGGTTGGATCTATGGACGGTACCTCAGCCGGCTTCCAGCCCCTGCCCTTTAAGAAGTCCATCACCTCGTCCTTAAACGTTATCGGGACGTCAGCCTCAGTCCTAACGAGTAGTGGTAGATCATCCGGCAGCCTACCGTAAAGCCTCCTATAGAGGTCTATGTAGTGGGTTAGCTTTATCATCCTACCCTTAGTGGTATCGTTCGGCCTCATGCAGAGTTTAGCGGTCCAAACCATACATTCCTCCTTGGTTTCAGCTATGTAAACTAGGTGTTCAGGGGCTGGACCTATGTAGACCTTCTGACCCGTTCTAGCGTCGTAAGTCTCGAAGCTAGCCACGTCCTCAACCCTACCTAGGTAGAGGCGCCTATACTTTGATCCTTGAGGACCTATGATCACGGGTATACCTAGCCTATTATAGCCCGTCGCTATTGACGCAGCCTTCTGCGAATAGGCGCCCCAAGCTACTCCGCACGCTCCAACCCTATGAAGCACGTAGTCCGCTATCTCCTCGTAGTTCGCTCTAAGCTTACGCCTCGCGAATATACTTGCTATCTTTATCGCCGCCCCGCTTATATGGGCGTTAGCTACGCATGAACCCACATTAACCAGCCCGCCCCTATCGAAGACCCCGGGGAAGGCCTCGTAAGGCGTTCTACCCTCCTCATCGCGGTATTCGCCTATACTCATAGCTGAACAGCCGCTAGCTACAACTATATAGCCCCGCTTAGCAAACTCGTAAGCCATCTCGCCAACGTCGCGCCCGGCGCCTGGATAATTAGCGCATCCAACGTAGGCTACGACGCCGGGTATCTCACCAAGTACGATCGGCGATCCTACCTCGCGTATTTCAGTATCAAGTATCGGCCCCCTACCAGCCCTCACCTTATACTTCTCAGTCTTAATCTTATGCTGGGCGGCCGCCTCCATTAGGCTTAGTATCGGAATCTTTTGAGGGCATTCAGATTCACATCTTAAACAGCCGAGGCAGACGTCGTGAAGATCCGCCAGCTTATCTAGAACGCCCTGTTTAGCAGCGTTTACAGCGTCACTTACCGGTAGATCCGAAGGGCAGTTCCTACGGCACCTATGACAGTAGGTACACGGAGAAGCTAGTTCACGTACCTTCTCGACATCGGGTATAGCCTTAAACTTCCTACGTAGGGGGGCTATCCTTATCGCCGTTAGGGCCGCTACAGCCCCCGCTTTTTCAAGGTCCAGTATTAACGCACCTTTCAACTTACCCGTTACTAGCATATCGACTATTCTATCAACGGGCTCATCGCTTACGTCGGGGAAGCCGTAACAAACTTTTTCAGATACAGCTATAACCGGCGTATTAACGGAGGCAGCTAAACTAGGTATATCAGTCCTTATGCACTGTTCATCAACCACCACCACGTCGGCTATACCGCTCCTTACGAACTTTGATTGGTAGGATATGGGCCCTATGATCTTAGCCTTACTCGTATACCTCGTAATATCGTGGCTCGTGCAGCAGATACCTGCAACCTCCACGCTAGTTCCGGCTTCACCCAACCCGGCTTTACGTATGTAGTCTACGAGCTCCACCCCTGCACATACGTTATGCCCTATTAGTAGGACAACGGGCTTCGTGGTATCAGCTAGTATGCCTAGCCCGCTTTCAACTAGGGGGGCGTTAGGGTCTCCCTTCGGGAAGTTAAAGCCTACTACTTGGGCTATATCGGCCGCCTCCATGGCTACGTGGTCTATCATGCTGACGTGTAGCGCCTTAGACTCATAATCTATATAGTCGCCCTCCTGCCCGGTATGCGTCGCAGCCAACGAATGCGTTATCTGCTCCTCGCAATAGTTTAATACGTGAGCTAGATCTCCGAGGGTCTTAGGCCGAATCCCTGTTACAAGCCTAATATGCGGGGCTTCAACCTCGATCTCGGTTCCGAGGTTTATAGGGTAATCAGGGCCATACTTTTCGAGTAGGTAATGGACTAGGTGCCTAGCGTGAGCAGTATGCGTAGAGGCCCCTATACAACACGCTATTAGAATGATTCTAGCTTGCTGCGTTCTAAGGTCTAAGCCGCAAGCGCCCTTCTTACCCCTGGTTAAGTCGCATTTACCGTAAGTGCATAGACAGCATAGGTCGCAGAAGGGCATGTAGAAGGGCGTATAACGGCTTAAAAGCTTACGATCCCAGCTTCGAAGCGTTGTAAGGCTAGGCATGGGGGTTGGGCCCATGGGTTCCCATTCTTCCTCCATGGCGAGCCTACCTATAGCGACCTCAAGGTCTTTAGCGTAAAGCGTACCTGTTCTAAGCTCCTTAACGCTAATCTTAGCAGGGCCTCTCTCCATGGAAGGCCTCACCAGCATCCAAGTAGGATTTAAGCGTCCATATAAGAGTTACCTAACTGCCCTCTAAGCTCTATATATGAACGCGCTCGTTAATACGGTACGCTAGTTTAAACGGTTTAACCGTATGAGCCTACACGGTTTAAAGAAGCCCTGTTAGAAGTTTTTCGCCGATCCCTCTAATAGCCTTAACCGCTACCCCTTCCACTAGTAAGGGGTTTTGCCCCGTTCTTTCAGCCTTAGCCACCCCTTCATCGTAGGGCACTAGGCCTAGTAACGGTACGCCGACGTCCTTAGCGAAGCTGGTTATCGCCTCAACGTCTCTATCCTCAACAACCTTGTTCCCGACGAGGTAGGCCTTCGGGACCTTCAAGCTTAACGTTAACCCGTAGATCTTCTTAGCTACATCCATGGACCTAAAGCTAGGCTCAGTTACTATAAGCATATGTTCCACGTACTTCGCCGTCCCCCTACCTAGGTGTTCAACGCCAGCCTCCATATCCATAACCACAGCCTCGCTCCTATCCACGATTAAATGCCTCATTAAGGCCCTAATTAACGCGTTAGCAGGACACGTACATCCTCCACCAGCATCCTTAACGGTCCCCATCACTAGGAGGTATACGCCCGTAGGGGTTTTAACGGCGTACCTATCAACCACGTCGTCAACGCTAAAGCTAAGCCTATATACCCCCGGATACCCGGTTGAAGTCTTACTCTCTATAAGCTCCCAGTCTTCAGATAAGGGCTTTATAGTTGAAGCTTGGCTTAAAGGCACCCCCAGCATTAAAGCTAGGTTTGGCGATGGGTCAGCGTCTACAGCTAGCACCTTAAACCCCTTCTTAACGAAGAAGCTAGCCAGAGCCGCGGCTATAAAGGTCTTCCCTACACCCCCCTTACCACTAACCGCTACCTTCACGCGTTACCACTCACTTAACAATTACACTACGGCGACTTAAAGAGTTAAGCTATGCTTAAAAGGTTAAAGGCGAAACTATACATAGGCTCTTTAATAGCTAAAAAGTTTACACTATCTCTACTAGAGTCTCTGGTGGAAATACTGATTTTAAACCTAACCGATTAAGCCCTTCTCCACTCTAAACTCCGGTTAAAGTTAAGGTTGGAACGTTGAGCTTAACCTACATTTCTACTGGAGTTTCAAGTGGAGAAAAAGGCTTCACCTTTAATACGTTACTATTAACCTCTTAAGCTACAAAGCGATATTTACGTAATCCTAGATGGAAGCTTCATGTAAATAGTTAGTTCTATAGCTTAACCGCTGAAATCTTCTTCGGGAGTTACGCCTACCGTTAACGTAAAAATTATAAGCTTGCCCTTTCACTGTTTGACGGTGTCTACATGTCCGACGTATACGCGCGTATAATGATGAACGACGTTCAAAGGTTAATTGTGGAGAGCTTAAAGAACGGCGAGAAGAAAACTAGTCAAATCGCTGAGGAACTTAGTAAGGTATCGCCTGCGGGAGTATCACCCCTAATAGTTTACTTACACGCGTGGTACTTAGAGCAAAAGGGCATCGTAGAAAGTAAAGGCGAAGGAGTTGAAAGAACCTATAAGCTAACCGATAAATGGAAGGAGTTAGAATCTAAAGCTAAACAAAAGTAGGAAGAAGCAGCGTAGCCTTTAACTGCTTACGTAACCCATGCTTCTCTACGATTCCATTAGCTTTCTACACCTACATAAGTGGATATTAATCGTATCCACCGTTAACCTATGGATCATTAACGTGTTAAGAGCCTTTAAGCTTAAAGCCGCGTTCAAACCTTGATCCTACTTTTTGAGGGGTCAAAAGCTCCTTAACGAATTCGTAGTTCCGCTTATATATATGGCAGTTCTTCGAATGGAATATTAGCTTCCCCGTGTGAACTTCCTCCTTAAAGCCCTTTAAGCGTAGCCTTTCGTTTAACTCGCCTACGAAGGTTTCGTTCCAAAGCTGGATCGCGGCGATATTAGCCGGTAACCCGCCGTAGGCATCCCAAGACCTAAAGTAGCAGGTTAAGTTTAAAGCTAGCCCCCCATCAACATCCCTACAGACTTCAACGTCTATAAGCCTTAAACAGGGAGGTTCATGCCTCCTACCGCAAAACTCCTTAAGGATGTCCTCAGGCCTTTCAACGACGAGGGTCACTTGCCTATCGAAAAGATTTTCAGATAGCCTCTTTAAAGCCTCTTCAACCTGATCCACCTCAATAGCTTCTCCTTGTTCACAGCTACGGGCTTTCCTCAACCTATAACTATACGTATAGGTTTCCTCAGCCTCCTTAACGCCGAGCCACATATACTGTAGGAAGTAGAAGTTAAGGTAGGAAAGGGTGAAGGGGGCCCTCTCATCAAGCAGCGGCCTAACCTCCGGATGTAATATCTCAATGGTTACGTCGAGCTTCTTAGTTTCACCAACCTCCGAACCATACTCCACGTAGTAGACCTCACCTTCCTCCCAAATTCTCTTTAAAACCTGGAACCAGGCATCGGGACAGTTAAAGGCCGTAATCTTTACGTGCTTCATTAAACCACCTCTTCAACGGCTTTACGCGCCTTTAGACCGTGGCTAAGTAGGTTATAGTTAAACCTCGGCTTAAACCGCTTATAGTCGGATAGCTTTAACGCGCTCGCTTTAGCTAGCTTAGGCTCGTTGCAAACGGGTTCATTAAGGTGTTTAGCGCAGGCTAAACAGTTCCCACGGCATCCCTCCATAGGTTTAAAGGCCTCGGAAAGGCTGGACCTATAGTACATGGGGATATCTATCCCCTCACAGCTTTCAGACGTAGCGTAAACGCTATTTAACCCGACGTAGGTCTTTCCACCCTTACCTAGTTCAACCTTAAACTCCATGCAGAGGCTCATAGTTAACCCCTCCCGATCGCAAACCTCCCTAGCCCTCCTAAAGACCTCTTCACGGTAGCTTAGACAGGCTTGACTCCCTCCCTCCTCCACGTAAACCTCCCTCCAAACCTTTAACGCCTCCGGAAAGTAATGCTTAATAACGCTTAGAGTCCTCCTACGCCACTTCCATCCTAAGTCGCAAACGCTGAAAATAACGTGTTTCACGCCCTCCTTCTTCGCTCGCTCCACTAATTCACGTATGCTTCGCTCGCTATCCGTTATACCCGGAAGGATGGGGTCCATCCTAACCACGGTAAATAAACCTCTATCAACGGCCCTCCGAACGGCTTTAAACTGCTGCTCAACCGTAGCCCCTCCAGGTGAAAAAACCCTTCTAACATCATCGTCCACGCTTAGTATGGAGAACTGCGTAAAGCAATGCCGATACTTATGCTCAGCCATCCTATCAAGTAGCCTTAACGGTACGTTATCACCCCGCTTCGTTATGAACTCCACGGGAAGACCCCTATCAAGGAAGGCGTAAGCAATCTTCTCGCTTAACCCGTAGGTGTTCTCCAAAGGCCTTTGGAAGGGATCAGTTACGGGTGATAGGTAGGCGCATGAAGCTACGTATAGCTGATCGAGCTCAAAGGCGCATTTTTCATCTATACCTTCAAACACCGTGATAACCCGTTTCTCATTCCAAAGGTCAAAGTAGCCTCCAAAGCCCCTAGCATAACACATAGGGCACTCCACGGAGCATCCATTATAAGGGTTTACGAGAATACGTTCCGAGCTACATTCGCGGCGTCCACGATTCTCATACCCGTAAAACCATCCATGAACCACCTCTTTAACCGTTGGCACCGTGATGTGGGGGATGGGATCCTCATCCACCCGAAACACCTTAACCCTACCGGCAAAGTCGACCTTGACCGTCGATACCATTAAAACCGCCCCTTAAAGGAAGCAGTAAAGGAACGATTTAACCCTATCAGGGCCCCTTCAACACTATAAACCCTCTGACCGTGTAAACCCGTATAACTATGAAAACTGATGGGGAGGAGGTATATCTTTAAATGGACGCGAAAACCACATTAAATAATCGAAAATTAAACGTTTTAATGGGTGTAACCGCTTGACCGGCTCCTTCATCGTGAAGTCAGTGTGTAGGATGTGTCATGGAGGTTGTGGAGCCCTTATACACGTGGAGGATGGTAAAGCCGTTAAAATCGAAGGAGATCCATCCCACCCTGTAAGTAGAGGTTATCTATGCGTTAAGGGGTTAGCAAGCCTTGAACTGGCTTACCACCCGGATAGGTTAAGGTATCCGCTAAAAAGGATTGATGAGCGCGGTAAAGGTAAATGGTCGCGAGTTTCATGGGATGAGGCGTTAAACGAGGTTGCACGTAAGCTCTTAGAGATTAAGGAGCGTTACGGGGCTGAGGCCGTGGTGTTTGCTCACGGTACTAACCGTGAATACCTCCACATGGTTTATAGGCTAGCCCACGCCTTCGGCTCGCCTAACGTAACCTCCCCAGGCTACGTATGCTACTACCCTAGAGTAATAGGCTCCATAGTAACCTGCGGCGGTTTACCTATAGCGGATTACGATGGCGGTCCCCGCTGTATAATGATATGGGGCTGTAACCCTATAGATACAAGCCCCGATGAATACTGCGCAGCACAAGTCCTTAGGGCTCTCGAGCGAAAGCCGCGCTTAATAGTTATAGACCCCCGTAAAACCTTACTCGCGTCTAAGGCGGATTTATGGCTTCAGCTTAGGCCGGGCACCGATGCAGCGCTAGCTCTAGGTATACTTAACGTTATTGTGGAGGAAGAACTATACGACCGCGAATTCGTTGAACGTTGGACGACGGGCTTCGATAAACTCGTAAACCGCGTTAAGCAGTATACGCCTAACAGGGTTGAGGAGATTACTTGGGTTCCAGCCGATAAGATAAGGGAGGCTGCGAGGCTTTACGCTTCCACTAAGCCTGCCTGCATTCATTGGGGCGTTAAAATAGAGCAGAACCTAAACTGTACGAGTACTGTTAGAGCGTTAGTAGCCCTAATGGCTATCACCAACAACCTAGACGTAGCTGGAGGAAACATGCTACACTCACCTCCACCAGTGGTCCGCTTCACCGATTTCATGCTTACGAGCTCCTTACCTAAGGAGCAACACCGTAAAAGGCTTGGAGGCGAGCATAAGCTAGCATCTATGGGCTCCGTGGTTCCACCCATGTACGTAGTTAAAGCAATACTCGAAGGCACCCCCTACCCGGTTAAGGCCATGGTGGCTATAGGGACAAACCCCTTACTAACTTGGCCTAACTCTAAACTGGTTAAGGAGGCCTTGCTTAAACTTGACCTCCTAGTGGTCGTAGACCTCTTCATGACGCCTACAGCCGAACTAGCTGACTACGTGCTACCAGCGTCTTCCTGGCTGGAGATAGACGATGTAGCCTTCTACTTCTTTAGGGCTGGCTACGTTATGGCTAGGAGGAAGGCTGTTGACGTTAAGGAATGCTGGTCCGACCATAAAATAATTATTGAGCTCGCTAAACGCTTAGGATTACGCGAAGCCTTCTGGGACAACGTAGAGGAATACCTTAACTACCTACTCTCCCCCTCAAGGATGAGGTGGAACGAATTCGCCGAAGTAGGCTTCCTACGAGCCCCTTTACGCTATAAGAAGTACGAGGTTGAAGGCTTTAAAACCCCTTCAGGTAAAGTCGAGCTTTACTCTTCAATCCTTGAATCCTTAGGCTTCGATCCCCTACCTAGCTATGTCGAACCCCCCGAAACACCATTTAGCCGCCCCGACCTAGCGGAAAACTACCCCTTAATCCTAACTACGGGGGCTAGAAGCCCCTACTTCTTCCATTCGGAGTACCGCCAGTTACCATCATTAAGGAGGCTTCAACCAGATCCCTACGTAGAGATAAATGTTGAAACCGCCGAGTCGCTAGGTATAAAGGATGGCGACTGGGTTTGGATTGAAACGCCTCGAGGTAAAATTAAGCAAAGGGCTAAACTTAACCGGGATATTCACCCAAAGGTTGTTAGTGCTCAACACGCTTGGTGGTTCCCCGAGGAGCCCGGCCCCGACCATGGATGCTTTAAATCTAACGTAAACGTGCTTACCAGTAGCGATCCACCCTTCGACCCATGCGTAGGAGCTTCCATCCTTAACTCCCTGCTTTGCAGGGTTTATAAAGCTGATAGTGAAAAATCTAACTAGAACCGCTTTACACTTATCGGATCCAGCGTACAGTAATACCGTTAGGGGGAGAGCCTATTATCGCTTGAACTCTCCAAGAGTTTTAAGTAAACATCTAAAAGCCCTCGTTAGATCCGTCTAACGGTTATAAAAAATCCCGATAAGGGAATTAAAGCTGGCTTGTAAACACCTATAAGCGTCTTCATAAAAGGTTAACTCCTCGCTATTGAAATCAGATAGTTCACGTATAAGCCCATAGCGGAGCTTAGAACTCGGTATGATGAAGGCTTAGGCCGGAAAACCGAGAATCTCACGGCTTAAGCCGAGGAGAGTTTCAACGTTAAACCTCGGGCTTTATAAGCATCTAGCTACCTGTTTTGCTGGAAGTCTATGTGCGTAGTGGGTAGGAGCGAGCTTATAAAGCTGATTGAGGAGTACCGGGTGATACATCCTCACGATTACGGCCTGCTTGATGGTGATAGCTACATACTTACGGTTAGGGAGGAAACAGTTCTTCAATACTTAGAGCATAAAAACCTAGTATCTTATGAAGTGGTTTTTACACCGCCGAACTACGTGGCTTACTTAACCGCTAAAAGCAAGTACGGACGTATGGGGTTATCCTTCCTTAACGCGGCTAAGGTGCATTCAGGCTTCCTCGGAAGGCTGGCTCTTGAGGTGGTAAACCTTAGTAATGATAGGAGACCCATAGTAATTAAGCGCGGAGACCCATTTATGCACATAGAGTTCATAACCCGGATAGGTGAACCAGCACCTTACACTGGCGAGTTCCAGTTCCAATTCATGACTGATGAGGAGGTTAAAGCCTACATACCAATACTACGTAAAGCATTCCCAAACCTAGAGGATTTAGCCAGAACGTGGTGTAAAGGTAAACCCGAGCTATATGAGGAGTTTAAACGATCACAGTAAATAAACTTCTTCAACTAGGCTTGACTCAATGATGCTTTTCGCGTCGCCATTAATAACGTGCACTAATGGTCTAACCCCGTTTAGCTTTACGTTTAAACCTATTAACGTCGTTAAGCCCTCTAAGGGGCCGTTCAACCATTATTAACCATTTACAGTTAGCCTTTAAGGTAGTATAGTAAGAAGTTTACGCGTAAAGAAGCCCAGGGTCTACCATGGATCGGTGGCGATTTACCCCAGCTTCGCGGGCGAAGCAACGTTTAAATAGATGTTCCGAGCTTCACCTCTAAGCGGAGGCGAACCTATGTCCGTTGAGATATTCTGCGTAAAGTGCAGAAAGAAGGTAGGCGTTGAAAAGGCTAAACTGAAGGAGCAGACACTAAAGAATAAGCGTAAAGCGTTAGTAGGTAACTGCCCAATCTGTGGAATTAGAATATTCAAGATAACGGGCAAGGCTTAAAGGACGAAACCTTCCTCCTTTTTCTTTAAAATATAACCGCGGTTTAAACTAGCCGATCCGCCTCCTACTCGTTATAGAAGTTTTCAAGTAGCCTTACGGATCCTTTGTAGCGAGCGTAGGTATTCGTAGGTACGCGTAGGGCTTTCAACCTCAATAAACCTAAGTAATTCCTCCTTAGAATCTATGTCGAGGGCTATCCGCGGCGATTCATATACTAGGTAGCTAAGCTTTTTAGCCTTAGCCTCGGACAGGTGGAACTTAAAGCTTCGGGGCCCGTAACAGGGTTTAATAGCGTTAGGAGGCCTTAAGGCTAAAGCATTAGTACCTCCATTTATAGACGGCGAGATCACTATGTTCACTCTCTCTAAACACTTAATAATGCTTAATAGGTCTTCGCGTTGAATCAACGGTACATCAGCTGGCAGCACTACCACGGCTTCAGCCCCTTGCTTCATACACCATTCAACCGCGTACCCAACGGCTTGGTTTAAGCCAGCCTCCACCTCGATGAGGGGTAGGGCTCCATGCTTTAAGGCGAAGCTAAGGATCTCGACGTCCATGCTTATAACCACGGCGTCATTCACCACGTCCTTAACGGCTTTAAGCACGTCCTCGAGCATATAGAGCGTTAAAAACCTACGCTCCTCGCTACTTAATATACTCGAAAGCCTAGCTTTAGCTTTAGAGAGGGGCTTAACAGGTGTAACGGTGAAGACGCGCATTCATCCCACTTAAGTAAAACCCGAGATTAACCCCTTTAACTAACGGGTTGTTAAGGTTATGCGTTCTCATGAGCTCCAAGGACCTTTCGAGCAAGCTCGATGGAGTCCTGAAGGCTTCTCATAACGGTATTCGTCACGGTTACCGCTATACCTAGTTCCTCGATACGTTCTTTTAAGGCTTCATCCACCTTATCTATGATTAAATGGTCGAGGAAGTCCGAGTAAAGCTTAGCTACACCGTAGGCTGAAGCTTCAAACCCTAGGCCCGCCATCATCCTATCGGCCGGCCCCTTAATAGTTTTACCGCCAACTATAGGGCTTACACCAACGACATAAGCTTCAGCCTCCCTAAGCCTACTCCTTACGCCGGGTATCGAAAGTATTGGGCCTATGCTGACGATAGGATTGCTTGGACATAGAACTATTCGATCAGCCTGGCTTATAGCCTCTAAAACGCCGGGCGCCGGCTTAGCCCCCTCAATACCCTTAAATGTTACGCCTAACACTTCATCCTTCGCCCCCCGTTTAACGAAGTATTCTTGGAAGGGTAAGATGCCATGCTTAGTTTGCACCATGGTTTGAACGTCGTCGTCGGTCATGGGGATTAACCTAGCCTTCACGCCGAGCATCCTGCAAAGCTCGGCAGTAACTTGCGATAGCTTTAACCCGCTCCTTAAGAGCTGAGTTCTAACTATATGTATTGCTAAGTCTTTATCGCCAAGCTTAAACCAGGTTTCACGTTTAAGCCTTCCCAGCATTTCAAGGCAGTTAAACGTATCGTTCGCGATACCCCACCCCTTAACCTCATCAATTAAGCTGGCGAGCGTATACATGATTATGTCGAGGTCCGGGCTTACGTGAAGGCCGTGTAGCTCCACGTCGTCACCCGTGTTCACGATCACCGTTAAATCCTCAGGAGGCACTACGTGAACCAATCCTCTTAACAGTTTAGCTGCACCAACCCCCCCAGCGAGAGCAGTTATACGCGTCACGGAGACCACGAGACCAAGTTTGATAAGACCTTACATATAGCCTCCTCAATACCCTTAAATATTACGTTTAGCGCCTCGCTACCTAAGAGCGCTTAAAGGACTAAGGAAACCTTATTAAGCGGTAAACGTGGAGGTGCCTCCGGCTCCTCAGCCGGATAACCCAAAGTTATTATGGCTTGCGGCTCCCAATCCTTAGGCGTGTTTAAGGCCTCTTGGACGGCTTCGGGGCAGAATAGAGGGGCGCAAACCCAGCAAGCCCCCAATCCTTCAACGTGTGCTGCTAGTAGAACGTTTTGTATCGCGGCGGCTACACTTTGCACCGCCATTAAGTACTCAGCCCTCCTCCTACGTTCGTCAGGGTAATGATGCATACCCTCCATGGTTAAGCAGGCAACTATCAGTAAGGGGCTCTTCGTGAACCTCTTAATGGACTCCTCGCTTACAATCCTTAAACGCTCCTCCAGCGGGACACCATCCCTTTCGAGGTCTGAAAGCCAAGCTTTAGCCATAGCTTCAGCCAGTTTAACCTTAACATCTTGATCCACGACGATAATGAAACGCCAAGGCTGAGCATTATGAGCCGAGGGAGCCCACCTACCAGCTTCCAACACCTTAAACGCTAACTCGATCGGTACGCGCTTTTCCAAGTACCTTCTTACGCTTCTCCTAGACCTTAAAACATCTATTAAGCCACGATCCAGCTTACCAGGCGAATAACTCATGAAGACCCCCGATAAAATTTTTTAAGGGTAGAGGTAGCTTACCTTTACGCTTTAAAGGGGTTAAAGCGTTATTTACGCGTTAAGTTAAGCAAGGTCCTCATCGGCCGGGGGAAAGCAGGTACGGTTCGGGTTTGGACCATAGGCTACGGTTCACGGTCTAAGGAGCAGCTCCTTAATATGCTTAAGGCGAGTAGGATTGAAGTAGTGGTTGACGTTAGGAGGTGGCCAACGTCAAAGCTTAAAGACTTTAAACGCGAAAACATGGAGAAATGGCTTAAAGAAGCCAACATAAACTACATATGGATGGGTGAAACGCTCGGCGGTTACCGTAAAGAAGGCTACGAAAACTACATGAACACAAAAACCTTCAAACAAGGATTAAAGACGCTTCTTAAGCTAATTTCAGAAAAAAGGGTATGTCTTTTATGTTTAGAGGTAAGCCCTAGGGGTTGCCATCGACGCTTCATTAGCAGAGCGCTTCAACGTGAAGGTGTTAAGGTGTCGCATATATTAAGGTAGGAAGTCAACGTTTACTATTTAGATTCCTTTTTCTCCTCCTCCGAAGGAGGCTTTTCCGTCGGTGTAGCCTCAGCTTTAACCTCAGCCTTAGCTTCCTCAGCTTTAATCTCCTTCTCTATCTCCTCTATGGGTTTAGGTGGAGGCGTCGTCGCCAAGGTCCAGCCTATCCAAGACACTATGGCTAAGACCGCGGCTATAGCTACGAATAGCGGTATGGTTATCGCCCACCACTGCCACGGATTTGGGAAGAAGAGCCACCACGCGTAAAACACTATGAAAGCTAATGAGGCAACCATCATTAAGGCCCCTATGGCTTGATCCTTGTAGACCATGCTTAACACCATTAAACCTTTGAAGTAAGGTTAAAGCCTTAAAGATATAAGGTTTTTGGTTCAGGAGAATTTTTATGTTTTAAAATTTACGCGTTACGTATTAAGTGGTTAACGTCGCGCTACTCCGATACGTGGCTTCCACCAATAGCTTCCTTTGAAGTAGCTAAAGGTTTACATGGTTTCTACCGAGCCTCCAGTAGGAATTGGTTTTGAACTTAATAGATTAACCCTTTGATCGAAGGCTGCTACCTACGCGGCTACCACGCCGCCAAGTATGGGTGGCGTTGGAGAGGTTAAAGGCGAAATACGGTGCAAGGTTTAAAGAACTGGAGAAGCGTATTAAGGTTCACTTCGAGCCCTTAAGCCCTCCATACGCAACGCGTTTTAAACCTTTGAGAAGTCACCTCTCCCTGCGACTTTTAAACCGCGGCTTCCAACCTTTACGCTTCTACCTTGCCCCGCTTAAGTTGAAGGATCAGTTAATTCGTAAAGCTTTTAGTAGCGTTCAACGACCCTAAACTCGTAGGGGTCAACGGCGTGCTTAAAGGGTTGCTAAGCGCCGTAGGGGCCTATAAGCTCTACAAGAAGTGGTTATGGCAGCAGGTTAAGAATAAACCGCTACCATCCCATGTGGCCGTAATCCTCGATGGTAATAGGCGCTGGGCTAAAGGCCGTAGGCTTCCACCCTGGTTTGGGCATAGGGAGGGCGCTAGAAAGGTTGAAGACCTACTGGATTGGTGTTTAAAGCTAGGTATTAAGACATTAACTCTCTACGTTTTATCTACCGAAAACCTTCAAAGACCGGTGGAGGAGGTTAACGCGATATTTAAGATAGCCGAAGAAGAGCTTAGAAGGGCTTTAACCGACCGCCGCATCCATGAGAACGGGGTAAGGGTTAAGGCCTTAGGCAGGGTGGAACTGCTCCCCGAAGGCCTCCGTAGCCTTATAAAGGAGTTAGAGGCCTCAACAAGTAATTATAACTCCCACTTCCTAAACATAGCCATAGCCTACGGTGGAAGAACGGAAATAGTGGACGCCGTTAAGAAGATAGCTGAAAGCATCGAGGGTGGTAAACTAAGAGCATCCGATATCGATGAACACGTGATCGAAAAACACCTATACACATGGTTTCTACCAAACCCCTACCCTGACCTCATAATAAGGACCTCCGGCGAGGAAAGGCTTAGCGGCTTCCTACTTTGGCAATCTGCCTATAGTGAACTCGTATTCCTCGATATTTACTGGCCCGACTTTAGGGAGATAGATTTATTGAGAGCCATACGTACATACCAAACGAGGCAGAGGCGCTTCGGCATTTAAGGCGGATGTAAATGGAACGCTAAACCCCTAGCTTCAAACGTGGTGACGCTGGCTTTAACCGGCGAAGGAGCTTAAACCGCAGCTTCCAATCTTCACGCTTCTAACTTGCCCCGCTTAAATTGAAGGGCTTACCCTCCTCTAAAACCCATTTAGGAGTTTTATCCTTATATTTTTTAAGGAACTCTAAGTCCTCCTTAGCTTCACGTAGTTCATCAGGTAGCATTCGAGGGATTTCCTCCATAATAGGGTACCATCTACCGCACTTAGTACAAATTAAGATTCCCTCCGCTACCTCCTTAGTGAAGCATACGTTACAATCACCCCTTCCATCCTTAACCCACCGCTTTAGGAGTCCGCAGTACTCTTCGCAGGTTTTAACCCGTACGCGGGTTGATGGCGGATAGACGTTCTCTTGGAACACCAGGAACTCTAAGGGGAACGTTTTACAGATGGGGCAAGCCAAGAGGTCTAAGAGGCGATACTTCAAAAGGCCTCACCGCCTCTAAAATTAGCCTAAGGATAATTATATCCTTTAAGGTTAAAAGCGTAGAAGTTAAACGTAAGTTTAAGGTTTCTTTAACCGTGCTGGGGTTCTAGCGTTGAAGGTTAGGGTTTCAGCCCCTTCACGCTTACATCTAGGGTTAATAGACCCCTTCAACGTCTACGGAAGGATGAATGGAGGCGTAGGGTTAGCCATAGATGAGCCTAGATCTACGGTTATCGCGGAGCCCTTCGACGGAGTGACCGTTGAAGCCCCGTATCGAGAGGAAGTGAAGGTATACGTAGAGCGGGTCTGCACCAATTACCGTTTGCCTGGAGCTAAAGTTACAGTTTTAACCACGGCTCCACGCCATTCAGGGCTAGGGTCTACGACGCAGTTAGCTTTAGCCGTAGCTAAAGCCGTAACGAAGGCCTACGCCCTCGAAGTTAACGCCGTCAAACTAGCCAAGGTCCTCGGCCGGGGTTCAAGGTCCGGGGTTGGAACGTACGCTTTCCAGTACGGCGGCTTCATCGTTGATGGGGGCCGCGGCCCATCCACGTCTTTTCCGCCGTTAATTGCTAGGTACCCCTTCCCCGAGGAATGGCGTATCGTAATGATAACGGCGGGTGAACATGGCTTAAGCGAAGAAGTTGAAGACCGCGTTATCTCTTCACTACCTAAACCGCCGCTTAACGTAGTGCTTGAAGCTAGCTATACGGTCTTAATGGGCTTAATTCCCTCCCTCCTAGAGGGGGACTTCACCCTCTTTACCGGTAGCCTTTCAAGGCTTCAAAGGTTGGTTGGTAAAATGTTTGAAGCGGCTCAAGGAGGAGTTTTTAGGTCTGATATCGCTAAGTACGTCGACCTCTTATCAAAGGCCGGAGCCTTAGGAGTAGGTCAAAGCTCCTGGGGCTCCACCGTATATGGTTTTACCCAAAGCTGGAAGGAGGCTGAGGAAGTAGTAAGCAATCTAACCGACGAAGTAAAAACTGAAGCAAGGATCGTGAAAGCCGATAATGAGGGGGCTAAGGTCGAGATCCTAAGCTGTTAAGGCGGCTACTGAAAGCCGTTAAAGGAAGGTATGGTAAAGCTGGCTTAAGCCCGCCTTTGAGCCGAAGGTTTACATGGTTTCTACCCGAGTTTCCATCGGAAGTAACCGGTTTAAACGTTAAGCTTAACCTGCGCTTCCGATGGGAACCGTGTAACCGTAGAATTACGGCTAAAAGGTCTTAAAGAGCGTATCAGTCTCTCAAAGACATCCTTATTCCTTATGCAGCCTGGATCTGGAGCTAATGGGTCTGCGAAGTAGCCATACGCTCTAGCTCTACAACCGCCACATACATACCTAAACTCGCAGAAGCCACAGTTACCTTTAAGCTGGTCCTTATCCCTTAAAGCCCATAATAGCTTTGACTCTCTCCATATCTTTTCGAAGTCGTCCTTCAATATGTTTCCAAGCCTAGTTTTTTCATCGTGGGGGAAGAAGACGCAAGGATATAAGTCGCCGTTTGGCTCTAACGCTAAATAAAACCTTCCAGCTCCGCATCCACCTATGAACTCGGATAGCCTCTTTAAATCGCCTACGAGCTTAGGGTTATAGAAGTGGGTTGGTATTATGTAGCCCTCTGCTTCAACTTGCTGAGCTACCCTCGCGTATTGAGGAGCCGTTGATAATACTTCAATACCACCCTCCTTCATCCGCCCCCACAACTCTTTAAGTAGCCATTCCCTTTCTTCAGGGGTTAAGTCTGCCTCCACTATGTTAAGGCCCCTACCGGTCGGTATAAAGTTGTAAGCCATAAACCAGTTAGCGCCAAGCTTTTCAATGAACTCAATCATGGATGGTACCTCCTTCAAGTTGTACCGGGTAACGGTCGCAGCTACTTCTACGAATATCCCTTGAGTAACACAGTTCTTAATCCCTTCAACGGCCTTAGCGAAGGACCCCGGAACACCCCTAAACCTATCATGGGTTTCAGGGTTAACGCCGTCCAAGCTAATTTGAACAAAGCCTAGCCCAGCTTCCTTTAACTCCTTAACCCTTTCAGGGCTAAGGGTTGTAGCGTTAGTAGCCATAGCTACATACATACCTCGATCAGCAGCATGCTTAATAAGCACGGTTATATCAGGACGAAGAGTAGGTTCACCTCCTGAAAACGCCAATATAACTACGCCTGCATCAGCCAGTGTATCTATAGCCTTAATAGCCTCCCTCGTACCGAGCTCAACCCTATCCTTAACCCCAGCGTTTTCATAGCAGTGTTTACACTTTAAGTTACAAACCCTAGTAACGTTCCAAACCACCTGAAAAGGCGCACCGGGAACGTAGGGTCTTCTAACCCCGAATAAGGATATGCCCGCGATAACGTTAACCAAGCCCCTACGCCAATAGGGATCGCGAAACCTCTCCTTAATCTGCTCCTTGGTAGCTCCAAAGGCGTTAGCTCCAGCTTCAACCACGGGCTTTACAAGCTTCTCAGCCAACCTACAGCGGTGGCAAGCCTTACCCCTTACACCTACATATAACTCTAAAGCTACCTCCAGCCTAGGCTTTCCATCCTTCACACAACGGGCTAATAAGCCCTTTAATACGCGCCTAGTAAAGGGGTTATCAGCGACCGCCTTAAAGAATTGAACCATGCCAGCGGTCGAAGCCCCCTCCATAAGAACCTCCCGTTAAGACTGTTAAACAGCCCTTTATGGAAGAGTTAAAGATAGGTTGAAAGCGAAATACTTAACTTTTACCTTTATAGAGGGTAAAAAATCAAACTCTCAACTCTAATGCTTAGAGTTGTTTTAGGGCTTTCCAGCTTAAAGTGGGCCTTAATATGTCCCTCCTTAAATCTACATCGACTTTTCTAAGCCCTCCAACTTGAATCCATACGAAGGATTAGTTCAGCGGTATGTAAGGCTGTTAGAGGCTTAGGCTAAAGCTGTTATACGCGCCTACTGGTCAAGTGGAAGGGTTAAGTATTACGAGTAGGAGGTTAATGACCACCGCTGTAATACAACAATAAGAACTAGCGTCAAGTTCTAAGCGTTTACACGGTAGCATGCATAATAATACGCCTAAGGTTTTTACGTTAACTTCTCCGCGGTTCAAGCCGGAGGCTTCTCTTTTTCTTCTAGCTAAGCCTTCACCATACCGAGTTCTAGGCGCCGTTAAGGGCCTCAGTCCTTTACCCGAGAAGGTACTTTAACACGTTAAGGGCGCGTTACGTACATATTTAGCTGGCTTAGTCTATATAAGCTAGGTATTTAATGTTCTAAACGGTTTTAGGTCGCGGTTAACCATGATTTCAAGGTTTGGGGAGCCGGTTAAGGTTTTAGACGGCGTATACTGCATACCGAGCTTAGCCTTCGATTCTAACGTTTACGTGCTTTTAGGGTCCCACGGCTTCATAATGGTTGATTCAGGCCTAGGGCTTAATACTAAAAGCATAATTAACGCCTTAGGAAAGCTAGGTTTACGCGTAGAGGATTTACGGGTCCTCATTAACACGCACTGCCATATAGATCATACAGGTGGAAACCGTGAAATCTTAAGCTTAAGCGGGGCTAAGCTAGCGCTCCATGAGGAGGACGCCAAATTCTTAGAGGATGGTGAAGCATCCGCCGTAGAGCCCTTAGGCATTTTAGACGTAAGCCTTAAACCCTTAAAAGTTGACTTTAAGCTTAAGGAGGATAGCGTCTTAAACCTCGGCGTTAGAACGCTCCGAGTAATCCATACACCTGGCCATACCCCAGGCTCCCTATGCCTCTTCGATGAGGCTAATAAGGTCCTCATATCGGGGGACACAGTCTTCCTAGACGGGGTTGGAAGGTACGACCTACCCTATTCAAGCTACCAAGACCTACTTAGATCTGTAGAGAAGCTTACTAAGCTCGACGTGAACACACTACTACCTGGACATGGGCCCTACACGGTTAAAGGCGGCAAACAATGCGTAGTTAGAGACCTAAAACTACTTAAAACCTTCGGGCCGCTCTAAACCGTGTAAAGCACCACGTCTTAAACGCTTAACGGCCAATTAAAGCCTTACTACGCTACCCCTTAATACCTGGCTCCCTTAACTTTAAGGCAGCCGTAACCCTCCTTACCGCCACGGTCTTAATCGGCTTCTCCGGTATTAATCCCTCAGGCCTATAGAGGAGTATTAGGATGAGGGCTACGCCTAGAAGCAGCATATCGAGCCAAACCACATCGAAGGGTACGTAGGGAGCAAACGCATCCTTATAAAATATTATTAGCTTCCTAACGGTTACAAAAACGAACGTCCCTAAGACAACGCCAACGTTATTCGCGGTACCGCCTAGGATCACCATTACCCAGGGCCAGAATGTCCAACTAACCTTTTGATAGGCCGCGGCTATAACGCTACCAGTGTAAATAGCGTAAAGGGCCCCTCCAAGGGCCGTTATAGCGGACGCGAGCGTAATGACCTTTATCCTTACCTTAGTTACGTCTTTACCTAGCGCTAAAGCCGCGTTTTCATCATCCCTTACGGCTCTAAGTAGTCGCCCTAAAGGCGACTTAGTTAGTAGGTATAAGTAAATAAACACCGCTACGACCACGGCAATCATGAACGCCGTGACCATAGGGAACCTATACTCACCAGCCCAGGCGAATACGTCTGGAACACCTATTCCCAATGTCCCGCCGGCCAACTCAGGGTAGTTATGCCCTATTACCACTAGGGCTTCACCGGCCGCTAGAAACACCATGGCCAAGCTTATTTCACGGAGCCTAATAGCCGGATGGGAAACTAGGAAGCCGAGAGCAGCGCCTACAACCATGGCTAACGCTAACGTTAACGCTAATACCGCCATCGATAAGGGCACGTTGACGCGTAGAAATTCGTTTATCTTCGTAACTATTTCAGCGTTATGCTCCACATAGCTTAACCCGAGCCCCACCCCTAAAAGCTGCATTAAAAGCCTACCCGGGAGATAACCTACTAGAAAGGCCCCACCAGCTACAGCTAAAGTCTTACCGAAGTCCGGTACCCCCGTATACCCGTACTCTAAGTTTAAGCTTAACGTTACTAGGAGGTAAGGAGCGAAGGTAGACATTAAGTCAACCAAGAATAACGCTTCAACTGGAAGCGTCAACCCGTCCACCTCCATACCCTAATCCACTTAAACCTTACCCTACTCACCATAATCCCGGTGATGCCTCGAGGCGCTATTAAGAGCGTTATAACCATGGCCAATAACGGTATAATCGGCCTGTAGGGTATAATCCACGTTCCAACCGATAACGCTAGCTTCCCGGTTCCCAGCACCTCGACGAAGCCGACGAAAAACCCGCCGAATAATCCCCCATAGATGCTAAATAACCCACCCGTTACACTGGCTGCAAATATGCTAACGAGCATATAATCACCTGTATCCGGGTTACCTATGAACCAGAGCGGTAGAAGCCCTCCAGCTAACCCAGCTAGCCCTCCAGCTAGAAACCATGATACTTTATACACTAAGTCAGCGTTAATACCTAGGGCTGAGGCTAAATCCGGGTTTTCTATGGTAGCTCTCATAGCGACCCCGAACTTAGTCTTAGTTAAAGCTAGGTGGAGTAATAAGGTTGTAATAGCTACGAGGGAGGGAGCTACGAAGAGGAGCCCCCGTTCACCGGCTAACTGGAAGTCTGCACCCCTTAACTGGAAATACCTAGATGAAATTTTAAACGTCCGAGCTAAGTAGTCGGCGTAAATATTGAGTACCGCTAACAGTATGAGTTCGAGGGCTATGGTAGCCACCATTAAGGTTATGACGGAAGCCCTCCTCCTCGATAAGGGTTTAAGGACGACTAGGTACTGAAGTAGCGCGAGGAAACCCGTAAGTAGGAATGCTAACGGTAAGCCGTAGTATATATCCGCCTTAAACACCTTATGGACCGTTAGCGCTACGTATATCCCCACGGTGGCGAAGCAGCCGTGGGCGAAGTTCGGTATCCTCGTCGTTAGGAAGGTTAATGTAAGCCCAAGGCTTAAAAGGGATAGGAGGCTTGAAAACACTAATGCATCCTTATAGATCGGCTCAATGAACATTTGCATCGCTTAAGGAAAACGGGAACTAGACGCATAAAACCTTAACGGTCTAAAGCGCGTGTTTGTAACAGTTCATCACCTTCTGATTATTTCGTTTATTATGTCTAGTATTTTTGCGTATGATTTCATCCAGTTTAATGTTGTTTGTTTTATAGCTACCCTATAAGATAAACCAAGATAATAATCTATTAATGCTTCAACCATACGCGTGGAAGAGTTATAATCACCGTACGGTTTAACCAAAGGTAGAATACCCAGTAAGACTTTAACCAAGTATACCCTAACAAACCTAGAAACCATACATATAAATTAAAACAGTAAAAGGCTTAGAAGAAACAGTAAAAACTTGACAAGCGTAGAAAGCATTAACAAAACTAATGGACTGTTACAAACACTAAAGCGCTTAAATAACTTTTATAAGCTACTTTTCCGCAGTTTTATAGCGGAGGTTAACTTAAAATGGGAAGCAAGAGGATCGGAATTACAACGACGGTAGCTGCCATCACCATCATAGTCGCGCTGATCATAGGTGGAGTAATTGGATACTTAGCTAAGCCGCCCGAAGTAGTCGAGAAGATAGTGGAGAAACCTGTTGAGAAGATAGTGGAGAAACCTGTTGAGAAGATAGTGGAGAAACCTGTTCCAGCTTTAAGTGGTGAAATACCCATAGGTGCCGTGCTCTGCTTAACCGGAGCCCTCGCGACCTACGCTGAGAACGAAAAGGTAGCTTTAGAAATAGGTGTCAGCGAGATTAACGACATGTTGAGGAAATCCGGCGCTCCGGTAACCATTAAGTTGCTGGTGGAGGATAGCGAAACAAAGCCTGATGTAGCCCTCGAGAAGCTTAAGAGCTTGGCGGCTAAAGGCGTTAAAGTCGTAATAGGAATGATGTCGAGCGCGGAAGTAAGGAACGTTAAGGGCTACGCCGACGCTAATAAGATACTTATAATCAGTCCGTCCTCAACAGCGCCAGCTCTAGCCATAGCCGATGACTACGTGTTCCGCCTCCCTCCTGACGATACTAAGCAAGGCTCAGCTATGGCTAGGGTAATGTACGACGTAGGCATTAGATGCATTATACCCATATGGAGGGGGGATGCTTGGGGCGATGGCTTACTAGCAACGACGCCGGCCAGATTTAAGGAGCTTGGGGGTGCCGTAGTCGAAGGTATAAGATATGACCCCGAAAAGAAGGAGTTCTCAGCCGAAGTTGCCGCTTTAGCTTCAAAGGTTCAAGACGCCGTTAATAGGTACGGTAAGGATAAGGTAGGTGTTTACTGTGTATCCTTCGAGGAGTATGAGACCATTTCCGTTCAAGCTAGCGAGTACCCTATACTTAAAGAGGTTAGGTGGTTTGGAAGTGATGGGACATGTCTTTCCATGAAGTTCATCGAGGATAAGGTTTGCGCTGACTTCTCGGTGAAAACGAAGTTCGTTAATACTTACTTCGCCCCAGCTGAGTCGAGAAAGCTCGTCGAGCTTAGGGAAGCTATTAAGGCGAAGATAGGCAGGGTTCCAGACCCCTACGCTTATAACGCTTACGACGCCCTATGGATCACCGTTAAAAGTATGTTTATAGCCGAGAAGTACGATGCTGAGGCAATTAGAACAGTCTTCCCCAAGGTAGCCGAAGCAACCTTCGGGGCGAGCGGTTGGGTTAAGTTAAACCCGGCTGGCGATAGGGAGTTAGCGGATTACGATCTATGGGCTATAGTGGTTAAGGACGGTAAGTACGAATGGGTTAAAGCTGGTTACTACTCCGGTGCTACTGACTCTGTAACTTGGCTTGTTTCACTTTAACCCTCCCTTTTTTTTCCTTTCGTAATGTATTCTCATTTTAGCTTAATTAAGCTTCAAGCCTCAGGAAGAGATCGTAAAGTTCTTCACCACTTATAGGTCCTCAGATTTACGCATGCCTAAGAGCTCCGGATCCAGGTCTAAACGTAGTAAACTCATATTTCCACTCCAGTTTTCCGGTAAAAAATAGCGGCTTTGAACCTAGCCGATGGGCCTCATTCCTACTGGAGATTTCACCGGAAACGCTGGTTACGAAGGTTAAAAGAAATAAGCCTTTTAACCCTTCACCGGCTTGAAATTTAGGGCGAATCGTTAATACCGTGGGTGGTTGAAGTTGGAGCAGGAGCTCGTTGTAAACGGGGTTAAAAAGAGCTTCGGGGGATTACTAGCCTTACAGGGGGTAAGCCTTAGCGTTAATAAGGGTTCGTTAACGATGCTGATAGGCCCTAATGGTAGCGGTAAAACAACGCTTATTAACGTTATAGCTGGCTTCTATAAGCCTGATGAGGGATCGGTGCTTTTCGAAGGAAGAGATATAACCGGTTGGCCTCCTAATAAGATCTACGATGCCGGATTGGTTCGAACCTTTCAGATTCCCTCTCCCTTCGTAAAGCTATCGGTGCTTGAAAACCTGTTAACGGCCAGCCCGAGGAACCCTGGTGAAAGCATTCTTAAGGCTCCCGTAAGAAGGTTATGGGTTAGGAAGGAGCGTGAAGACGTTGAAAGGGCCTTTAAGGTTATGGAGCTACTCGAGCTGGACCATTTATGGGATCAACCGGCTAACACGTTAAGCGGCGGCCAGTTAAAGCTGTTAGAGGTGGGTAGGGCCCTTATGAGCGGCGCTAAGCTAATATTGATGGATGAGCCAGCGTCCGGTATAAATCCTGCCTTAGCCCATAAGGTGTTTTCACACATAGTCGATATTAAGAGTAAGCTAGGCCTTACCTTCCTGATAGTTGAGCATAGGTTAGAGATAGCTTTAAGGTACGTTGACTACGTTTACGCAATGTCGCAGGGCAAGGTCATATCGCATGGTAGCGGCGAGGAGGTCTTAAAGGACCCTAAGGTTATAGAAGGTTACCTGGGAGGGTGAAGCATGCTTAAGGTTGAAGGCGTTAACGCCGGCTACGGGAGGTTCCACGTGCTTTTCGACGTTAACACTACCGTGGAGGAGAAGCTGGTTACGGTGGTGGTAGGCCCGAACGGCAGCGGGAAAAGCACCTTCCTTAAAACTATTTGCGGCTTAACCACCGTTTACTCTGGTCGAATACTTTACGGGCAGGAGGAGATTACGCGGTTACCACCTCATCAAATAGCTAGGAAGGGAATAGCTTACCTACCGCAGGTGGGTAACGTCTTCTTAAACCTAAGCGTGAAGGAAAACCTCTTAATGTCGAGTTACACGCTTAATGAAGATGAAGCCCGGAAGAGGATAGGCGAGGTTCTAGATTACTTCCCGGTGCTAAAGGAGTTCTATAGTAGGAAGGCTAACACGTTAAGCGGTGGGGAGAGGCAGATGCTCGCCATGGCCATGGCGCTGGTAAGAAGGCCGAAGCTTATGCTCTTCGATGAACCTACGGCCAACCTATCGCCGAAGCTCGCTTTAGAAGTTCTCACTAGGATAGTTAAGTTAAGGGATGACTACGGGATAACCATAGTCCTCGTGGAGCAAAACGCTAAAAGGGCCTTAGAACTTGGCGATAAAGCATTACTATTCGTCGGAGGTAGGATCAACTTTGAAGGTGAACCTAACGCGCTTTTAAAGCACCCGGAGTTAAGCTCCCTCTACCTAGGAGTTAAAGCCTCTTAACCTCGAATTAGGCATAACTTAGAAAGGGCTCTCCTTAATTAATGCGGTATTTAACGGGTGAAGGGGATCCTACGAAGACTTATTGAAGCGTTAAGTACGCCGCTACGGTCCTTCGGACGATGTTTATTGAAGGTCAGAGTCGCTAGGCTTAATATGTACTAAGCCGGCGCCTCGTCATACGCTTAGCCGAATGAGATGATTTTGATCCATACTTAGCGCAGTTGCAACGTAAATCGAAAAGTCGAACGAAGTTTCAAATTACGCTTCGTAACCACCACGTCGGGTGTTAACACTTAAATATCTTCCGCACGAAGATGTCGGCTAGTTTTTCAAGGTTTGTATGGGTATCCTCTTTAAGCAGCGTTTTTAAACCCGTAGTAATATCTAGTAGCTCCTTAGCGTAACGCTCCTCCACGGCTTTAAGCACACTGTCAATAAGGCTCCTCGCTCCCGGTAGGGGAAGTAAGGGTGCAATGCAGGCTAACGATTTTAAACATGCTGCTGCCTGCAACGCTTCAAGCGTTTTAACCCCGCTTATCATTCTCCAAGCCTCCCAATCCTCCTCGTCAGGCTCCAGTAGATATTCAAGGAATGGTAGTTGGCTTTCCGTGAAACCCTTACGAGCTAGGTAGCTTGTAACCTCAAAGTCTTTAACTGACGTCGAAAGTAGGTAGGTTAAATCCACTATTAACTGCCGTGTAAACCCCTGCCTTAAAGCTAGGCTAAATAGGGCTCGGGGAACCGTTAACGCGTAGTATTCTAGAGAGCCGTGTAGTATTGAGTGTGCGGCTTCATGCATAAGCCCAGCCTCCTTAACGTTACTAGCTACCGTGTTCATCCTCTCTAGGGAGACGGTTATCCTTGGAACGCCGAGCCAAGCGTCATGCATAGCGAAGAACCTCTCATGAAGCTGTGAAGAAGCTACGCCTAGCTCCACTGCCTCTTTAAGCATCGCGGCCTCCAAGGAGGACCAGGACCCATATACGTAGAGGTATACCGGTTCACCCTTAGGAGGTTCAAGCCTCTCATAGCAAGCTAGTAAAGCCTCCTTAACGCTTCGACAAGCCTCCCGGCTAACCGCGTAGCCATACACCACTACGACCTTAACGATGCCTCTACGCCTCCACCAGTAAAAAAGTTTTTGCCTTAAAAATGCTTAATCGGTTAAATTCGGAATCGATATTTCCGTTGGAGGCTCCAGTGGAAACAATGTAAACCTTCGGCTACTTCGAAGGGAGCTTGAGCAAACTGTTAAGCGTAGCGATGGATTTCATCCGAAAATTCCCGACAATTAATTAACCGGCTGACTTACACGTTAAAGGTCGGCGTAAGCTTAAAAAGGGTTTAAGCCCTGATTAGGGTGACTCCTCAAGGCGTTTAAGGGGTTAAACCCGTGGGCTACGTGCCTTGGAGGAGCGTTAAAGGTTGGGTCTGCTTAGGTTGTGGTGAATGCTGTAAGCGTTATAGGGTCTTTCTAACGGCTTATGAATACGTTGTAATCATTAAAAGGTTCGGGTCAAGGTTTATCGATGTATCTAAAACTGGCGATCTCTGCCTTAAAAGGGTTGAGGGTACCTGCGTATTTCAAGACGTTAACGGGCTCTGCCAGCTTCAACCTTTAGGCCTTAAACCGTTGGCCTGTAAGGTTTGGCCTTTCAAGGTTCAAGATGCTCCGGCTAAAGGTTTTTGGGACGAGTACGCTAGCTTCAACTACGCGGATAAAACCTACTACGTCTACGTGAACACGGATTGCAACGGTATTAACAATGGAACCTTCAACGACTTAATTCAAGCTATACGCGAAGTTATCGAGATACATAGGAACCCGTGGAGGCCCCAGTTCTACTCCACGTCCCGTAGGGTTACGTTAGGCTTGGAGCTTCAAGGTATACCGCTCTACTTGGAACGGCCGACGTCGAAGCCCCTCTGGACCTACTCGGGCTTACGTTAAGCTTAAAGCTTCGACGACCTTATTGAGGAGGGGTTCCTTAAGCTTGCGGGAGGATGAAGCCTTAAAGCTCCTACTTGACTGGTTTAAAGGCAGAGGTAAGGTCGCAGTACTACTCTCCGGAGGCGTTGATAGCTCCGTTGTAACCGCTGCAGCTAAGAGGGCGTTGGGGGATGCGGCGGTGGCTATAACCGTGAGGTCGATAACCCTACCCCCAGATGAACTGGAAGCCGCTAAAAACATAGCTAACCTCTTAGGCGTGAAGCACGTGGTAATCGATCACGATGAGCTTAAAGACCCTGAATTCGTTAAAAACCCGCCTAACCGTTGTTACTACTGTAAGAAGGGTATGCTGGTAAGAGTTAAGGAGGCCGTTAAAGGGCTTGAAGTGGAGCAGGTAGTTGATGGTACTAATGCCGACGACCTTAAGGGTTATAGGCCCGGTGCCTTAGCCCTCCTAGAGGAGGGGGTTAGAAGCCCTCTAGCCGAGTTAGGAATTGGTAAAAGTATGGTTCGTAGGCTCGCTAAATCGTTAAACTTACCAAACGCTGATAAACCTTCCATGGCTTGCTTAGCGTCCAGATTCCCCTATAACCAACCCCTAAACCTCGAAGCTTTAGTGAGGGTGGCTAAAGCGGAGCTTAAGGTACGGGAGCTAGTAGGCGTTAAGCAGGTTAGAGTTCGAGATCACGCCGGCGTAGCCCGTATAGAGGTTGGAAGGGATGAGCGTAAACTGTTCTTTAACGAGCTCTTAATGGATGCTATCTATCAACATCTTAAGGCCCTAGGGTTCATATACGTAACCCTAGACTTAGCAGGTTATAGGGAGGGTAGCCTTAATGAGGCCCTTAACAAGTCCTCAAGTTAAAATTGTAGTAGAACACCTAGAACCAGAGTTAAGCGACTGGTTGCTTTACGAGTATGAAAACGCCTCTAGAATCGTTGGCGTAGACCGCTTAATGTTCACCAACGTGCCGAGCTTCGACGTAGAACGATTAAAGGGCTTCGGCGAGGTAAGAAGCGAGCACGTATGGGAACTTTTCAACCCTGAAGACCTAGTAGTGCTTGATCCTCAAGCACCTCAACCGCTTCAACCGGAGGACGTGAAAAGGAAAAAGGTCGTCATCGGCGGCATACTTGGCGATAACCCGCCTAGGGGGAGAACCATGAAGCTCCTAACCAGTAAGATTAAAGGCGTCACCTCGAGGAACATAGGGGTTTATCAGTTTTCCATCGACGGCTCAGCCTACATAGCCAAAAGGGTCATCGAGGGCTGTAGGCTTGAAGCCATAGCAGTTAGACGCCGCTTAACGATAAAGGTTAGCAGGAACCACCTAATCATGCTCCCCTACGCCTTCCCGCTCCACGAAGGGAAGCCGGTTATAAGCCCAAAGCTAATTACCTACCTAAGGTTAACTGATCCTACCGGTTACCTACGTTAAAGGTAGAAGGCGCAAGTCAATAAAGACTAGTCAATCACCCTCCCAATAATGAGCTCTACACCCTCCTCCTCAGCCATCCTACTTATTTCCCTAGCCGTATCCCTCTTAGTCGTAAGTATTACTAGGATTTTCCTAGGCTCCTTAAGGTATTTGGCCTTAACTATACGAGCTTTCTTCAGGAGTTTCCGCGCTTCATTAACGGACTCAGCGTAACTAGTCACCTCGCCAACTATTAAGGGCTCCTCCAAGAAAACGTTTACTTCCTCACCATCAATAACGACCCTCCTAAGCTCAGCGTCCTTAGGTATTTCCCCCGTTTTCCTCAGATTAACCGTTAGGAACCTCCTAACGAACTCCTCGAAGGTAATGCCCGCGAACTTGCTAAGCTCACCGAACCCGCTTACCATGGAGCTCCTAAGGGAGTCGAGCCCCTCCTTAAGCCCTCTTACCTCCTCCTGAACCCGCCTAATGACCTTGAGCATCTCATTAAAGTCTTCCCTCATTTTGTTAAAGTCTTCTCTAAGCTTCGTTTGTTCCTCCCTTAATGCCTCGATTTCCCTCCATATCTTCGTTTGTTCCTCCCTTAATGCCTCGATTTCCCTCCATATCTTCGTTTGTTCCTCCCTTAATGCCTCGATTTCCCTCCATATCTTCGTTTGTTCCTCCCTTAATGCCTCGATTTCCCTCCATATCTTCGTTTGTTCCTCCCTTATCCTAGTTTGTTCCTCCCTTATCCTAGTTTGTTCCTCGATTAGGTCGTCAAGCCTCTTCAGTACCTCGGATAACCCTAAGTACCCAGCGACGGCGTAACGGAACTCCACGTCCTTCTCTAAGAGTTCAAGGAACTCTCTCTTTAAAAGCTCCAAGGCGTGACCCGCATTAAACTGTGGACCCAATTATTTAAGGATATCCTCATCGACGTTTACCTACATACAAAGTCTCCACGTTTGTTCAACCATTTAAAAAGGTATACGTCATGAACTATTAATGTCTATTGGTAGTATCAATACTTCCAAGCTGACAATTAGGCTGACCAAATACCCATAAAACGACTAGGTTATGGCTACCTCATAGACTTGTCTAACGTTATACTCGTTTTATGAGTATAGCTATTCTACTAGTATGAAAATGCCTCCGGGATCGTTGGCGTAGACCGCTTAATGTTCACAAACCTACCGAGTTCCAGCGTAGAACGGTTAAGGGGCCTCGGCGAGGTAAGAAGTGAACACGTATGGGAGCTGCTTAATCAATTCCCGCTTCATGAAGGGAAACCGGTTATAAGCCCAAAGCTAATTAAGTAATTAATCGCCCGAGACCTGACTAGTTATTGAAGCTGGAGGTTGATCGTACTCCAGCTAGCGGCTACCTAGCCTCCAGCTACCATCGGGAAAACCAGGATCCTATCCCCATCATTAAGCTCTACGTCAAAGCGGTCGACCACCCTACCGTTAACGGCTATTCGAAGCTCCCCCCTCAAAAACGCCGCCTTTAAGGATTCAGCAGTTTTCGCGTCTAAAGTCGAAGTTAAACGCCTTAAGAACACGTCGTAAAGGGTCTCCCCCTTCTCAATCGCCACCCATAACCATTCCCTCCCGGCCTTCATAGAAGCGTAACCGAGGAATTCGATCAGCGCCTTCATTGTGCCGCCTCAAGGAAAGGTAAGAGGTGTTAGGAGATCCTCGTTTAAGCTAAGCGGGCATCCTTCCTAGCTTTTTAAGCTCGTCAGCGACGTAACTAAGGCCTAACCCTTCAAGCTTCCCCTCGGTCGGTACGCCCGTCTTAATATCCCATCCTCTCGCTACGTAGTAGTCGTCTAAGAGCTTATCCAACTCGAATACTTGGCCCTTCGCCGGCGGCCTCGGGAACGGCATCTTCCGCAGCCTTTCAGGTAGCCAATCGTCCTTCCTCGTTAAGCCCTCCCTAACGTTAAAAGCCCTTTCAACGTTATACACCCTTTCACCTACAAGCCAGATGTAACCCGGGTCCTTAAACTCCTCAATACCGGTGGCGGCGTAAAGGATCATCCCGATCCACTCCATGGTCTTCTCGACGCTCCCGTAGCTAGCCGTTTGAACCATTTCTGCAAACGCGCACCAGCCTACAGCCTCGTAGGCCGCTACCTGATCTTGTACCTTCTTAGCTAGAAGGCCCTTACCTTCAACCGTTAACGGGTCAACCTTCTCCGGTATACCTGCTATTTCATACTTACTCCACCCTATCATATGGCTACCACCAATATTCGAGGTCGCATAGCTAAGCCCATGGGCCTTAGCGGCCCTAGGATCGTAGGCCGGTAGCTCGAGGCGTTTACTATGCATAGCATACTTCTCAGCTCCCCTACCGATAGCTTCAGCGGCCCTAACCGTACCTTCAGCTAACACGTTGCCTATACCCTCCCTAAGCGCTATTTTCCTAACAAGTTCAACCATAGCGTCCCCATCACCCCATCTAAGCCTTAAGCCATCAGCCTCCCTCTCCGTTATTAGGCCCTTCTCGTAGAGCTCCATGGCGAACGCCACCGTAGCACCGGTCGATATGGTGTCAAGCCCATACCTATCGCAGAGCATATTAGCGTAAGCTATAGCTTCAAGGTTCGTAATGCCGCACGCGGAGCCGAAGCTCCAGAGGGTTTCATACTCAGGGAAGTCCCAGAGTAAACCGGCGTATGGACCCTTAGTTAACTTCCACTTCTTACCGCAGGCGATCATACAGTTGAAGCAACCGTAGTGCTTAATTATGTACCTACCAAGTACCTCAGGCCTCCAAACCTCCGCGTTCTCTAACTCGACGTTCTTAAAGTTATAGGTCGGATTATGGCCTAAAACGTAGAACTGGTAAACCGCAGAGTTCGTACCGAGGCTACGGAAACCTTCAAGTAGCGGGCTCCTCCTATACGCGTCGACCTGCTCCTTAACGAGCTTCTCAAAGAGTTCAGGCTTCGAAACCACGGGCTTCCTAGCGCCACGTACAACTATAGCCTTAAGGTTCTTCGAACCTAAAACAGCTCCACCCCCACCCCTCCCCGGCGTCCTATAATCATCCGTTACGAGGCAAGCCATCCTTACAAGCCTCTCCCCAGCTGGCCCTATAGTTAGCATCCTAGCCTCCCTATCGGTTTCATCTTTAAGCACGTCGACGACCCCGTCCACCGTAGCCCCCCATACGTGGGCGGCATCCCTAAATTCAACGTCATCATCGTACACCCAAACGTAAGTAGGTTTCTCGGCCCTACCTTCAATGATCACGGCGTCATAACCCGCGGATTTAACCTCAGCCGCGAAAAACCCTCCACCAGTAGACCTGAAATAAGTCCCCGTTAAGGGGGACTTAAACGTGGTGAACACCCTATGAAAGCTTTGAGCCGAAGTCCCCGTAAGCGGGCTAAAGGATAAAACCATTTTACTCTCCGGGCTCAACGGGTCAGCCCCCGGTTTAACCTCATCCCATAGTATCTTAGCCCCGAAGCCCCTACCTCCTATAAAGCCTTTAATAAGCTCATAGGGTGTTTCAACCTTAACCGCGGCCTTACTGGTTAAATCCAACCTTAGGATTCTACCAGCGTAACCATACAGGCTTTTAGCCAAGAAAACCTCAACTCCTCCTACGGGTCTACGTTTGGGAAGAAACGAGCCTAGAAGCTACTTAAGCATTTCTTCATAGGCTTCGCTACGGAGCCTCTTCACGTATCTCAAGGTTGGACGCGTGGAGGATTATAAACAGCTGAAACAGATAACGGGAAACAGATAA
>Ga0209394_1000340_pt1 | contig 38713 bp, 40 predicted proteins | sample JNZ201metaG_FD_184122 | JGI IMG/M metagenome (GOLD analysis project Ga0209394, IMG submission 184122) | Hot spring microbial communities from Jinze hot spring, China to study Microbial Dark Matter (Phase II) - JNZ 20120812A (SPAdes) (version 3) ...
AGGCGATAGATTGAGACATCATCAAACTGGATATCATCGCTGGGTCAATTCCACGCTTAACCTCACCCTTTATTACAGTAGACTTCTCAGTTAGTAACACATCCGGAGCCACGCATCTATTAAATTGATTTACTAAACTGTCCACCATTGATGAGCCCGCTGTCTCGAAGAAGCTAGCACTTGTTATAACGCCATAAAATCGCAAGTAAGCTTTGGTATTAGGATTGCTAAAATACGCTGTAACATTCTTGCTGAAACCTGGTGGAATTTCAAGAAGCATCGTAGCATTATAGCTTGAAAGCAACCATTGAACGTTTTCGTCTTTAAGCTCAATATTTTCTAAAACCTGAACTTGAACACCTAACTCTTTTAGGAAATTTATAAACCTAATAGACCATTCTCCAGCATCATTATTTACTACAAATATGTTCATTTTTACAGCTTGTTCTTTAGCGGATTGAATAGCGTAGCCCATAACGCCGCCTATCACGGGGAAAATTACCATGGGAACTATTATCATCCCAAGTAAGATCTTCGGGTCTCTTGCAAGCTCCTTAAGCTCCTTTAGCAGGAAATTTCCAAAACCCTTAAGCAATTTTAACCACCTTAGCAAAGACTTCTTCAAGGTTTGAACAATCAAATTTCTCCTTTAAGTCGCTTGGTTTACCCTCAACTACAATCCTGCCTTTGTTTATGAGGGCAACTCTATCGCACAAATGCTCGACCTCGAGCATGTTATGGCTGGATAATAAAACTGTGATACCATGATCCCTAACATATTTTTTGATTATCTCGCGAATATGATAAGCGTGAATAACATCTAGACCACTTGTAGGCTCATCTAGAATAGCTAGTTTAGGCTTAATCATGAGGGCTCTAGCTACAAGGAGACGACGCTTCATACCCTTGCTATATCCTTTGGTCTTATCCCTTAACCTCTCGCCAAGCCCTGATATTTCAGCTGCTTCCTTAATCATTGCAGTGGCTTCATCTGGGCTTTTAGCATAAAATTTAGCCATAAATTCCAAATACTTAAGTCCAGAGAGATATCTATATGCACCTGCTTCCTCAGGTAGATAGGATATTATCTTTCGAACTTCATCAGGATTCTTAACAACATCTAACCCAAATACCTTAACTGTTCCAGATGTAGGTAACAAGAGGGTTGAAATTATCCTTAGGGTCGTAGTTTTCCCAGCTCCATTAGGACCTATAAGCCCAAAAATTTCGCCAAGTCTAACACTAAAGCTTAATCCATCTAACGCCCTGATATTACCAAAAACTTTAACCAAATTATTAACTTCAACTGCTAAACTCAATGTTTCGCACTTCCGGAGTTTTAATTCCTAATTTAAGCCTTTTTTATATTTTAGACTTTCCAATCTAGTTTATAATTATTGGAGAATAATGCTGCTAATATGCCCGTGAATAGCACTAGAGCGGATATCGGCTGATAAAATGTTAAATAGATTATGAATTCAATGAAGTTAAATTTATAGTTTAACTTTCTCGCAAGTATATAAAATATTAACGTAAGTGCTAAAAGCCCAATGAATAAAGAGAGCGAAATATTGAAAAGTAACTCATACACGTAAGGAGTTAACGAGGAAAAAGTAAGTTGAGCAATTGGTATAAGCGTAGCTTGCTGAGTTAAGTTGAATCTTAAGACACATGCCAAAGCATAAGCTGATAAATAGGAGATAACTGCTGGAAATAGAAGTATTAAACTTGGAATTGCAAGATGAGGATTTTTAACTGCATATTCAATGATATTACGCCAATAGTGTTTAAACCATAACCCTGCACCTATTCCCCAACGCTTCCTCTGTATGAACCAACTACACCAGTTTGAAGGCGCCTCAGTGTAAACCTTTACTTTTTCAACATATTTAAAGCGCTTTCCCCCTAGTAGGGTTTTAGTGGCTAGGTCAAAATCCTCAGATATAACCTTCGAAAAACCACCCACCTTCATGAACGCTTCTCGCTTTATAGCAAATGCTACCCCGTTAACACACATACATCTCCCAGCAATTTTAGAGTATAAATAGCTAACAATGTTGCAGCTCAAAAACTCATAACTAACCATTTTTGATATGAAGGAATTTCCTATGATGTCTTTCTTAACGTCAACGATGTCCGCATCAACCATAGCTTCTACGATATATTCTAAAAAGTTCCCATCCTCAAGCTTAATGTCGCTATCTAAAAATAGAAGAATGTCACCGCTTGACTTTTTTATTGCATGATTTAGGGCTTCAACTTTACCAATTCTCATCTGATTTATAATGAAAACCGCTTCATTCTCATACTTTTCAGCTATTTTGATTGATTGAGGAGTAGGTTCGTCTATTATGACGAAAATTTCCTTTTCCTTATAGCGTGAATTTATAATGTTGGAAAGAAGCTCATCTAATAGATTAGAGCCCTTATATACAGGGATGAATATGCTTACTCTAGGCTTGATGCATTTTTGGGTTATTGCGGAATAAGCCAAATCTCCACCTACCGACAGATTACAGGCTACTTCTTGTCTCAAATTTAGGGTCAATTTAAAGGATTTGTTTAAATTTATATGTTATGCCTATATTGATAATGGGTCTCTTTCAGCTTCATCAGCTTGCAAAGAGTTTTTATCTAATGAGTAAATTCTCTTGCAGCCACTTCCTTAGCTCTGACATACTCAACAAAATCCAAATTTTCACTACATAAAGTAACATGCATTCCAAGCTGTCTATGTAGACTTTTCATTATATGCAAAAGCAAGAGTTTTGAGCCTAATCCAAAAATCTCCTCAAGAGCTTTAACAAAATCTGTAATCTTAACAGGGATTTCCTCTCTTTGAATACCATACAAACGCTCTAAATAAAGGTATAGACTTTGCTTGGATACTTCGCCTAAAACTGATAGCCCTTCGTCTACAGCTTTAATTATAGCCTTATCAAAGTTAACGCCAATAGCATTATGCCTCCTGTATTTGTGTTGTACGGTTTTCATGTTTTACTACCATACAACTATATCGCAAGACTCAATATATACGTTTCTATCATCTTTGAAATATATCCAAAATCGACATATGGCTTATTTTTAATAATATTGAAGCTTGTGAACGATTTTTATAGGATAAGTTAAGTCTAAGCTTGAGGGGTTTGGTGGGGCCGGCCGGATTTGAACCGACGACCTTTCCCCGGAGACAGCGTTCTGCTGCTCCTACGGGTTTCCCTATGACAGCTCCAGAACCTCTTCATCCCATTAGGGTCCGTAAACCCGTTTTTATGCATTCTGGAGCCCGTCGTCATACCTGACTAGACTACGGCCCCTTTTACCTCTATTTTTGTTTTTAATTGAGGCAGATATATGCGTTATTCTTGTTTTTAGATAGTATTGTGGCGAAGTTACGTAAAATTTATTTTCGTTATGTTTATTATTTGGACTGTTATATCATGCTTAAGTTAGGCTTAAATGGAGAGGGAAGAAGCAATAGGTAGTGCAACCATATCGCCAACGGGTAATCGATTTACACTCTACAAAGACTTAAATGGAACAACTTACGATGTAGAGTTACCATTAACGTCCCATGTTGACCCAAATGAGTTACGAGATGAGTTAGGTATACCAGGCTATATAGATATGAAGTATTTCCCCATGAGAAGTGCCATTGTAACCTTATGGGCTGCAGTTAATGCACATAGACTTAACGAGCTTTTTCCAATGGCTTTTGAAAAAAAGTTGAGCAATAAGCCAATACCGGCTCTACTTTTTGGCGGAGCAGCAATTAAGATTCACTGTAAAAGCGCGAATTGCAATGGTCCCTTAGACAGGGAGATAAAGGATACTGATTACGTCGTGCCTAAAAAGCAAGGGATGGAGTTTTATAAGCTTCTGCTAAACATGGATAAAGCCTTTGGAACGTGCTATAAGTCCTTCGCAACCGCTAATGATCGTCGTTTTAATGCTTTAAGATTTGGTGAAAGATATCGCGTAACCACCATTAATGGAATAAACAGCAATGGTGTTCCAACAATAACGGTTCTAGATATTTTTTGTGACAAAATCCAACTGAGACATAAAGTAGATGTTACACAAGAATTTGAAAGATTCAAGGAGAATCTATATACAATCGGACTGGAAGCATTAATCCTCTCTAAGGCTCAATTTATATTTGATGCGCCAAAAGAAGTTGCCAAAGATTTAGAGCAGTATGGACAGGAATATCGGATATTAAAGTATCCATACTACGATAAGGATAGAATAATAATTGGGATGGAAGAAAAGGATGTTAAGGATGTATGTGCCATCTTCCTTGATCATGAAATTGGGGAAGGCCCTGAGAGCATTAACCCCAAAAAAATGCGAAAAATCCTTGAAGGGGATAAAGGTTTAACTTTAACTGTAACTCTAAACCTAAGAAATTTAGTAGATAGAGCTGAGTTCCTTGAGCGTTGGTTGCCTAAAAGCGATGTAGCAAAAATTATTGAAAGAATCGAACGCCTTCTTAATGATTTACCTGTAGTTAATAAGAAATGGAACAAGCCTTGGTGGGATACTGGCGTAGAAACCCCGCAGATATTTTAACGCCGAGGACTTTTATTCCTAATCAACCTATTTACTATATGATACATCTCCTTTCTTGATAGCCCTGTTCTAGATATGGGTAAGTCGATGCTTCCTTTTTTGGAGTAAAGTCTGATACATGTTTCACGCTTTGGCGTGATGTAAATTGCAGCTTCATCATAATCAGCCCAATAACCCTCAATAAGTTTTTGACCCTCTGTAATGCGGAATCCATCGCGATTAATGGTGAAAGTCACATGAAACCTTGACTTATATATCAAATGGCCAACAATTATTGAGAAGGCAATAATAAAGAGAAACGTCAACGGGTGAAGCGCCTGTTTAAATCCTAATGCCGCCAATAAAAATAGAAATAACACGCCTAGGAAAAGTGATATTGTGAAACTTTTCAGATAGTTAGGTAAGTCGAAGGATTCAAATTTAACTTCTGTAAGCTTAAGCTGCTTTAAAAGTCCCCTTCCAAGTACGTTTTGTGATGAAATCTCCTCTTTACTCGCGAGACTGAACATAACTACGCCTATATTTCGCTCATTAATTCCTTCGACGATGCTTTTAACGTCTCCTGATATAGGTTGGTTTTGAACTACGCTGAGGAAAACCCAGTCATCATCACTAAATCTATTCTTTAATGTTAATATGAGATTCCTTAAGAGCTTTGCATCGATCGTTTGAGAAGTGTAAAGTAGCAAGTGTACTCTATACTTTGGAGTTACAAGGGCTGAAAATATTCTAGAAAGGAGGAACCCCTTTTCCTGAAGGCTGCCTGAAGCATATAGGGGGAAAACAATGTCACCTATAATGTAGTCCCGGTGAATCTCATTAAAGTTTGCAAGCCACCTAAGATCCCCGCGGACAAGTTTCTCTTCAACAGAATCAGCAACAAGATCTAAGTCGTACATAGAAACACCTGACCTATTTGACAAAATAAAAATGGGGGAAGGTTATTTAAAGCTACTCTGGCGGTATGCTTAGGTAGAGTGTACGCATGTCAACGCCGCGGGTGACATTTCTGTACATGTAGCAGATGTATAGCAGTACTCCAACTATTATGCAGCCGAAAAATCCGCTCGCTGCGACAACGTCCTCAATTGCTGCCCCTGTTGTGAATAGCGACCATATCCATGGTGACTCCTTAACGAAGGTGTATAGGCAAAATGCTCCTCCAAGTGTTGCAATGAATCCCAATGCAACAACGGTGCCTACTGAGTGCTTGACCGCCGCCCTCTCATATATATCCCTTCTCTCTAATGGAAGCAACATGCAGGATATGCAGAACATCGTCAAGAAGAATGCATCAAATATGTCTGTGCCCACAACTCCAGCAAAGGCAAGGTAGCTTGCTGCCCCTTCTGGGAAGTTAGCTTCAGCCATACATGCTGGAATAGCAAATATTGCGGTTGCTATTATAGCCCATACTGGAGAGTGCCACCTTTCACTTACATATGAGAACTTTTCAGGCATCATTCTATCAAAGGACATTGCGAAGAATGTTCTAGAGCATACAAGTAGGAATGGCGGTATGTCATTAGCCACCCAGAGGACGCCGCCGAGGGCAATAAGCCATGAAAGCCAGCCCATATTTAGTCCCCTAGCAATCATGGATGCAAGCCCTGTGCTCCAAGCACTCTGGAAGTTAGGGATAGCGCTTGCGGCCGCCCTTGCCTCCTTAGGGCCATAGCTTAGCCACGCATAGGCTTGAAATAGGCTCCATTGATGGCCAGCCGGGTCCGTGTACTTCTCCACACCCATTGCTGCAAGGGCTGAAAGTGAAGAAGCAAGTAGATAAACTATCATTATGGCGAAGCCCGCTGTTACAACAATTTTGGGAAGGTTCTTATTAGCCTCCTTAACTTCCCCGGCTACGAAGGTAGTCGCATACCATCCCATGTAAGCCCAAAAGGCTCCTGCGAGAGCAAATGAAAAGGCGTCAAAGAAGCCTGTTACATATTTTGGATCAGTCATACCTGTCTGAATAGCTAACTCCATAATGGTTGATGGTGGGGCACCCATAACGTCCTCAATTCCCATAGCTAAGGCGCTTGGATTCATTACACCAGCAATCCACATTGCGAAGAATATTATAGTTATAGCTGCTGGTATATAGAAGAGGACCTCCATTAGGCGACCATATAACTTAGTTCCGAGCAGACCGATTATTGCGAAGATCCACACTATTGCTAAGCCGCCTAGGAAAAGTTCAAGAGATCCGAAAGCTACTGTTGTGGGAGCCAGAGCAATATTAAAGAATATCATCACAGCCTCAAAAACAGCTACGCCAATTAATCCATAGGAGAAAGCCTCCGCTAGGAACATCAACCAGCCGGCCATATACCCAACGAATGGATGAATAACCCTAGATATAGTTACGTATCCTCCTCCAGAACGGGGCATAGCTGCTGTAACATAACCAACAGCATAGCCTGTGACAAGCACAACCACTCCAACTGCGAGGAAGGCCCAAAACATTGCTGGAAGACCAAGGGGCATAATGTCGGTCGGCATGGGTTTTGGTCCAGTAAACTGAAAAACCCGCTTCTGCCAACCCAAGCCTATTACATGGCTCATTATGATAATGATGCCGACGGTGAAGCTTATCTCTCTCACAAGCCCCGTTGCTTCTCTAGCAAAAAGTCCGGGTTTTTCACCACTCAATTTTCACAACACCTAAATTCATAGTTTTTTGTTCTCAACAAATTTAAGCCTTTTCATTGTTGAATGTAATCTTTAAATAGCTCGATCTACATCAAAATGTAAAACTGTTGGTGAAAACCAAAGATGGGTTTCCTATTTAAACATCGAAAACAAGAGGAGGCTACACGAATCCTTTTCGCCACAGACATACATGGATCAGAAGGAACTTGGCGAAAGTTTCTAAACGCTGCAGCCATGTTGGATGTAGATGTAGCTATTTGCGGAGGCGATTTAACAGGTAAGATGATAGTGCCTATTGTTGAAAGAAAGAATGGGAAGTACACATATTACCATCTGAAGAAAACAAACATCATAGAGGCTAACCAGCTTGAGAAAGCTATTAAGGAAATAAAGGGTATAGGTTACTACCCATATGTGACTAATGAAGATGAATATGAGGAAATGGCTAGAAACCCAAAGAAGGTTGACGAAATCTTCCGAAGGGTTATGCTTGAAACACTTGAAGAATGGTTTAAGCTTATTCCTCAAAAACTCCCAGAAGGCGTTAAAGTTATAGTGTGCCCTGGAAATGACGACAGATTTGATGTGGATGAAGTTATCGAGAAAAGTAGATACGTAATTAATGGCGAAGGCAGGGTTATAGAGATCAATGAGCATCATGAAATGATAAGTTGTGGGTGGGTTAATCCTACTCCATGGAAAACTACTCGAGAGGAGGAGGACGAAAAACTTGAGGAGAGACTGGAGAAATATATTTCTCAGCTTAAAAACCCTGAATCAGCTATATTTAATTTTCATGCACCACCATACCAGTCAAAGATAGATGAGGCACCTTTACTAGATGAGAACTTAAACCCCATAATACAGCAGGGACGAGTTGTGATGGTTCCGGTGGGATCTAAAGCTGTCAGAAAAATGATTGAGAAGTATAAGCCATTCCTAAGTCTCCACGGCCACATTCATGAATCCCCAGGATGCATAAGAATAGGAAGGACATACTGCGTTAATCCTGGAAGCGAATACGCGGAGGGAATCCTTAGAGCTTTCTTCATTGAGTTTAAGGGCAATAAGATAACTAGACTTCAGAGGATAGAGGGGTAGTGTCCGTGTCCTGGCTTCTTGAGGGGAAAATTGAAAGACAACTTCCAGAGGAATGGCATGGAATGGTACCAACTGAAATTTTCTTTCAGGAAAGTACTGAAATTGCTGAGAAGGCTATGAGGGAAGGAGTAACGCTTAGAATTTTAGGCGGATTGGGCATAGCTCTTCACTGCCTAAACTATAGAGACTTCGCTGTAAAGCTCGCTAGAACTGGAACAGGGGCTGTTAAGGGACAAGAGTACAGCGACATAGACTATGTATCATACAGTAGTCAAAGAGAACGCATTAAATCCTTCTTCGAGAAACTTGGGTACGTTAAGCGTAAAGCAACATTATCAACAGCTGCCTCTGAGAGACAGATATACTATCATCCGAAGGGATGGTTCTATGTTGACGTTTTCTTTGATAAGCTACTTGTAGCTAATCACCAAATCGATTTCCGTGGACGTCTAGAATTAGATTTCCCAACGATAACGGTAACAGACATGCTCCTTGAAAAGCTACAAATATGGGAAGCTTTTAGCGCAAAGGATCTTAAGGATTGCTTGCTATTGTTAAGGGCTCATGAAGTTGGGGAAAAACAAGATAGAGAAACTATAAACGCTGATTATATCGCAAAGACTCTGGCTAAAGACTGGGGCTTCTGGTATACAGCCACCACAAATCTAAATAGAATTAAGAGGTTTATGGCTGAAATTGATAGATTTGGTCCAGAAGCTGAAATAAATCCTAAAAATGTAACAGAAGAGGATAGAGTTGATGTAATCCGGAAAATTGACGCGCTTCTGGAGCGCATCGACAGAGAGCCAAAAACATTAAGCTGGAAGATGAGGGGAAAAATAGGTACAAAAAAGCGATGGTATAATCCAGTGGAGCGGCCAGATACTGTCGGTGGTTTTGGAATCTGGGAAGCCCTCATGGGGAAATAAGCATAAACTGCCTATTTTAAAGCGAAAAGTTAATGAGTAAAAGTTTAGCGTGTATGATGGGGCATGCCGGCCATAGGGCGCGGGTCCCACCCGATCCCATTCCGAACTCGGAAGTTAAACCGCGCTCCGTTCCCGGTTGTAGTGTGGTCTTCGGCCACGCGAAGCCGGGAAAGCTGGCAGCCCCACCTCTCAGAAATTAAAAAAGCCCTAATAGGGCTCCAATTTTCTTCCCAGAACTCGCTAGTTTAGCAGGTTGATTTAACCACGTCATAGGGTGATCGTTTGACCATTTGTGATCCTATGGACGCGTCTACTAGATTATCTATGGAAACATCTACGCTTACATCTGCGCCAAACTTTTCAGCCATATCAATCCTACTACGGTTTATGCTTAAAACATGCTAAAGCTTATAACTAAGTAACATATAGTTTTTCGAAAGGCAGATTAGCGAAGGCTAGAGAATGATGATGCTTCAAGGTTTATTGTTTGAGTTACCAGGTGGAGGAGATGTTTTCTCCCAAATCCTAACTATACTTATATACGCCTTCCTATTTATCTCCCTCTTTTATGGGCAAAAAATTCAAATGCATTTAATGTTAAAGGAAATTGAAGGTTCTCTTTACAGGTTGAAGTACATCAGGGATGAAGGGCGCAGAATAGCCATTGAAACTATAAAGGAGGTTGGTAAACCTCAAAAAGACCCCACAACTATGGTTGATCGCTTCCTTGAATACTTCACTATTCAACCAGAGGATATGGACCCGGCAGGAATAGTATGGAAGTTGGAGCATATCCTTGACGTAAGGGATGCTCGCTTCAAAGATGAAGTTAAACTTCTCGCTCCTGAAGCAGATGATGTTCAAATTAATAACCTTGAAAACACTCTTGAAGCAGCTATGGCACTAAACTACATATACAAGGTTATAAGACATTACTACCTCCTAGGCAAAAAGACCCTCAGCCTATATATAATAATGCAGATCCAAATGATTCTACCCCTAGTCATGAGGGAAGCTGAAGCATACGCTAGTGCGTTAAAAGCCTTTGCCTACGGCCAACCTATAGGTGATGGGATAGGTCCACTGGTAGCTGCTAAACTCATGCACGGCTACCCCGTTAGGAAAGTTGCCAAAGACTGCGTCGTAGCTGAAGTTCCCATTGAGGGCAGGATCGCCTATGTAATAAAAGCTGAAGGACCAGGTGGCAACGTGGGCAAGCCGGGGGATGCCGTTAAAGCGGTTATCGAAGAAAATGAAGGAAAAATAGCTAGCATCATCATGATTGACGCAGCCTTAAAACTTGAGGGGGAAGAAGTTGGAGAAGTTTCAGAGGGTGTAGGTGCAGCCATAGGGGGTCCAGGCGTTGATAAATTCAAAATCGAGGAGACCATTCTCAAGTATCGTATACCAATAAACGCCGTAATAATAAAGGAGGATATAGGCGACGCTGTCTCACCAATGCGCAAGGAAATATTTGACTCAGCTGACAAGGCTATTGAGAGAATTAAGCAGGTGATTCTTGAGAAAACTAAAGAGGGGGACAAAATCATTATCGTTGGTGTAGGTAATACGATAGGCATAGGTCAATAGGAGCGTGATAAAATGAGTAGGAAGGAGCAGACCCCAGCTCAAATTTCCACTTTTACAATGATGATGATTTTCATCGTATTGGCAATATCCTTCGCAGCCATAATCTTAGCCATTCAAGCCTATAGTGTTTATGAAAATCAATTTGCTGCGGCTTACTTAACTTTTATAGGCATTTTAGGGATAGCCCTATCGTTGTATACGATCATGCAAGTAAGGAGGAGATTAGCTCGCTTAAAAATTGAGACGCCTCCAGTAATCACAACAATTGAATGCAAAAAGTGCGGCTTCAAAAGTGTTAGAGAATTCCAGCGAGGTGACTATGTATTTAAGGAAGTTGAGCCCTGTAGGAAATGTAATGAAAACATGATCATAACCGCCATATATAGGGAATTTAAAGAGAAACGAAAAGAAACAACATTCTTTTAGGTTAAAATAACACATCCATCCTCAACTACCAAAACGGTATGTTCAGCTTGAGCAACAGGCTGCTTGCTCACCTCTATAAAGACTGGGTAACCTATAACTGCTTTAGCCTTTAGAAGTTCATGGAATGCTTTATTAAAATGATCCTTTGGAACCACATTTTTTATCCATCGAAGGGCAAATGGGAGGGTTTTAAAATTTTCCTCAATATATCCCAAAAGTTTCCTAGCTTCTAAGCTTCCAACTTTTTTAGGCTTGAGGAGCCTAAAAATCGTAACTTCAGAGCCATCCTCAACCTTCCCAGCAGCTTCAGGAAGCGTTACAAAAGGCTCAATGGCATAGGCCCCACCAAGCTTCAATTTAGCGATGGAAGGATGATAAATGTTTGGCAGGGATGTCCCAGCGTGCACTACGTAACGGCCTACCTGATGGCCTGTGAGGTTTGAGATGGGTTTAAATCCCCTAGACTTGATATTCTGCTCGATAACAGAGCCAAGTACTGATGTAGGCAACCCCGGCCTTATGGTTTCAATAGCTGCTTGAAGAGCCTTTTCAGCAGTTCTTACCAACTCTACATATTGGGGATTAAAGCATACCGTTATAGCCGTGTCAACAACATATCCATCAATATGAGCGCCTAAATCAACTTTTACCAGCGCCCCTTCTGGAATAGTTAACGTGTCTCCAGGAGGGGAAGTGTAATGAGCAGCTACCTCATTTATTGAGATATTGCATGGAAAAGCCGGCTTCGCCCCCTTTTCAATAATCAACTGTTCAGCCCGCTCACATATTTCTATAACGGGCATCTTTTCATGGATAATACTCCTAATCTCCTCACGGACCTCTCTGAGAATTCTCCCAGCAAGTTTAAGTTTCCCAAAGGCTTCTTCGTCTATGGGCTCCAACTAGATGCCTCAACCTCAACTTTATGAGAAACATTTTTTCATTTAAAAGCTTGATTGGAGGACTCAAAGTTATGGCTCGTATCACATGGTTGGGTCATGCAGCCTTTCAAATAGAGCTAGTTGACAAAGTAGTTCTTATAGATCCGTGGATCGGAAATCCTAAATCACCATTAAGGCTCATAGACGTTAGTAAAGTTGACATCGTATATGTTACACATGATCATGGGGATCACCTTGGCGAAGCTATTGAAATCTGCAAAAGCACAGGGGCAACTTTTGTAGCTACATATGAACTAGGGAACTATGTGGCTAAAAGAGGAGTAAAGAAAGTTATAGGTGCAAACATAGGCGGCAGCATTCAAGTCGGAGATGTTAAGCTTAGACTTGTCCAAGCCTTTCATACAGCCTCTAAAGGTGCACCCACAGGCGTTATAGTGGAAGGGGAGGGAAGAAGCATCTATCATGCAGGGGACACAGGTCTCTTTGGAGACATGCACTTAATTGGAGAACTTTACAAGCCTGATATGGCATTAATACCCATTGGAGGCTATTACACCATGGGCCCCGAAGAGGCTGCGGAGGCTGTAAAGCTCATAAGACCTAAAATGGTCATACCGATGCATTATGGAACATTCCCTGTTCTGGTGCAATCTCCGGATGATTTCGTAGAAAAAGTTAGGGAAAGAGCCCCTGGGGTTAAGGTTATAGTTCTTAATCCTGGAGAAAGCTATGAATTTTAAATCTTAGGTCTCAGAATTTTTGACTCAAGCGTTGCAAAGGAGTCGCCGCCTACATGGAAGACTAGCTTAGTTTTTCCAATATCGTATACGTCTCCAGCTAGAGCTCCCCTATTGGCATAAGCCTCTAAAACTTCGCCGACGAATAATGTGTGATCTCCTACTGGAAATTGGCTGTAAAGCCTACATTCCAAGTGAGCAACGCATTCTCCTATTATCGGAGCTTTAACTTTTCTGGCAGGCATAGGCGTTAACCCAACATCCTTAAACTTATCACGAATTTTCCCACTCGTTGAGCCGCAGAAGAAAACAGCATTCACCATGTCTATAGTCGGTATGTTAACTACGAACTCCTTTGTCTCCTCGATAAGCTTATGAGAATATCTTGAGGGAGCTATACTTAAGGCAACAAGCGGTGGATTCATAGACACGGGCATAGCCCAAGCAAGAGTTATAATGTTAGGCTTATTGTCAGCTCCAACACATGAAACTAGCACTGTACGCATTGGATGCATAAGCCTATAGGCTGATGATGGGGCAACACTAACAGTTTCCTTTATTGGCATTTTATTTCACCGTAGGATGGCTATATTTCAACGTTTAATATAGAATTTATCCAACATGTCTCTGGCTTTCTCCCTTTTTTTACGGTGTTCCTCTAAGAAGCGGTTAACCCTCTCAGCTAGATCGCTTTTACATTCACCGCAAAGAAGCTCTCCATTTTTACAGCGTCTCTCACGTTCGGCTAACTTGGCATCATCCTCCTCAAAGAGGTAAACGTAATATTGGAATATTGTGCACATCATGGGGTTTCCACCAAGTTTACGTTGCTCTTCAACGGTTGCTCTTCCACCGGTAAATGCGTTCCATATTTTCCGCTTAACGATGTTAGGTGGATCCGTTGTGAATATGGAGGTTTCAGGCATTGATGCGCTCATTTTGCCGCCAGGTCCAAGCCCTGGGAGAAATCGGCAATGTATCTGAGCTGGTTTATAGTATCCAATCTTAGTGGCAACGTCCCGCGTCACCCTCCAGTATGGGTCTTGATCTATAGCAGCAGGAATAAGTGCAGGGACATTTTCCCCTGTAAGCTTAGCATGAATGAAGCATGGTGCTGCCTGTAGAGCTGGCCAAAATATCCATCCAATATTTGTGCTTTCCTGAAATCCAAAAGTGGCTCTTGCCGTTGAATAGGTTATACGTTTTGCAACCTCTAAAGCAATATCGTATAGAACATCTATATCCTTGACGTCAAAGATTATAAAGGTTTTTTCAGGATCAAAGCCTAAGGCTATCAGATCTAAAGCGTTTTCATAAGCAAATCTCCTCGTATCCTCAAGACTTAGCTTATCATCAACCAAAAACTTTTCATCATCTGTCATTTGGAAATATAGTCTAGTGTTAAACTTTTCCTGGAGATAGCGGGTGAATATCCAAGGAATTAAGTGACCTATATGGACAGGCCCTGAAGGTCCTCTACCGGTATAAAGGACAAATTTTACCCCCTTATCATATAAATCTAGAACAACATCTAAATCCCTATGGGAGAAGAAAATTCCTCGTCTAAGCTGTATGTGAAGCTCCCCCGTATATCTCCTTATTCTCTCGAGGAGAGTTGGCGTTATTGGCTGTGTACCAAACTCCTTAATTAGACGTTCATAGTCAACTTTTCCCCTTACCTCCCAAGGAGTGACAAGCATTTCGTTTCTCTCTTCGCCTTCCAAGGAGACTACTCATCCTCCCCTTAAGGTTTACCAGCGCTTATTTACTTCAAGAGTATTAAGGTTTATGTGGATAGGTGGACGATATTAATTAACGGAAAAATGCAGATAAATACATATATATGCAATAATTCTAGCTTAAAGCCTGATGGTGAAGGGATGTCCCGCCAATTTACATGACTCCTAAAATGCCGATATTCGAATGGGAAGATATTTTAAGAGTCTCCGCGACCTTTTTAAGTCAATGGAGGCTGTTATTCAGCCTAAAATCTTGATTATTATGTGGAGGAAGAATTGTGAGTGAGTTACGACTATATGAAAAGAAAGTTCTTCTTGCCCTAAAAGAGTTAAATGGAAAAGCATCCATCGACGCCATTGCTGAAAAAAGCGGGCTTGCGCATGCAGCAGTAATGCGCGCAGCCTTATCCCTCTCTGAGAAGGGGATGATTAAGCTATATGAGCAAAAAATGACTATAGCCACGCTAAATGATGAAGGTTGGAGTTATTTAGAGAAAGGGCTTCCGGAGAGAAGATTGCTTAAGGCTATAATAGAATTGGGCGGCAGGGCTTCTATAGAAGAAGCTAGCAAAAAGGCTAGTTTACCTAGAGAGTTAGCTTCCATTGCTTTAGGGTGGCTCTGCAGAAAGGGTTGGGCAACTATTGAGGAGGGAATATGCATCTCAAAAATTGATGGTGAACCCCCAAGTGGAAGCGATGAGGAGCTTATGAAGCTTTTAGCAGAGAGAGGCAAAGTTTCTATCGAATATTTAAACCAAGAACAGAACAACGCGTTAGGGATATTAAAGAAACGAAAGCTCGTAAATTTAAATGAGAAGGTGCAACGTTTCCTTGAGCTCACAGATGCTGGCTGGAAGATTATTGAAAAAGGCATTGAAATCGCAGAGGAAGTTACTCAGCTAACACCTGAACTAATTATAACTGGGAAGTGGCGGAGGATACGGCTTGCAAAATTTGATGTAGAAGCCCCAACACCGCCAGTTTATCCAGGTAAAGCTCACCCACTTCAGCAGATAATAAAACGAGCAAGGGAAATTTTCTTAGAAATGGGCTTCACTGAAATTAGAGGACCATTAGTTGAGACAGCCTTCTGGAACTTTGATGCTTTATTCCAGCCCCAAGATCATCCAGCTAGGGAGATGATGGATACATTCTACCTAGTTAATCCAAGTATGGGGAAGCTTCCAAGGGATAGCCTTGTTAAGGCTGTAGCTCAAACCCACGAGAATGGATGGATAACAGGTTCAAAGGGATGGGGTTATAGGTGGAACCCCATGGAGGCCAAGAAACTTGTTCTTAGAACCCACACCACAGCTGAAACAATTAAGTATCTTGCAACCCATAAAAAGCCACCTATAAAAGTATTTTCTGTAGATAGAGTCTACAGGAATGAGCAGGTCACCTACAAGAACATAGCGGAATTTCATCAAATCGAGGGCATTGTAATGGGTAGAAATGTTACATTCAGGGATCTTATGGGCGTTCTTAAAACCTTCTATACTAAATTCGGATTAGAGAAAGTTGAGTTTTGGCCATGCTACTTCCCATATACAGAGCCATCAGCTCAAGTTATGGTCTATCACCCCAAGCTTAAGCGTTGGATGGAATTATGTGGCATGGGTATGTTTAGGCCGGAGGTTTTAGCACCCATGGGCATTAAATACCCTGTTTTAGCTTGGGGTGGAGGGCTAGAGCGCCTTGCTATGATTGAGCTTGGACTGAATGACATCAGAACGCTTTATGGTAATAATTTAGGATGGCTTAGGAGGACCCCATTATGCCGGTGATAACTCTAAAGGCCGAGAGACTTAGCAGTTTCCTAGGTAGAAGCATATCAGTCGATGAATTAGTTAAGTGGCTCCCATGGATAGGCTTTGACATCGAAGAAGTTGGCGACGGATATGTTAAGGTTGAGTATAACCCCAACCGTATAGACTTCTGTAGTTATGCTGGAGTTGCTAGAGCCCTTAAGGGCTTCTTAGAACTAGAAGTGGGACTTCCGAGATATAGAGCTGAAGAGCCTAAATTGACACTTTACATCGACGAGGTTGTGGCTAATGTTAGACCATATATGCTGGCGGCAGTTATCCGCAATATAAAACTTGATGAAGAAGCTGTAGCTGAGCTCATGGAAATGCAAGAGGATTTGCACTGGGGCATAGGTCGAGATAGAAGAAAAGCCTCCATTGGAATTCATAACCTTGACGCAGTTAAGCCCCCATTTAAATACACAGCAGTTGAGCCTACTAGCGTTAAATTCATTCCCTTGGGCAAGGCTGAGGAAATGACGCCTAAGGAGATTCTAGAAAAACACGAGAAAGGCATAGCCTATAGACATCTCGTGGATTGGGCCCCTCGAGTCCCATTACTAGTGGATAGAGATGGAAATGTTCTTTCCATGCCACCGATAATAAATGGTGAGCTTACAAGAGTTACAGGTGAAACCAGAAATCTGTTCTTAGATGTTACTGGACCAAGTTATGAGGCTGTAGAAAGAAGCCTAAAGGTTCTAGCAACAGCGCTAGTTGACATGGGAGGTACCCTAGAGAAAGTCTACGTGAAATATCCAGACCGTACGGTGATATCACCAAATCTTGAACCTGAAGAAAGGAAACTAAGAGTGAATTACGCGAGGAAAATGCTTGGTTTGAAAATTTCAGCTGATGAAGCTATTAACTGTCTAAGAAGATGCCGCTTAGATGCTGAAAAGCTAAATGAGGACACTCTTAGGGTATTGATCCCACCATATAGAATTGATATCCTCCATGAGGTAGACCTAGTGGAGGAGGTAGCGGTAGGCTATGGTTATTATAGGCTTAAGCCAACCACACCGAAGGTTGTAACTGTTGGTCGAAAGCACCCCATATATGTTTTAGCTGATAGAGCCCGCCAAATAATGATTGGCCTTGGATACTTGGAGGTTATGAACTTCACATTAACTAACGAGCGAGTTCATTATGAGTTTATGCGGCTTAAGCCTAAAAACCCAGTGAAGATAGCTAACCCAGTTTCGCTAGAGTATACGATCATGAGGCAGATGCTACTTCCAGGGCTAATGAAGAATCTTGCAGAGAACACGCATGAAAGTTACCCACAACGCATCTTTGAAGTTTCAGATGTTGTAAGAGTAAATAGGCGCCTAGAAACTATGTGCGAAAGGCGTATGCATTTAGCAGCAGCAACCGCCCACTCAGAAGCCAATTTTACTGAAGTAAAGTCGATTTGCGAAGCTTTAATTACAAACCTTGACATTGTGGGATGGCAAATAAGGGCGGCAAAACATCCAAGCTTCCTTCAAGGAAGAACTGCAGCTTTATATGTTGGCAACAAGCGTGTAGGCATCTTAGGCGAGGTCCACCCAGAAGTCTTGAATAACTTCCAGATTGAAAATCCAGTAGCAGCCTTTGAGATAGACCTAGAAATACTGAAGTCAAAAGCTTAGGATTAGCCATTCATAGCTAGTAGTCCTATAGGAAGATTTGCCTAACAGCAATATTTAATTCTCTGCAGTTTACTTTTTATTTTTGGCAATGATTTAGTGAGCCTCTTTAATCCCACCGGTAAATCCATGCCGACGGACCCAACCGAGGGGCGGGTAAGCCTGCTCGCTATGAGGGCGGGTTTACCCAGGCATGGGACACGGTGGGCGCGGGCGCCTTAAAACTCCCACGCCGGAGAGAGCTTAACTGAGGGGAGCGTATGGCTCCGCTATGAAGTTAAGTGATAGGTTACGTGGGAGACAATTAGGCGCCCGCGATAAAGATAACTTTTCATGAGAACAGCTTTTAAGTCACTTTCATAAATTGAAGCTAGGAAACTATAAGGCTTCGGATGATGATCTTGGATATCGAAACTAAGCTGGAGTTAATTAAGAGGCCGCCAACGGAAGAAGTCCTGATAGAAAGCGAGTTGAGGGAGCTTTTGGAGACCAATGAGCACCCCAGCCATTACATAGGGTTTGAGATTTCAGGGCTCCTTCACCTCGGAAACCTTGTCTTGTCAGGTTTTAAGATAAATGACTTTATGAAGGCTGGGATAAAGTGTCAAGTATTTCTCGCTGACTGGCATAGTTTCATAAACAATAAGTTTGGCGGGGATTGGGATAAAATTCTCATAGCCACTAAGTATTATGAGAAAGCTTTTAGGTTCTTCTGTCCAGGCGTTAAGATTATCGTAGGTTCAGAGCTATATCACCACAATGACGATTATTGGCGGAACCTCCTTAAATTTGCTAAGCATATGACGCTCAGCAGAACACTTAGATGCTTGACGATAATGGGTAGAAGTGAGAAGGAAAAACTTGACCTCTCACAATACTTCTATCCGCCTATGCAGGCCGTTGATATAAAGGCTATAGGCGCAGACATACCCCATGGAGGCATGGATCAACGGAAAGCCCATGTCCTAGCTAGGGAAATCTTTCCAAAAATGGGTTGGAAGAAGCCTGTAGCAGTTCATCATCACTTGTTAATGGGCTTAGCTCAACCTGTTAAGCTTAATACACGCGACAAACTTGAACAGGTTATAGCCAGCAAAATGAGTAAATCTAAACCTTGGACAGCCATTTTCATCCATGACAGCGAAGAGGAAATAATAGCTAAACTTCGCAAGGCGTGGTGCCCGGAGAGACAGGTGGATATGAACCCCGTTTTAGAGATAGCGAAGTATATAATATTCCATGAAAGGAAATCCTTCAGAGTGGAGCGGCCATCTAAATATGGTGGAGACATAGAATTTGGAAGTTATAGCGAACTTGAAAATGCATATAAAAGTGGGCAACTTCACCCTCAAGACCTTAAAAACGCTGTAGCAAAGGAGTTGGCGAGAATCCTTGAACCCATTAGAAGTTTCTTTGAAAAGGACAAAGAAGCTAGGGAATGTCTTGAAATAGTAAAGAAAGCTGAGGTGACGAGATAGGAATATGATATCTAGAATGAAGGAAATAGAGGAAAGAATACAGCTGATCCTCGAATGTATAGCTGAGGAGTCCGCTAAAGGGACCCCAATAATAGTTGAAGGCTTAAAGGATATGAAGGCTTTAGAAGCCCTTGGGGTGTCTGGGAGGATAATAATGGCTAAAGCTGGGGGTAAATCAATCCATGACGTCATAATGGAGGTGGAGGAGTGTCAAGCTCGAGAAGTAATCCTCCTCTTAGACTTTGACAGAAGGGGGCGCGAGTGGACGAGACGCTTAAGGCAGCGGCTTGAGAGATCTGGAACTCGCCCAAATACGGAATACTGGAGCCAACTCCTACAGCTTGTGTGGCGAGAGGTAAAGGATATTGAGGGGTTGGTAAGTTATATTGAAACACTGAAGCGGAGGTTATACAATCAGGCATAAAATTATATGCTTTAAGCAATTATTCTACTCGATCATCTGAGCACTTCTTGGCTTCTTCAGCAAAAATTTTTAATTCTTTCAACTTCATGAAAATGCGTTTCTCCTTGGGGAATTGGTCATTATAACGAATTGAACAAGCGTCGCAAGCTGCTTACCAGGGAAAAATACAACGTTCGACGTTACGCCATCACAAGCAGTCGAGGGATGCGTATCCTAAAATGGCTTAGGAAGACTTTGGAGCCAACCAGTCTATAAACCGTCGCGGATCACTACATCTCACTTGAACCTTTATAGGTCCAAGGGGCGACTCCGCGAAGGCCTTGGAGAAGGATATGTGCCCAACATAAGCCACTTGCTTATTAAGGTAGAAGATTATTGTATCACCGATCAAACCTTCAAAGAGGATGGTTCTTGCAGCATCACAAATGCGCTCCCTTCTAAGGAGGTTATAAAATTTTGATAAAGTTTCAAAACCTTTGGCTTCAACCACCAAAATGCCTCCTTCACCTTGAGGGTGAGGCTTAAACTCTAGGGGTAATGGGCCCAAGACATTTTCGACGGCACGCCTTACCTTCTCTTCGGATTCTGTCGGATTAACTTCAACCTCAACTCGAATTTCTATCTCATCCACTCTGCCTCAATCCTCGCTAAAACTTCTTTAGCCTTAATTTTAGCCTCCTCTAACCCGCCATTGTTAATTATCATATAGTCGGCCATGGCTATGGCGTTGCCTAAACCTACGCTTAGCTCTCGCATATCCCTTTCATGAAAAATCTCCCAGCTTTGAGGGTCATCACTCCGCTGGCGGTTAAAAAGCCTCTGGAATCTAAGTTTTGGGGGCGCATGAACTGCTAGTAACACGAAGTTCCTGAAACTTCTTTTAAACTCTTCAACTTCAGCTAGGCTACGTATGCCATCAACTAAAATCCTATCCTCTGGTCTCTCAACAATCTTAGCCAGACACCTCCTAGCTATAACGGCTTCACCCTCTGAACGCCGTAGCTCAAGCATAATGCGCCCAATATTTTCCGGACTCGGATTCAAACCCCTCTTGCGGGCTTCTTCGCGAACCTCATCACCCATCACTACGATTCCATAACCTCTCTCCTTTGCAACCTCCACAATAACGGATTTACCAGCTCCAGGCATTCCTGCCAAGCCAACAACCAACTTTTCTGGAGACATATCAGGCTCAACCCTTAAATCCTCTATGAATATTTAAACGTTAAAGCGTTTAAGCTAATTTATAGCATTTTTAGTGTTTAAGTGAGAGAAAATGGCGGAGACATTTAGCCCCTCTTAATTTTTCAAAACGCATATTGGCAACTTATGCGTCTTAGATGGAATGATAAAGGAATGATAAATATGTCTGAAGCCATAAGAAGCTTTATAGCTTTTGATATTGACGATCAACAGATTATTGATAAAATTCAGAGCTTTCAAAGAATCTTGGCTGAGACAGGCGCTGATCTGAAACTAGTAGAGCCTCAAAATATTCATATTACCTTAAGATTTCTCGGAAATATAACCCTAAACATGGTCGATAAAGTGTACGATGTTATGAAAAATGTTTCATTTAAGCCATTTACCATCAAGATCCAAGGGGTTGGCGCCTTCCCCAAAATTCACCACCCATCCGTTATATGGGCTGGTGTAAAGCAAGGTACATTAGAATTACGAAGCATATTTGATCAACTTGAGTTTGGCTTGCGCCGACTTGGATTCCCACCTGAGCCTAAAGGTTTTAGCCCCCACATCACCATTGCCAGGGTTAAGTCTGGCAGAAGCAGATCTGAACTTGTAAAGAAAATTAATGAGAACGCTAATATTGAATTCGGGTCTTTTACAGCTGAATGCTTAAGGCTTAAAAGAAGCGAGTTAACGCCTAAAGGCCCAATGTACTCGACTCTCAGGGAGTTTAAACCCGGATTGAAGGCTTAAGCCATGTTAACGAAAGCTGAGGATGTTTGTCGAGAAATCTTGGAGAGAGTTACGCCAAAGGAGGATGAAAAAGTAAGAGTGGAAGCACTAGCAGAGACTCTAGTGAAACGAGTTGCTAATGCGGCTGAAAAATTTGGGGTAAAAGCTAACGTCCGTATTGAGGGGTCTGTAGCGAAAGATACTTGGCTAAGCATGGAGCCAGATATAGATGTCTTCATACGCCTCCCAACAAGCATACCCCGCGAAGCACTTGGAGAAATTGCCCTAAAAATAGCTAGAAAAGCTGTTGAGGGGGCAAAGCAGATTGAGAGATTTGCTGAGCATCCATATCTTGAAGCCGTAATTGACGGTATTCGTGTAAATATAGTTCCATGCTACGATGTTAGACCTGGAAAGTGGATAAGCGCTACTGATCGTACGCCATATCACACAGACTATGTTAAGAAGTGCTTAGACCAACAGATGCGGGGGGAAATCCGCTTACTAAAAAAGTTTATGAAAGGCATAGGCGTCTATGGTGCTGAAATAAAAATTGGAGGCTTCAGCGGATACCTCTGCGAGTTATTGGTGATATATTTTGGATCCTTTTTAGAGACGTTAAAAGCCTTTGCTAGGTTGAGAAGGCCCATGATTATTGACATAGAAGGCCACTATAAGGGCAGGAATGATGAAATCCCACTTTTATTTAGGGATCCCCTTATAGTTATAGATCCGGTGGATCCAGCTCGAAATGTAGCCTCAGCTGTACAACCTGAAAGACTCTATTCCTTCGCAGCTGCAGCTAGAGCTTTCCTTGAAAAACCAAATATTAAGTTCTTTTACCCTCCTGAAGTTAAGCCATTAACTGTGCAAAAGTTGAGGGAAAAACTTGAGGGCATGGGGACAACATTAATATTCCTAGCCTTTGAGAATATTAGCACAGTCCCCGATGTTTTATGGGGGCAACTTTATAAGTCACATAAAGCATTGGTGAGGCTTCTACAACTTAATGAGTTTAAACTGCTTCGAAGCGCATGCTGGAGCGATGAAACGAAATCGAGCATGTTCATATTTGAGTTAGAGCATCGCTTTTTATCTCAAGCCAAAAAACATTTAGGGCCACCCATTGAGAAAGTAGAGGACTGTAGGAGATTTATCCAGAAACACGCATCAAGTCATGGAACCATAGCTGGACCATATATTGAGGATAGTAGATGGACTGTTATAGTAAAGCGAAAGTACATAGATGCCGTAACATTGTTAAATGATAAGTTAAAAGTCGATGGTGGCAGAAGTATAGGAATATCCAAGGATATAGCTAAAGCCATTAAAAGAGAATTTAGGATATACGTAGATGATCAAATAGCTAAATTTTATGAAGAAAATGAAGAATTCGCTAAGTTCTTAACCGATTTTCTCGATGGAAGGCCTATATGGCTAAGGGATTCTTAAAAAGTGTGAAATAATCAGTGAGAGCCCTAGGATCCAACAGTAGAAGGCAAAAAAGTGTAGTCGTTGCCTTTTAACAATTTTCCAAAGAGTCTTCAAGCTGAGGTAACCAGTAACCATAGCTACCATAGCGCCTGCCGCTACCTCTAAATAAGTTACCTCTGTAGATGATAATGCGCTAAAATCCATAAGTAAGGTTATGCAAAAAGCACCTATTATCGTGGGTATAGATAATAGGAAGGTGAACCTAAAAGCTTCTTCACGTTTAACGCCCATTACTAAAGCGGCGGCGAGTGTCAACCCGCTTCTAGAAAGACCTGGGATAACGGCTATCCCCTGCACCGAGCCTATGACTAAAGCTTTTTTTATACTTATTTCCTCACATCCCTCTCCTGAAAACTTTACGGAGTATAGGATAGCACCGCAGATGAGTAGTGCAAAGGCTATAGGTAAATTGTTCAGCAAAGTTAAGCTTTCAACTATAATCTTAAGGATCAATCCAAGAATAGCCGTAGGGATCAAACCGAAAATTAATGGAAAAATTAAACGTCCATCGGCTGATTTAAAGTCTAAGTGGATGATGGCTGAGAGTATATGCTTAACATCACTTCTGAAGAATGAAAGCACAACAATAAGAGTGCCAACATGCAGGGTAACATCAAAGAGTAAAGGAGGTTCTAAACCCATGATTTTTTCAGCAATCCTCAAGTGTCCACTACTTGATATTGGGAACCATTCAGTAATGCCTTGAATTAAACCCAGGATAATTATTCCAATTAATTGATCCAATAACATGACACCTTAAATGGTACAAAACTATCTTAAGGTTGCTTAAAATATTTTTTAATAGAGACAAATCCATGAAGAATCAAATGGAGGCGAAGGTCTTGAAGCTACTCCTCGACGAAATGTACGCTGGATTAAAGGAGTATTTTGAAATTCTAGGTTGGAAGGTTTTAACAGTACATGATGTAAACTTACAAGGTGCAAAAGATAGGGAGATCGTTGAATATGCAAGAAATTATGGCTTACTCCTGATCACTCAAGATCAAAAACAAGCTGAATTAGCGGAATTAGCTGGTGTAAAATACGTTTTAATATCAAATGCGATTATCGCAAAAATCGCGGATGCCAAGATAAGAGAGAAATATCCAGACGCCGTGCAGAGTGGAGATGATCCTTAATTTGACAATAGCGACAAGGACGACATGAGAATAAAGTGTTAGGACCAGCTGAAGACAAGATTTCATTGAGGTAATTTTGCCCGTTGGTGTCCGAGATTGTTTAAATTACGGTTTCTAAAGCAAAAGATTTATTTTGAAGACTATATCGAGAAGTTGTTGCTCTAGGGGGTTAGAAGAAAGGAAGATGATCTATACTACACGTAATGTCTCGACTTCAGCTGGGGGTATCCTCCATGCTGAAGTCAAAGACTATAATGGTAATCATGACACTGAGCATGCTCTACTCCATAGGAGTTGGGCTACTTGGCCCAGTTTACCCTATATTTGTAGTTAATCGTTTCTCAGCCTCAATACTTGACATAGGATTTTTATATGCCCTTTTTGGTTTTATCGCCGCCATTTTCCAGGTTTTGGCTGGAAAACTTGCCGATAACCATGGAAGGGAACGCGTATTCTTTGCGGGTGTCATGCTGGGTGCTATTTGCTCAGTAAGTTACATATACGCCTCTGACATAAAGCAGTTATACGTCATAGAGCTTCTATTTGGAGTTTCTTATGCATTGCAAAGGCCATCCATGCTAGCTATGATGGTTGATTTAAGTGATCGAAGAAGCCGAAGCACGGTTCTTGGCATGTTTGAATCCATCTACACGATGATTGAAGCTATTTCAGCTCTTCTAGCTACCATAATAATTAGCCAGATAGGATTTGAAACTCTTTTCTTCATATGCTCAGGTTGCCAAGCAACCTCTGGCTTTATAGCACTTAAATACAAACGCTAAGGTTATTACTAAGGAAATTAAGTTAACAAGTAATGTTGATATCTGAAGCCCGGTGGTGTAGCGGTCAAGCATGGGGGCCTCTGGAGCCCCTGACGGGAGTTCGAATCTCCCCCGGGCTACCACCAAATCAGAACTTACGGTCCCGATACCTTATTTTCGGTTTCATCCATTTCTTTAAGCTGTAATTCTTTTGTAATGGCTTTTTCACAGATTTTTGAAATATTTAAGCCTTTTTGTGGCTTCTAGCAGCGCTTGAGGATTAAGTGTATGGTTACCGTTTCTTAAAACGGCCCATGCGCGCACAAACAAACATAGCACTTCCTAGCCTTAAAAATTTAATCCAAAAAGCCAGAATGGGGGAGGGGGTATCCACTAAAAAGGAAGAAATTAGAATAAAAATAACAATTTTTGCTTTAATTTTTCATTCTTAATAATATTTTACTAAAATTTTTTATTAACAAAAAATACTCTTGATACTTTGATGTCGAACCATAACCAAAACTGCTCCACATTAACTTTAAGCTCTGGAGCACTCATTACAAGCTACAGGATGAACTACCACATATAACGAAAGGTAGATTAGGGCAGTAAGAAATACAGGTTTGAACACATGTCACCCAGTGAATAGATAATATTGACGATATCTATATAGACAGTGGAATATACATGACAAGAAATTGAATTATCTTCTTATTGATAATCTATTTTTCTCCTCTTTATATTTTGTTGTGATTGATGGTGCGTAAATGGTTTATATTAAGATTTCAGATATAACGCTTGGTCTCTAATATGCGAAGATCAAAACTTGAAACCTATATCGATATATTAAGCGCATTAGCTAATAGAGGGCCATTGAAGATAACTCATATTTCATATAAGGCAAATCTAAACTTTAACACTCTCCAAAGGTGTATAAAGTTTCTTGTGAAGCAGAATCTCGTAGAGGAGAAAGTTACAGAAGATGGACGGAGGGTTTATGCAATAACACCAAAGGGCATTAATGCCATAAAGGCCTTCATAGAGTTGAAGCAGGCCTTACCCATTGACGAAGAACCTATCAGGATCCCAATTATATGTGAAAAAAGCCATATAGATGCTGACGAAGATTACTAGCAGCGAAATTCAGCAATTTACCATTTTTTATTTGCTTAGTAAGTCTTAAGTAGCGAAAGGGTTGCTTACGTTAAGATGTGAAATTATGGTTGAAGAGAAAATAGTTGTTATTATAGAGAGAAAAATGTTGGAGGCAGTATTGCACAATGCAAAAAGGCTTTACCCGAGAGAGTTAGTGCTTCTACTTCGAGGGAAAAAGCAACATAATCAAGTTATGATTAAAGAGGCGATTATTCCTCCCCTCGCTACTTATGGCGAAGGATTTGCAAGTATTCCTCTTTCCATACTTCCCATGGATTTTTCAATAGTCGGAACTTTACATTCTCATCCGTCAGGAAGCCTTAATCCATCCCTAGAGGATTTAAATAATTTTTGGGGCAGCATACTAATAATTTGCGGTTTTCCATTCACAGACGAAACGTGCGTAGCAGCGTATAATCATAATGGGGAAAGACTGAGCATCAAACTTATTGAATAGACACACAGGATGGCTATCTACAGAAGATTTAAAAATTGTGTTTCAGTTTGAACAGTTATTAATGCAGATGGTGAAAGGATTGAGTGGAAGAGGGCAATTATTCATTTTGCCTTGGAGATGCACTTTCGCCTGTGATAGCTCATGTTTACATTGTGCATCGGCAAATAAACCCCAAGCTGATGGAGAATTAAGCACCCGTGAAGCTATACGAATGATTGATTTGGCATATGATTTTGGAGTAAGCTGGATTGGCATAACAGGCGGCGAACCCCTCTTACGTGGCGACCTCTTTGAAGTAATTGAGTATGCGAGGAAAATAGGCTTAAATGTCAGCATGATAACAGGTGGCCGCCACCTAGACGATAAAAAGTTTGAGGCTATTGCGAAGAATGAGGTGCGAGTTTCAGTAAGCATAGATGGTGCTAAAAAAATTAATGACATGATTAGGGGATTGGGTGCATATGTTGAAGCCCTTTCAGCCATAAGAAGGCTTTCTAGAGAGAAGCTTCTAAATTGTCTAGTGTATACATTCGCTAATATCAACAACACAGTTACGAATGTTAATGAAGAAGATATTAGGCATGTTCTTGATCTTGCAGCTTATTATGGGGCTAGATGGGTTATATATCATAGCTTCATCCCATATAGTAGTGATAGTAAGGCATTAAAAGTGGATCCATCGCCCCAACAGTATGAATGGGTATGGAACAAATTGTATGATTTGCGCTCAGTTTATAAGGGTAAGCCTGAAATAAACGTTTATTGCCCATTTTTTGCAAGAATTGCAAAACAAAGAGGTTTACCAGATTTTGAAAGCTGGTTTAACGGCTTCTTTTTAGGCAGATGCTTCTTCGGCAAATTTATGAGCATCGCTGAAAATGGAGATGCCATACCATGCAGCTACTTTGATGCTAAACGTATAGGTAACATAAGAACTAAAACGCTCAGGGAAATATGGGAAGAAATGCAGACATCAGAGTACTTCATTAAAGCTAGAAGTAAAGATAACATTAAAGGCAAATGCGGAGTCTGCGAGTACAGGGATATATGCGGGGGCTGTAGGGCAGCTGCATATCACTATACAGGTGATGTATTAGCTTCAGACCCTAGATGCGCATATGTGCCTAAAGCGCTGAGGGAAAAATAACGGCAGCATATCCTTTTATAAATAAGGAGTACGCTTGTAATGGATCGTTTAGCTGAGGCTGAAAAAGTTGAAATAATAAGCTTGATGGACAACTCGATAGACATGCTATCTACGATAAATAGAACAGAGGTTAAAACTTTTAAGGAATGGATGAAAAAGCCTCTTAAGCTTCCAATAGCGGAACATGGATTTTCAATGCTTGTTCGAGTTTGGACAAAGGGTGAGAAGCATGTCGTACTATTTGATACAGGCATAAGTCCTTTAGGGATCATCATAAACGCCAGACGTATGGGGATAAATCTCTCGGAAGTAGAGACGATCGTGTTATCCCATGGACATTACGACCATTTTGGCGGATTATCTGCGGTAATTAAGGCGATAAAACGTGAAAATCTGCCCATAATAGTCCATGAGGACATGTTTAAGACCCGCGGCTCTGAAGCAGATAATGGAACTATAAGGAGGTACCCTGCTTTTCCATCAGATTGTGAGGTTAAACCAGCTAAGTATGTTAAGACAAGGGAACCCTATCTTATTGCTGGAGGCTCTATCCTGGTCACGGGGGAAATCCCAAGGGAAACAAAATTTGAAAAAGGCTATTCAAGACATAGAGCGCTCATAAATGGCGAGTGGGTTCCAGACCCGTGGATTTGGGATGACCGCGCTTTAGTAATTAAGCATATTAAAGGCTTAATTATTATATCAGGTTGCGCCCACGCAGGGGTAATTAATACCATAAATTATGCGAGAAGAGTAACTGGCGTTAACAAGGTATATGCAGTAATGGGAGGGTTCCACCTAGCTGGTAAAGAGGACGAAAAACGTATAGGGATAACAGTGGAGGAGTTTAAATGTATAAAACCGGAGATTATAGTGCCTTGCCATTGCACAGGTTGGAGAGGAATTCTCGCGATATTTGAAGCTATGCCGGATGCTTTTATATGGAATAGTGTAGGAAACTTGTATCAGCTTTAGGGCAAACGACTATTTATTACTCCAAAAAGGTTTAGTATATGTTTAATTGATATTCCAAATGATTTGTATGGATTTTAGGAAGGTAACGGCTATATCACTAATAGCTATATGCTTAAGCCTAGCATTGAACGTTTTTCTATATCATAGGCTTCTGCTATATGATCAGTTAATTCAAAGTCTTCAGGAGAAAATTAATGAGTTAAGTCGAGAGAACGCAGTACTTAAACAGAGTCTTGAATTTTCCAGAGAGGGTATAGAGTATCACTCCGCTATTAACTCATCAGCTAATGGAGAATGGATTTATATAGTGGGTGTCGTTTCCAGCGACGGAAGCTATAAGGGGGAGGTTTTAAAGGTTTACGCTAGATTTATTGATGGATCAGGGAGAGTTTATATTGCTACAAACCCCAAAATTGGGATAACACTTCAGGATTCTGCTGAAATTGCCTTTAAAGTTGCTCAGCAAGTTGCAAATGTTGATGCAAGCCACTTAGACCTAATATTAACGGTTACAGCTAACAAAACTATAGATGTAATTGATGGCCCATCAGCTGGAGCCGCCATAACGGTTCTTTTAGCTTCAATGCTTAGCGGATCTGAGATAAGGCGAGACATTGTGATCACAGGAGCTATTCAGAATGATGGATCTATTAAACAAGTTGGAGGCATCCTTGAGAAAGCTAAGGCAGCAGCCGAGGTGGGTGCTCAATTGTTTCTAGTGCCGATGGGTCAGTCGAAGACGATTATATACATTGAGCGCATTACCAAGATAGGTCCGCTTCAAATAATAACCTATGAACCCCAAACCGTTGATGTTCAGGAATACCTACGAAAGGAAGGGTATAACACGAAGGTTGTTGAAGTGGCAAACATTCAGGACGCCCTTAGATTTTTCATCAGCTAGCTTAACTCCCTAAGAACGGTCTCTGCGAAAATTTTTAAACTTTCCCCTGTTGGAAGATCCCCAAAGTATAGCATAAAAAATGTCACCCCCATGTCGAGGTAAGGCTGCATCTCATTAATTAAGTCGTCAGGGGTTCCTACAAAATTCATCTTATTGAAGACATCTAGAGGCACATTTTCCGGTTTCCATGCGCATATTTTTTGCTTAAGTTCCTGTTTATCGCTGGCGAGGTATATGGCTCCACGGACCCAACACGACTTCTCTATACACTCTAGATTGCGACCAACCTTTCTACAATAAGTCTCGAGAAGGGATAGCTTCCGTTCATATTGATCCACCGAGAGAGGACCCCAGTCAAATCTATCAGCGTACTTTGCCGTAACTTCTAAGATGGATTTACTTACACCACCAATTATTACTGGTGGATGAGGTTTTTGAATGGGTTTTGGAACACATTTAGCCCTATTAATCCTAAAGTGGAGACCATTAAAAGTTGACTCCTCCATGGTCCACATACGCTTTATTATTTCTAAAGCTTCAGATAACTGTTCAGCCCGTGTCCTTAGATTTGGAAATGGAAAGCCATATGCTTCATGCTCCTCTCTCTGAATCCCTGCACCTATGCCAAATTCAAGCCTCCCGTCAGAGATGACGTCGAGGGTAGCAGCCATCTTTGCTAACAACGCAGGGCTCCTGAATTGGTTGCACAAAACTAAAGTTCCAAGCCTTATTTTTCTCGTTAAAGTGGAAAGGGCGGATAGGATAGTCCAGCATTCTAAAATAGGCTTATCACCGTACATAACGTGGTCATCAAGCCAAACTGAGTGATAACCAAGCTGCTCACATCGCAAAACTACTTCTTTAAGAATTTCAAAGGATCTATAGCGGCTACAATTAAAGCCAAAAGAGTAGAATGGCAAATAAACGCCAAATTTAATCATAATTGATACACCATCAGCTCCTTCTAAGCCTTAATGGTATTATGAACCATTAACTACAGTAACCAGTGTTGAATTTGCATTATTTAGAATTTGCCTCCCAATCCCTGGATCTAGTTCAAGTATTAATGGGCTGTTATCTGGCAATTGAATAAGCCAGTCTTCACCTGGATGTAACTCCCTCCAATTTACAATTTTGTATACACTGCCAAATTTTTCTAATATAAGTATGGATAAGGGCAGCTTAACATTCTGCATCGTAATGGTTATAGCGAGACCAGCATATTGTCTTACGTCAAGAAGCATACCTTTGGCGCCCTTGTTCAAGAAATCGTATGAATCCTTAAATCTATAACCTTCATAGAGTTTTTCAGGCGAGTCAGCTACGTAAACTTTTAACTGCGTACTGGACACGTGTCTATATGGAAACGTGAAGATTGGAGTTAATGTGTAGAGGTTTACTGTACATGTTTCCCAATAGCTACAATGGCTACTGCCACCGTGAATACTACATGTGATAGAGATGTAGAGCAAAACTGCTACTGTTAAGCAGCAGATCATTATTATGTTTAGAGCCATCGACAACTTTCGCACTCCGATACACCCTTTGACTGGATATCCTTAGAAAAATGCTATCTACCTTTTTAGATATCTTTCGATGATAATAGCCCATCTATCATTTTAAACTAGAATTGTGTTCAATAAGGATGCTATCCCAAGCAAAATCAGCACTATACTACCTATTATGGAGAGTTTTCTTCTAAATAATGGTGCTTTGTTAAGAAGCCACCCTGTAACGCCGCCAAGGGGTAGTATGGGCGATATTGCAGTGCCCACGCCAAATATAATTGGTATTAAACTGCCATCGATGGGTGAGCCAAAAGTTATAGCGTATAAAATGAGCATTGCTAATGGCGGACATATAATGAAGCCTCTGCCGAATCCGAGAAGGAAGGCATATGTATCAATTTTACCTACATGTTTGTTTAAAGCATTTTTAACATCCATAACACAGTTAGGAGTACTTTTGCTCTTGAGAAGTATATTTATGCCTATAGCTATTGTTATTGCCCCAAAAGCATAGGATGCATAGTTTTGAAAATTAAAAATTAAGGATTCGCTTAACATGACTCGGAAGATGCTGCTCAAAAAACTAGCTAAAATTCCAACAACAGCATAAGAAGTCACCCTACCCACGTTATAAGTTAAGGTTATGAATATCCCTTTGCGAAAGTCAGCGCCTACTGCTGCAATATAACTGGCGACGTAAGGAAGACATGAAGAAGTACAAAGTGAAAAACCGTAAAGCAGCCCAATAATAAAAGCTTCAATATACATATTTGCTATTTCGATCATGAAAGCCATTTAACAACCTTCTTTCCAATAATTTTTCTCATATAGCTGGCGGCTGACACCAAGGTCAGAGCGGCTACCATTACACCGGTCATTATTATTGCCGTAGCAGATATGCTTGATGTAGAAGTCATTGGGGTGGGCGGAGTAGCAACACCTTGCATTAGCGGGAAGCGATCCTGATTCTGTTGGTCAATTATATAGGGCACATCGCCTATACCATCTCCGTTGGCATCGATGCCATTGTAATCATCCCAATAATTGCCCTCTTTACCATTATCCCATGTATGTATGGGCTCATTTGGGCTATACTCCTTACATGAACAGCCACTGAAGTGTACTACATTATTGATAAAGCTGTTATGTGAGAGCACTATGTTTAAGGGCTCATTTTCAGGTTTATTCACGCCAAAGAATATACCCATCTCGTTACATGCGATATAATTTCTAATGATCTTATTTGAGTCTCCTGAAAGTAAAATGCCTACAATACAATTTGTAACTGCGCAATTGACTATAATATTGTTTGCTGTCCAAACATATATGCCTATGTGAAAATTCTTGATGTTTAGGTTCCTCACAGTCAAGTTACGTCGATTTTTATTTGCTAAATCTATTCCTATAGACCATGGAGCCAGGCTTTCACTGTTTATTTGATTGGGGCCTTGACCGATGATCCATGAGTCAGTTCGCGTACCATTGTAATTTCCGTAGAGCGTATAGCCTGCACCATCAATCACGATATCATCCCTATCCACGACGATTCGAGCGTAAATATTCTCTGTAAATGTGTAAACGTTTCCATAACGCTTGATGGGTACATCAGGCGGGTAGATGCTACCGTCGGGTAAAATGCGAATTACTGGCGGTGTTGCTTCTGCCTGCATAGAAACGGCAGAGATCACTCCAAATACAAATAGCGCAATAATGAAAACCGATATAATATACTTCATTATTAACCCTCATATTTATCCTAGCCAGTTTCGTGATTTAAATACTGTTTTCCCGAAAAGTTTCAATTTCAATGTATCTTCATAGGGGCACATTTCAATACAACGTAAGCATAATATACAGTTAGAGCTTGTTACGTCGCCACCTTTCTTTTCATAAACACACGTCACCTGCATGGGGCAGACGCGTTTACATATACCGCACTTAACACATTTTTCTTCTATTTTTTCTAATCGAACGCCCGAAAAGTTCTTGAACGGCGGAAAACGACTGAATAATGCTATTAAGGCGCCGAGGGGACACATCCTACACCATACGCGTCTATATAGAAAAGCCGCTACAGTTACTAAGCTCAATATAAATAGGTTTATTGATGTTAAGTACAAGCCTAAATGATATAATTCACCTGTTGTGTTCTCAATAAGCCATTCTATCCTCATGATGCCTACTGAGGATTGTAGCAAAACGCATAGAGGTTTCATGGGACAAACTCGGCAGAAGGGGACTGAAAAATAGGTGTATATAAAGCCTCCCTTTTCTGTTTCAGGCAGTAATTGAGCGCCAAATATGGCTTGTGAACCGAATATAAAGCTTAAGGTTATAGTTAGGGCTAAAATCACATAGCCTAGTTGATGAAGCTTTTCATTAAAATGTCTTGAAAAACTTTGATACCTCACCCTTAACAGCTTTCTAAACCAAGAAAGCAGATCCATGTAGAGACCGAAGGGACATATCCAGCCGCAAAAAATCCTCCCAAAAAGCAGTGATAATATGAATATCACGCTTATGACAACGGTTAATCTCAGTAAGCCATGGGAGGAATATTCCACTCCCCACCCGCGCCCCGCATCCCAAAATGGGTATAAGTAGGTTTGAAGTTCCCATAATGCACAGGTAACCGTTCGCCCACAAGGGTAGTAGCACCCAAAGAATGGCACAGGAAGCCCTTCAGGTATTGACACGCCAAAAACATTAGTAACAATAAGAAATTCATGTGGCGAAATTTGCTCAGCAGGCACGTATATAATTCGGTGATCAATAAACATTCCGAAGAATATTAAGAAAATCATTCCAACTTGGATAAATAATCTAAGGGAGCTTACATTTCTAGTTTTACTTCTTCTCCCCGTAATAACCGCCAATGCACCAGCACTTATTAATGTGGCGGTTGCTGAAATAAGCAGCATGTTAGGCCTATAAGGTGGCAACGTAGGCATTGGCAGCGGCGCCAAGGGATTTGTAGGATCTGTTACGTTTACATACAACCTATCACATAAGTGGCCGTAAATGGCAAATATATTCCAATAGCCAATCATGTCAAGTTTTTGAGTAACCGTAAACTCGCCCGTTTCTGGATCAGCTGTAACGTATCTGTCTATCCAAGTATAATCTGGCCTTGTGAAAGTTATCCTTACTGTTGCATTTTGTTCTGGTGGGCATATTCTTCCAGTTATAGTAACGTTCTCATTTATGTACGCTTTAGTCGTGCTTATCTCTGCAGTTATATGTGGACCATAGCAACCATTTACAAAGGAAAAATTACATATGTCAAAGTATAAGCATAGTATTGCTACGATAACAACACAGAAAATAATTCGTTGCTTCATGGCGCTAATTTCTTTTACATCATCCTCATATAGACCGTCTACTGTTATTAAACCTTTAGAACTTAATTTGCCTGAACGGATGAGGCTTTAAATGCTATGTAGACTTTAGAACCTATATTGAGCTGCATTTCATTGAATGATCTCTTGGTTACTTGAACTATGAAGTCTTTGCTTGACATAACTTTAACTCTCAGCCTTACTATATGCCCTATATCAGTTATCTGCGTTATTGTGCCTTCGAATGTGTTTCTCGCACTTGAAATTAGTGGATATTTTGATAGGATAATATCTTCAGGCGGGACGTGAATGGTTACATTTCCAACCCTCTTGAATGCAGCTTCAATATGCATGCCGTCGCCAATGTCTATAATTGATGTGCCTTCATTGGTTATTCTTGAAACGCCGTGAAAAATATTATCCATGGCTAAGTTTTTATTGGGCGATGGGCTTCTGAAAATTTCTTGAAACGTGCCTAGCAGCTCCATTCTGCCTCCATCAAGGATGGCTACTCGATCCGCTAAATTTTCCACTTGAGACACATTATGGGTTGTCATAATTATTGTTATTTCCTTCTCCCTATTGATATGGGATATTACCTCCTCAACTATGGAGGCATTTTTAGGGTCAAGATTTGCCGTGGGTTCATCGAGAAGCAGTAGTTCAGGCTCGGTAACTAATGCTTGGGCTATAGCTACTCTTTGCGCTTCCCCTCCGGATAGAGTTAGAGCATTTTTGCGTTCAAAACCTTTCAATTGGACTAATTCGAGCACCGATTTCACTTTCTGCTCGAAATTACGTTCTCCTCTAACTTTTAGTGGATAAGCTACGTTATCTAATACGCTCATGTTAAAGAGTACTGTTTGCTGGAAAACCATCCCGATCCTTCTACGAAGCATCACCCGCTCCTTTGAAGATGAATAGTCTACTGGCTCTCCGTTAAGCCATACTTCCCCACTTGTTGGTTCCTCAAGCAGGTCAAGAATCTTAAGTAGGGTGGTTTTTCCAGACCCATTTGGCCCTAATAGAACGAAAAATTCCCCTTTTTGAACGCTGAAAGTTATGCCCTTTAAAACTTGTCTTCCAGAGTACTCCTTAAAAAGGTTTTTCACTTCAACTTTTAACACTACTCCCTTGCCCCCTTAACTTGGATTATTGTTAATGCCAAGTTTATTATGAAGGCTATAGTGAGTAAGATGGCTCCAAGAGTCAAAGCCATGGTGAAGTTGCCTAACTCTGTTTCAATCACAATAGCCGTCGTAAGTGTCCGAGTCCACCATCTAATATTGCCACCAGTAATCATTATGCCGCCTACCTCTGAAATGGCGGCACCAAACGCCGCTATAATTGAAGATAAAACCCCCATACGCGCCTCCCTCAACACAAGCAATGCCGCTTGTGTTTCTGTTGCACCGAGGGATAGGGCCTTCTCTCTTATGGATTTTTCAATACTTCCAACGGCAGACATTGTGATGCCGATAATGATTGGGATGACTATTATGAGCTGTGTTATTATCATAGCCATGGGCGTGTATAGTAGCCCTAACCAGCCTAGAGGCCCGGATGCTGTCAATAGAAGATAAACTATAAGGCCCACCACAACAGGCGGCAAGCCCATAAAGGTGTTTACGATGGTTTTCATTATAACGTCCACAAAACGCATTATAGTTCGCTTTCCCTTAAACCGCCTTAAACCTAGAAAGGTTCCTATGGGTATGCCTATAAGGGCACCTATTAAAGTGGCTAACCCTGAAACCTTTAATGACAATAAAGTTATGTTTAGGACCTCCTCCCAAAATATGCCCTCATACAAAATGCAAACACCACCCGAGACCTTTAAACCCATGGCTCTTGCATATCATACCATGCTAGCTCTTTTTCCTGCTCCGGAAAACCTAGCAGGTGTGCCAATTCAATGTTTCTAGCCATGGGTTTGAATAAAGTTTCACCCCACTTCTTGAAGCTTGCTATTAGATTTTGTCCCTCCTCTGAAATCATCCACTTAGCAAGCATAAGTGCGCCTTCATAGTTTCTCTTAGGGTACTTCTCAGGATTAACAAGGATTATAGCGTAAGGGTTTAGCAACACCACGTCATCCTCAACTAAAACTCTCAAATTGGTAAGTTGATTCTTAAAGGACAACCATGTAGCCCTATCTGTTAATGTATAAGCATTCATTTCATTAGCCATTCGTAAAACAGCCCCCATTCCAGATCCAGCTTCTACATACCATGTTTTATTTAGAGGTCTCAAGTTCAACTTTTTCCATATACTTAATTCCAGCATGTGGGTGCCTGACTTGTCTGCACGCGAAATAAATTTGGCGTTATTTTTAGCACCCTCTTCCGCAATTCTACGGAAAGCTTCTGTAGCGTTCTTCAATCCGCTTATCCCAGCTGGATCATTTGCTGGACCAATTATTACGAAGTCGTTGTACATTACGCCAATCCTATGGACGCCGCAGCCACTGTTAACGAATTCAAGTTCAAGTTGCGTAGAATGCACCAGCACTAAATCTACATCACCCCGTCTAGCAATTTCTATGGCCTGCCCTGTGCCTACTGAAATTATGTGAACGGCGATGCCATATTTTTCTTGAAAATATGGCATTAAATATTCCAGCAATCCTGAATCATAGGTGCTTGTGGTTGTCGCTAATGCAATAATCGATTTCTGAGAGCATATATGCCACTCATAAGCAAATACACTAACGATTACAACAACCAATACTAGAAAAACAGCCAACGTTTCTGATACAATTTTCATATTACCGTTATGTTTTATTGTATACATCGATACCGTCATTATGCATCTTTTTATGCTTTATTTATAACTTCCCATGGAACAAAGCAAGAACTCGCCGTAAAAACTTAGGCGTAAATACGAAGAAAAACAAGTTTAGGCAAATACAGCATTTTAATGCAGAAAAAGGGCATTGTCGTTCACGGATTGAAAAGGGAAAGCATTACCAAAATTTTATTTGGTTTAATAACATGATGCCTCTAAAAACAGCTCCTATAACTTTCCTTAAGTAGCAAGTTCTATACATATATCAGATCAAAATTATATTAGTAGGTGTTGGTGAAAAACTTGATTATAGAGTTAACAAATATCGTTGCTGGGCTTATATTGGCGATGGGTATTCTGCCAAATATACCTGCATTGGGTAAAAGCTTAGAAAAAGTTGCTAAGTGGCTTGGGAGGTTTCAGACGATTATTGGTATTATAGCCATAATCCTTGGAATCTGTTATTTTGGGTTGCAGGGAATAGTTGCAATTATAGCTGGGCTAATACTGATTTTGGGTCTTTTACCAAGCATACCTGCGATAGGTAAGGATTTAGCTAAAGTTGTTAAGTGGCTTGGCGGATTCCAAACAATAATCGGTGCCATAGCTATAATACTTGGAATACTCGGGATACTAGGAATCTTCGTCTAAAACCCCCTTTTTCTTCATTTTCAAAAATTCTGAATTCCTAATAAAGGACTTTAATGTTTTCAGAGTGTCAAAACTTTTAAAAAATAATTATCATGGCAAGTTTTAAATTTTTGGTGTAACTAAAAAAATAGCTAGGGCAAGATTTATGTCTAAATCTAAAGATGAGGAAATACTTCAAGTTTTAAAGGAAATTAAAACTTTGTTAGAACCTAAGCCACCGCCTCCACCGCCAAAAGGCTTATGGAATGAGTTTATAGGCTTCATTTCTAAGTATAAGGTGCTAGGGCTTGCCGTAGCCTTCATTACAGGTGTATACGTTGGTCAAGTTGTACAATCACTCGTCAAAGACATATTAATGCCGTTAATAGGGTTAGCGCTTCCAGGCGTTGGAAACTTATCCACTTTCAAGATAGCTGTCCCGCCAACAGCCTTAGATGTTGAAGGTAAGCCCATAGACCCAAATTGGACTGGACAACTATTTGGCATTG
>Ga0209394_1000341_pt1 | contig 38666 bp, 41 predicted proteins | sample JNZ201metaG_FD_184122 | JGI IMG/M metagenome (GOLD analysis project Ga0209394, IMG submission 184122) | Hot spring microbial communities from Jinze hot spring, China to study Microbial Dark Matter (Phase II) - JNZ 20120812A (SPAdes) (version 3) ...
CCTATCTTCTCAGCAAGCTCCTTAGCCTTCCTAAACATAAGTATCCGGCAATCTATGCACGGGTTCATCTGGCTCCCATATCCATGGCGCGGATTAGCGACGATATCGAGAAACTCTTGCCCTAAAAATATGACGTGAAGTTTTATACCGAAATCCTTGGAAATCCTATCAACCAAATCACAGCATTTAAAGAACGGTGTCATAAAGTGAACCGCCTCAACATCAATGTTCTGATCCAGAATTAACCTCAGAGCAAGCAGGCTATCTAAGCCACCTGAAACTAACGCTAAAGCCTTAGGCTTCCGCATATTCCGATTCATTCCACCCTTTTAACCCAACCAAACATCTCTTATAAAGATCTATCTATATCGGCCTTATAAACATAACACAGTTATACCGCACCAAAATCCCGCTTAAAGAAACATTTTACAACGGATAAGAGTGGATTATGGAAATATTTAGGCGCTCGCTCCAAGAGAATGTCAACAATAATAACTGATTTTATCCAAAAACTTCAAATATTCTCCCAGTAAACTCGATTAATTTTGCATTCAGCTAACGCTTTAACTCATACTAGACCTTTCTAAGAGTTGAAGAAAATTTCCGCTATAATGTAAGAGGATGATTTAAGGTATCCTAAAACCAAAATCTAAAAGATTGAGGGAAATTAGACTCTAGCGTACTTCCTTATGACTTGGGAGAATGGTTCACCTTTCTTTATCTCCTCAGCCTCTTTCCTCTCCAACTCGTCAATCCGCTTAGCTCTTTCCAAAGCCTCCGCCACCCTATCTTTCGGTATGATGACTATTCCATCATCGTCGCCTACAACGACGTCGCCCGGATTTATCGTCACGCCGCCATACCTCACCGGGACATTCACAGCTTTTATCTCGGTTCTACCAACCGAGGTGTTGGGTGAAAGAAACCTGTAAAAGACTTGAAAACCCATCTCCTTAATCTCTCTGAGGTCTCTTATCGCGCCGCACATAACAGCTCCCTCAAGACCCCTAACCTTAGATGCAAGGGACATTAAGCCCCCAAAGAGCGCGATGTCTTGCGCTTCGCCGCCCTCTACAGCCGCCACAATAACGGAACCCCTCTCAGCATTATCTATGGCATCTATAGCTTCTATCGGAATAACCCTTCTAGTAGAGTAAGAGTGCAGTATGGTGACAGCCGGCCCAGCGATCCTAACGCCTTCCAAGGTGGGATGAAAAGTAACGTTCAGAGTCCCATTTATGCCTATCTGATTTAACGCGTCCGACAGCGATGCCGTCGGAGTTTTCTTAAGCTTAATAATGTAGTCTCTTAAGGACATGCATGGTCCTCCCGCTTCAGTCACTCCTACATATATTGATTTAAGTCTTAAGTTTTTGCCGAAAAGAGGAACGCTTTAATAGTTATTTTATTGAGAGTAAAACTCAAAGGGAGGAAATGTTGGTGAAGATAAAAGACTTAAAGGTGGCGGTAGTTAACGTTCCTGAGAAACCAGGGCTAGGCATAGAGGTTAATGAGGACACCGTGAGGAAATATTTAGTTGAGGGAGAAGACTTCTTCGAGTAACTTAAAAACAATATAAAGCGAAATAAATGTGACAAAACGCACCTTAATAGGAGAAAAAGAAAATTCTTAATATTAGAAATAGAGTTTAATTTTAAGGTACGTGAGGAATGCTATCGTGAATATCAAATGGTCTGCTTTAATATTAATCGCCCTATTATCTGGTTTTGGAGGCGGTTTCATCTACAGCTACCTGGTCTTTCAGCAGCAGATCGCTGACCTGAGAACAGAGATGAAAGAACTGCAGGAGCAGCTATATGATTTAAGAACTACTTATTACTCAAATATCAACAGCCTCCTAGAAGCACAAAATGAGCTTATTAGCGAGCTACGAGAGCAAGTAACTAATTTGGAACTCCTTCGTTCAAATATTAGTATTTTACTGGAAATGCGAAACGAGCTTAACAAGTTTGAATCCATCCTATCAAATATTGTTCTACTGCTTCAACAGCTACTGAGCAGGGAGTACTCAGGAGTCGAAAAGCTTGAATATACAGCAGCGTATGCAGTTCCTCAAAGTGGTGGATGGATGATAACTATTATGATGAAAAACACGGGATCCTCTGATGCAATGATACAGATGATATTGCTCAATGGGAAGCTAGATGGAAGCGCCAAAGTAAATGGTACTTCCCTTTCAAGTACATATCTAGGCATACCTGTGAAGGTTGGGCAAACAGCGACACTCGTTATAACTCTTCCAGTAAATACTTACACATCGGGGCAGAGTGTTGAGATAAGGATTCAGACAGCTGTTGGCAATCAATATCCTAAGACTATTGTTTTACCATAGTTTCGCTGAAGTCTTCTTCCTTAAGAATCTTGTTAATGCATTTATCTATTTATCTGAAAACTTTTAAGAACTTAAATCTATTATCTATTTATTAAGTAACTATGATAATAGAGTTTTTGGATAATCGTGAGGTTAACCTTTCTAAAAAACAAACCTTTGTATACAAAGGTAAACAGGAGAAGCGTAAGAATGTGGTTATTACGCTTGATCCCGAAATTGTGGAGAAGGCGAAGAAACTAGGCTTAAATATCTCTAAGGTTTGTGAAAATGCTCTAGTTCAGGCAGTAAACTCCTTAGAAGCCATATTTAGTGAAAAGGGAGGTAACCTAGGAACCGTAGGTTCCCAGTTGGAGCCCCGGGCGGGATTCGAACCCGCGACCCGCGGCTTACAAGGCCGCTGCTCTAACCGCTAAGCCACCGGGGCTTGAATTATTCTAGAAAATTATTTTTAGAGGAGTTTATTAACTCTTATCCTTTAGGGTGATAGGTAAATTTATTATCTGCGTGAGAGTCTTCTTAGAAATGATGGGAGGAGAGGGGTATTCGGGTAGCGGTCATAGATGTCGATAAATGTAAGCCAGCGAAATGTGATAGAGTATGCTATCGATTCTGCCCGCAGGTTAGGAGTAAGATTGAAGCTATAAGGTTTGAGGGTGACAGACCATTCATCTCGGAGGTTTTATGTAGTGGCTGCGGTATATGTGTTAAAAAGTGCCCGTTTAAAGCGATATCCATTGTTAATATCCCCGAAGAGCTTAAGGGCGAGTGCGTGCATAGGTTTGGGCCCAACACTTTTAAACTATTCCGTCTACCAGTTCCATCGCCGGGTATAGTTCTCGGTTTAATTGGGCAGAACGGTATTGGAAAATCAACGGCGCTTAAAATCCTCTCCGGTGAAATAAAACCGAACCTTGAGAGATACGATAACCCGCCCGATTGGTCTGAGATCATACAGTTCTTTAGGGGTTCAACACTGCAAGCATATTTTCAAAGGTTAAGTGAAAAGAAGCTTAGGGTTGTCCATAAGCCTCAATACGTTGACAAGATACCGCGTGTTGTAAAGGGCAGCGTTGGCGAGGTTCTCGAACGCATTGATGAGAGAGGGTATCTGAGACATATTGCTGAAAAACTTCAGCTTAGAGCTGTTTGGGATAGGCCGCTTGAGGTTTTAAGTGGTGGTGAATTGCAGAGGGTTGCGATAGCTGCAGCCGTCTGCCGTGAGGCAGACGTATATCTCTTCGATGAGCCATCCAGCTATTTAGATGTCAAGCAGAGGCTTGAGGCGGCTAAAGTCATAAGAAGCCTAAAAGAAGAGAATAAAATGATTATTGTTGCCGAGCACGATTTAGCCGTATTAGACTATCTCTCAGACCAGGTATGCGTCTTCTACGGTAAGCCGGGAGTTTATGGGATAGTATCTCATGTTCATGGGGTTAGGGTTGGGATAAATATATATTTGGACGGCTTCATCCCGGATGAAAACATGCGTTTTAGGAGAGAGCCAGTCATATTCCATGTTAAGCCACCTATATCTAGCCCACTAACCGACGTACCGATCTTAAAGTGGCATGAAATGAGTAAAACATACGGCGATTTCACGTTAAAGATTGAACCCGGCGAGGTTAAGCTTGGCGAAGTAGTGGGTATCCTTGGACCAAACGGTATTGGAAAAACAACATTCATTAAGATTCTGGCCGGAATAGAGAAACCTGACTGCGGAGAATCACCTGTGGAGAATAGGCTTAGAGTTAGCTACAAACCTCAGTACATATCGACAGATTATGAGGGGACCGTTGAAGAGTTTTTGAGGTTAGCTGCTAAAGATAAGTTCACGTCAAGCTGGTATCAAACCGAGATAGTTAACCCGCTTAGCTTAGACGCGCTATTTAATAGAGAAGTTAAAAGCTTAAGCGGAGGCGAGCTCCAAAAGGTTGCTATAGCGGCATGTTTGTCGCGTGAGGCAGATATCTATCTTTTAGATGAGCCGAGCGCGTACTTAGACATTGAGGAGAGACTGGCTATGGCGAGGACGATACGCAGAGTTGTTGAGGACAAATGCGTAACGGCATTCGTGGTCGAGCATGACATTGTTGCCCAAGACTTCATAGCGGATAGGCTCATGATCTTCACTGGCACCCCAGGGGTTTATGGTGTAGCGCGGTCTCCAACAACTATGCTTGACGGAATGAACATGTTTCTGAGGGATATGGGCATAACCTTTAGAAGGGATCCGGATACGAAGAGGCCTCGGGTGAATAAGGAGGACTCGAAGTTAGACAAATATCAGAAGAGAATTGGACAGTACTATTATGTGAAGTAGCCCCTTGCTTCCGCTCAGCACTATATGTTGATGCGCCATCTTCTCCCAGGGTATTCGCATCGGTTAATAATGCTCCGCTCATTTCCCATCATATTTCTCCTTTATTCCCCTTCTATAAAGGGCTTCTAGAAGAGCAAACCCTAGAATATTAATTGATATTAATGATCCAACTAGGAGCCCGATTAAACTTACCTCGATAGGCACCTCATATATGAGTGAAAGGTAGCTTCCAACGATAATCGTTACAGTGGCTGTTTCTACTAAGCAGCCTAAAAACCTGCGTTTAACGTTGCCTCCACCGATAAGCCAAGCTAACATGCATGCGGTAAAGTTTGCAGCTCCTCCGCCAACAACATCAACGATGCCGTAACCACTATAGAGGTTTGCAATAGAGCAGCCCAACCCTAAACCCAATGCTGCAGGAGGACCAAAAATCATAGAGAGCGGGAGCAGTGCATCCGCGACTCTTATCTGAAATCTAGGGTCAAAGCTTATAGGAGCAAAAAGTATTACGCCGGCCGCGTAAGCTGCTGCGAAAAACGCTGTTAGAGATATCTTCCTGCTATCATTTTTCAGTATTCCACCTCCTACACCGGGGTTTATAGGGCGGAACGGGTGGAGGTGGGCCCCACTCACCCGCCGTTGGAGAAGATTAAAGCCTCCCCCATCTAATAAAGTTTTTCTCTTCTTGGAGGAAGCCAAAAATTATTTATTTTAATGCAGCTCTACTTTATCTCTGAGGTGGTGGGATTTTAATGGTTGCTGAGGAAAGGAAGGAGCCTATGCGTTCCCATAAGGTTGTTATTAGGGGTGTTGTTGAGGGCTATGATGTTGCGTCGCTCGAGGATTTGAAGAAGATTGAAGGGCAGATTGAAAGCCTGCAAAACGAGATAGTTGCGCTCAAAAACCAAATAACTGAGCTTCAGCGTTCTCTCAACGCCACAAACATGAGACTAGAGAGGCTGGAGAACTTCTTAAGATCGTTTAAGTAGCATTTAAATGGGGTTGATGGATCCTCAATGCCCTAAACGCTAATGTTATTAGCATGATTACGGAGATTTAGAGTAGGCTCTAGAGGCGTTTAAGCGCTCCAATAAATGGCGATGGGAAGAGCCATGAATAGAATAGTGTTCGCGTTAACCCTTACTTTAGCCCTCATGGTGGGCGCTATTCTCTCATACATGGGGGTTGTAGGCTACTACCTTTCACTAGAGCTCAAGGTGCCTGAAAAACCAGCAATATCAATCTCTAGTTTTAAGGTTTCAGCCGACAACCCAACATTCTTCAATATAACCGTTCTCAACCCAACATTCTCTCCCGGAGAAGCAGTGATTTCAGGGATCAACGTTCTGGTTAGCGAGGGCAACGTTTATAAAGTGATATCGACCGAGCCGCCTATACCAAGCGGGGGATATAGGCTTAAAGTAGGGGCATCAGAAACTTTTAAATGCTTTTGGGCATGGGCAAACTACACTGGGCAATCGATCAGCATAGTGGTTTTCGTTAAAGATGGATCTGGAGCGGTTTTCACGGCAACCCTACCCCTAGTGGCTGTGGAAATCGGAGATCTAGAGTTTGACCCGGGCAAGGGGGAATCCTTTAATATCTCGATAAGAAGCGGTGAGAAGTCAGCGGTCAGCGTAGACCTGGAGGGCATTAGGGTTATAGTCGATGGATCAGTATACGATGTTGAATCTGAACCCCCTCTACCCATTAATCTTAATCCAGGCGACTCATTGAACTTGACCTGTAAATGGAATTGGGCTGCTTATCAAGGTGGAAGCATCACGGTCATTGTGAGGACGAGGCAGGGTTATATTGGGAGAATAGAAAGCGTCATTCCAACATACGTTGCTTTCAATGTGAGCCGCGTCACCTTCGATCCAAACAACACTTCATGTTTCAACTTCACGGTATCAATGTCAAGCTTTCACGAATCGCTCAACGCGCTAAACGTTACTGAAGTTACAATTATGCTTAAAGATGGTTCAATTTTAAAACCATCAAAAACGGTCCCAGAGCTCCCATACGTTCTAAAGGCGTCTTCAGCCACCACATTCACGTGCGAATGGGGCTGGGCTTCATATGCAGGTGAAGAAGTAACTATTACCATAAACACTAGTCAAGGCTACAGTTTAAGCTTCCAACATGTAATTCCACATTTGCCGAGGGGGAAGGGTGAGGACACTGTGCTCTCACCCTACATATTTTTTAGAGATCTTTCCAGGGCTAATAAAGCCTCCTCAGGATTCCTATCCGCCGTTATGTATGAACCCACTACGGCAACCTTGGCGCCAGCCCTGCGAATCTCAGCTATTGTTTGAGGATTGATGCCGCCGTCAACGCTTATAGTTTTATTTGGAAACTTCGTGGAGAAATATTTGATTCTCCATGTTGCCTCATCGCTAAATTTCTGCCCGCCTGCCCCCATGGGGACGCTCATTAAGAGAATCATGTCCGCGTGCTCCACAATTCTATCCGTCATCTTCTCTATGGGGGTTGGGAGGTTTAGTGCTGCGCCAACCTTATAGCCGAGTTTCTTCACGGCTTCAATTGCCGCTACGGTCTCTCCCTCCGAATCAAATGATTCAACTTGAAGTATGATGGTTATCTTCCCCCTTTTCCCCTCGGGTATGAAACCATTAATCTCCTCAACCATCCTAATGGGATCGCTGACCATGAGATGTATAACTAATGGTATTTCTTTATGCAGCTCTTCATAGAGTCTCCTTATCAAGCCTACAGGAAACCTTTCTTTGCCAGGTATCATTGGCGGCCTCATAACATCTATATGAACGCTATCTATTTTTCCCGTTTTAATGAGCCTCATTACGCTATTAAAGGCTTTAGTTTTCTCCAAATCGCTCATTTTTTCAGAGAGCTCAGGCTCATATTCCAGTATCGATAACGAGATAAGCATCTTTCACACCTTATATTTATCGTGATCAAAATTCAATTTTTCCGATACATGAGTTTAAGTATTTTGGGTCTAGGAGGGATAAACCTATGAGTAGGGAGTTTTTCATAGGCATCGATAATGGCACACAGAGCACAAAAACAATTGTTGTTGACGGTGAAACAGGCGCGGTTCTAGGTAAAGCCACAAAAGAATATGGTTATATAGAGGGATTGCCCCCTGGGCATAAGGAGCAAGATCCAGCGGTGTGGATTGACGCGCTTATTGACACGGTTAAAAAAGCTATAAATGTTGCAGGCATAGATCCAAAATACGTTAGAGCCATAGGGGTTTCAGGCCAGCAGCATGGTTTAGTTCCACTAGATGAGCACGGTCGGGTTATTAGGCCAGCTAAGCTCTGGAACGATACGAGTACCTTTAGAGAGAGCAAGTATCTGATTAGGAGGCTTGGCGGGTTAAAGCGGGTTATTGAGATCCTAGGCTTATCGATTCCTCCCGGCTACACAGCCCCTAAGATTCTTTGGCTTAAGAGGAATGAGCCATGGAACTATAAGCGCTTGAAGACGATTCTTCTACCCCACGACTACTTAAACTTTTACTTAACTGGTGTAAAGGTTATGGAGTATGGCGACGCGTCGGGAACAGCCCTCATGAACATTAAAACTAGGACATGGTGTAGGGAGGTTCTGGAGGCTATTGACCCCAACTTAGAGGAGAAGCTCCCGCCGCTGCAGAGCTCAGATAAACCGGCTGGCTTCGTTAGAAGGGAGGTGGCTGAAATCTTCGGTTTCAGAGACGACGTTCTCGTCAGCGCTGGCGGCGGGGATAATATGATGGCCGCTATTGGAACCGGAAACACCCGGAAAGGCATTGTGACAGCGAGCCTAGGTACTTCTGGAACCATCTTCGCCTACTCGGATACTCCTGTGATAGATCCTAGGGGTGAAATAGCGGCTTTCTGCGATTCAACGAATGCTTGGCTACCTCTACTATGCACTATGAATGTGACCGTTTCAACGGAGTTCATCAGAAACCTATTCGGGATGACCCATGACGAGCTGACGGAGGCCGTTGAGGCGGCGCCTGTGGGCTCCAACGGGCTAATACTCCTACCGTATTTTGAGGGCGAAAGGACTCCTAATGTTCCAGATGGGACAGGCGTGTTCTTTGGGCTAAACAGCAGAACATTTAATCCGCCACACTTGGCTAGAGCGGCTATGGAGGGGGCAACTTTGGGAATGAATTATGGGTTAAATAGGATGAGGGATCTTGGGATAAACCCGAAGCAGATTAGGCTTACTGGGGGAGGCTCAAAGAACAGGGCTTGGCGGCAGATTGCGGCAAACATATTTGGCACAGAAGTAGTCTGCTTGAAGATTGATGAGGGAGCTGCGTACGGCGCTGCGCTACAAGCCATGTGGACTTATAGAAACTATATGGGTGAAAGAATTACTATACAGGAGATAACCGACCGGTTTGTTGAAGTCGATGAGAATACCCTCGTTTCTCCGAAACCAGATAGCGTTAAGATATATAGGGAGCTGCAGAAGATTCAAGACACTTTAAGCAGGAGCCTTCGAAGAGCCTTCCATCTACATAGGAGGTTCCTGGAGAGCTACGTACACTAGTAAACTTTTCCGCTGCCTACGCCAAATCTTTAAACATCCATGATAGATCAGGCGCATTTACTCTCCTGTCGACTCTCTCAGCCAACGCGTGCACGACTATTGGTAGAGCTATTGTCGCGTCGCAGTAACATTGAACATTTCGACCCTCTTTTGATTCTTTACCCCAGCTTATGGCTTCCTCAAAAGTGCAGCCTGATAAGCCGCCCCAATGCGGCGCGTCTGTCGTTATCTGTATCGCATATTTATGCGGAGACGGCTTCCCATATTTTCCATCCTCCGTTATACTGCTGGCAATAGCTGTTAGCTGGATAAAATCTTTTGGCACGCCTCCCCCAATATATATTACTCCGGTACTTTTAGATCTTCTCTTTATCTCGACTATTTGCTCGAAATCCTTCATCTGGTCTATGAATACGTTGAATTTCCCATGGCTCCTCCTTCTATTCAATATATATGCGACACCGTAGGCGCTGTCAACTATAGCTGGGCAGAATACGGGAACATTATTCTTGTAGGCTGTCGCTACAATGCTCTTCACATTAATGCTTAAAAGATATTTACCAAACAAATGCAGGAACTCAGCCGAAGAATAACTGTAGTCTGGTTTTAGCCCGATCATGAAGTCGGCTATTAAATTCTCCATCTGCTCATATTCTAACTCATCCGCGAAGACATCGTAGAACCTATCTATTTTATATTTTGCAAGCTCCTCGTCGTCAATTAAGCTGTGCCCCTGCCAGTATGTTCCACCCATAGCCTCTAATATATCCTCGGAAATGTTTGCGCCCGTTGAAACTAAAACGTCTATGAAGCGGTTTTCAATGAGCCAGTTAATTATCTTCCATTGACCCGTAGTGCTCATTGAACCAGCATAACCAAAGAAAATCACCACATCATCCCTAAGCATTTCTTCCCAAACATCAACGACTTCTCCGAGCTTCCTGCCCTGAAAACCAGTCTTACTCATTTCAATAAGCAATTCGGAGATCTTTTTCTGCGCTTTAACCTCTATCGGCTCAAGCTTCCTCTTAAAATACGGCGTTATTCTCTTCTCTCTAATCATTTCTCTTTCACCACGCAACAATTATAAAAAATATCTAACTAAGGCATTAATTTAATAAATCTTTCAATTACTTGTAGATCCACCGTTTTCGCAAAGAGCAACTATATACTAATATATAGAAAACCCTAAATAACTCAAACTTAAACTATTTCTAATTTAGCTGTGAACTGAGGGAATATTATGGGAAAAGCTGTCGTTGAAGATCAGAAGGTTCTCCTCTATGATCCGCTAAAATGCACTGGTTGTCTCTTCTGCCAAATAGCGTGCGCCTATCATCACTTCAGGGAGTTTAACCTCGAGAAAGCCCACCTAAAAATCCAGTTCGATGAAAAGGCTAATGAGTTTGAGGCAATATACTGCCAGCACTGTGATGAGCCGCTTTGCGTCGCCGTATGCCCGAAGGAAGCCGCGGTTAAAGATGAGGAGACTGGATTGGTTAAGATAAATCCGATGAGATGTATAGGCTGCAAGACGTGTACTATTGCATGCCCGCTATCAGTTCCATGGTTCAATCAAGATTACCATGTTGCTATGAAATGCGACTTCTGCGACGGGGATCCGCGCTGCGCAAAGTTCTGTTCGCCTCAAGCTATAAGGGTTGCGACCAGAAAGGAGGCTTGGGAGTTTAACAGAAAACGCTACTTGGAGGTGTAGTTGACATGAGCATGACGACTTTAGAAAATGATGTAATCAACTATTTGAGGGAGGAGCTCGGCGGCGACCTTATAGAGGCATATAGGCAGCGTGAGAGAAGAATATTTGTGAAGGTTAAGCCTTCAGCTGTTAGGAAGGCTGCTCAAGCTTTAAAGAGCCGTTATCAAACATTGCGTTTCATGACGCTTTCAGCCGTAGATAATGGCTTAGACATGGAATACTTGTATCACTTCCATATAGACGGTATAGTTGTAACTATTAGGAGCGTAAAGCCCAAGGAGGATAATACGCTTGAGTCGATAGCGGATATAATTCCGGCGGCAAACTTCATTGAAAGGGAAGTCTCAGATCTGTTTGGCGTTAAACTCGTAAACCACCCGCAGCCGGAGCATGGACTAGTGTTAACTAGGGATTGGCCTGAAGATAAGCGCCCGCTGAAAAAACCATTTGAAGCAGCTATACCATCTAAGGCCAGGCCTGTTGCCGAAGCCTTAATATCGAGCAGCTGTGTGGCTCCGATATCGGCGTTTATACAGAAGAAGCGTGAGGAGGCGGGGTTACCTAAATCTGCGCCGTTCGCGTTTACCGATGGAAAAGCGCTTAGCGAATTTCAGGGCATTATTAGGGATGTAAACCTAAGCGAGAAAGTGGGTTTCGATTGGGAGAAGAAGAGGTTGAGATATAAGTAGCGGTGGGGTTGAGATTAAAATGGTTAAATACGCGTTCTTCCTAGGCTGCCAGATACCCATGCGCCTTCCAAACATTGAGATAGCCACAAGGAGGGTTTTTGAGAAGGTTGGTCTAGAAGCAGTTGACCTACTGGGTTACTCATGTTGCCCGGAGCCAGTTATATCGCGGCTCCTGGATGAGACGGCTGCCTTAGCGATATCTGCGAGAAACTTAACTATGGCTGAGGAACTAGGCTTAGACATGATGACGCTATGTAACGGCTGCTATGAGACGCTGGCTGAAGCGAACGAGATTTTAAAGCATGACCCGGAGATGAGGGAGAAAATAAATGGAATTTTGAGGCGGTATGGTAGAGAATTTAAAGGGAATGTTGAGGTTAAACATGCCATCGAGGTCCTCTATGAGGATGTAGGCTTAGATAGGATTAAAAGTAATGTTGTGAAGCCGCAGAAGATGCGTGTTGCGTTGCATTATGGCTGCCACCTATACCGCGAATATAAGAGTCCAGACATAATGCGTAAGCCGAACATGATGAGGGAGATAGCGGCTCAGACGGGCGTAGAGATAGTTGACTATGGGCTTGAACGCTTATGCTGCGGCTACCCAAGCATGCAGGCTGATGAGGAATTCTCGTTAAAGAACAGGTTACTGGTAAAGTTGAGTAGGATTAGGGGGTCTGGAGCCGACGCGGTGGTAACAGCGTGTCCAGCGTGCATGATACAGTTTGAGATAGGCCAAATAATGTTGAGGTCTTATGGGATACAGTATAATTTACCCTGCATAAACCTCATGGAGCTGCTGGCATTATCCTTCGGGGTTCCTTATCAGGAGCTACGTCTAGAGCTTCATAGGAGCCCTGTTCTGCAATTAATCCAGAAAATGGAGGCGAAATAATATGCCTGAAACAGTTTATATTGGTCCATATAGACCGCAACTCGTTGAGCCAGAGCGCTTCGAGCTTTTAGTTGAGGATGGCAGGATAATTGACGCTAAGCTTGAGCTCGGATACATGCATAGGGGTATAGAGAAGCTCTTCACAACTAAGACGTACATGCAGAATCTAGCCCTAGCTGAAAGAATATGCGGAATATGCAGTGGGATACACACGTTATGTTACGCTCAAACCGTTGAGAGACTTATGGGGATTGAGGTTCCTGAAAGGGCGAAGTATCTCCGCTGCATATACATGGAGCTCGAGCGCCTGCACAGCCATTACCTATGGTTCGGCATATTAGCCCACAGCCTACACGAGCATGAAGCGTTCCTGAAAATTATGAGTGAGAGGGAGAAAGTTCAAGACCTTTTAGAGTACTTGACTGGGAACAGAATAAATTATTTGATAAACACTATTGGCGGCGTCCGGAGGGATATAACGCCTGAAAAAGCCGAAAAAATTCGGAAAACCATTAAGGAGCTTAAGCCGCTTTCAGACTACATAATGGCTCTTCTAGACGACAACGGAGCCTTCACGAAGAAGACTAAAGGGGTCGGCGTCCTGCCAAAGGATAGAGCCCTCGAAGTCGGCGCTGTTGGACCGACGCTTAGGGGGTCTGGGGTAACCAGCGATATAAGAAAGGATGATCCCTACGCGGCGTACGATAAACTTGACTTCAAGGTTATCGTCGAGAAGGATGGTGATGTTCGGGCGAAGGCGCTTGTAAGGGCTAGGGAGACATACGAGAGCATGAAGATAATTGAGCAAGCGCTTGACAATCTCCCGCCCGGCGACATAGCTGTTAAGCCCAGCGAGCCCAAAATCGGCGAGGAGATCGGCAGGACGGAGGCGCCCCGCGGGGAGCTCGTCTACTACATAAGGTCTAATGGAACGAATATTCCGGAGAGGGTTAAGGTTAGGACGCCATCTTACGCTAATAACTTCGCTATACTCGAGATGCTCCGGGGCGAGCGCCTAGAGAACGCTAGGACGATTATTGAGAGCATAGATCCATGCTTCGCATGCACAGACCGCTTAACGATAGTTGACGCTAAAACAGGTAGGAGGCGGATATTATCCTAAAGTAGAGGTAGGGTTAAGGGGTGATTTAATGGGTAAAATATTAGTTTACCGCTTCCTCTCAGCCGGCTGTAACGGGTGCGATGTTCAGGTTTTAGAGTGCCTTGTTCCACGCTATAGGCTTGCGGCTCTAGGCGTCGAGGTTGTTGAGAGGCCGGAGGAGGCGAACGTCTTAATCTTAACTGGCGGCGTAAATGTTAAGGGCAGGGAGCATTTACTAAAGATTTACGAGGCTATTAATCCGCCCAAAATAGTCATCGCCATAGGCAACTGCGCGCTTACGAAGGAAATATTTGATAAAGGCTACCCGATGGTTGGGCCGCCGGACCAGATAGTACCAGTCAACTATTATGTTCCGGGATGCCCGCCCAGACCCCAAGCAATCGTTAAGGCTATAGCCGATATACTGGGCGTTAAGATCGAGGAGATCGAGAATTATTGGCGGGCTCCTGAAGGCTTCCGCGGAAAACATGAGTTTGATAGTGAGAAATGCATTGGCTGCAGTGCGTGCGCACAGATTTGCACTGCTGATGCCATAGACGTAATAGATGGACCCGACAAGAGAATAATAAGGATTAATTATGGGCATTGCTCCTTCTGCGCCTTCTGCCAAGATGAATGCCCAACACAAGCGTTAAAACTCACGCGTGAATATCACTTAGCAGTAAAGGATAGGCAGGCAGCTAAGGTTACTAATGAGGTTAATCTTCTTAGCTGCGCGCTCTGCGGCGGCGCATTCTTCCCGGAGAAGCAGATAGATTGGGCGCTGAAACGCATAATCGCGGAGAAGGTTCCAGCGTACAGCGAGTTTGGCAATGAGATCTTAAACGCCATGAAGATATGCTTGAAGTGTCGGAGGAATATAGGGAGAATAAAGGAAGCAAAAAGGCTGCTTTCAAAGCTTTCTGAAAGGGTCCGCTGAAAATCTCCTAAGGTAACGTTAATTTCCCTCTATCTTTTAAAAATAAGTTTTAACATGGGATGGATTTTCTATGATTTAGCAGCCTTCAGTCTGGAAGGGAGAAGTATCGGAGGAGGATTGAACTCGTCAAAGCTTAAAAAATGAAAATTTTATTTAGGCTTTCCTAAGCTTTTTCGATAGAATCTTGTTTATGCCGCTTATCATAGCCTCAACGCTAGCCATCACAATATCCTCCCTAGCGCCTCTAGCTGAGACAACATTACCGTCCTTATCTTCAACCTTTATTACGACCTCGGCTACAGCATCTGAGCCGCCTGTTAAAGCCTCAAGCCTATACTCCTTCAGCCTAACATTCGCTAAACTATCAGTTATCTTCTGTATTGCTTTAATCGCAGCGTCAACGGGACCAACGCCAGTTTCAGCCGCAACATACTCCTTGCCATCGATTATCAGTTTTACTGAGGCTGTTGGGATCACCCTTATACCTGTCACAACGGCTAGATCGCTTAACTCAACGATTTTCTCTTCAGCAGTTTTACCCATAACTGTCCTAGCTATGGCTAAGAGGTCAGCGTCAGTGACCATCTTCCCTTTATCGCCGAGCTCTTTAATCCGCGCAACAATCTCATTGAGCTGCTCTTCCGTTGGGTGGAAGCCAGCCTCCTCCAGCTCGGCTTTAATCCCATGTCTACCAGCATGTTTACCGGCTATTAGTTTGCGTTGTCTTCCAATTAAATCTGGGCTGAAAGGCTCAAATGTAATGGGCTTGGCTATAACGCCCTTTGTATGTATGCCGGATTCATGGGCGAAGGCGTTCTCGCCTACAATAGCCTTATTCGGCTGAACCATTACGCCAGTTAGCCTGGAAACCATCTTTGAAGTCTCGTAAATCAGTTTAGTGTTTACCCGCGTCTTCCTATTGTAGAGCAGATGTAGAGCTAAAACCACTTCCTCCAGAGCCGCATTACCAGCTCTCTCACCTAAACCGTTAACGGTTACGTGAACCTGCGTGGCTCCGCCCTCAACACCCGCAAGCGAGTTTGCGACGGCAAGTCCGAAATCATTATGGCAGTGGACGCTTAATGGAACCTTTAAGGTGCTCTTTAAATCCCTAATTAGCTGCTCCATAGCTTTAGGCGTCATTATCCCAACGGTGTCAGGTATATTTATGTAATCTGCACCCGCCTCCTCAACCGCTTTACAAACCTTTTTTAGGAAAGTGATGTCTGTCCTAGTGGCGTCCATGGGTGAGAACTCACATATGGCTCCATGATCCTTAATGTATTGGACCGAGTTAATTGCCGCTTCAATAACCTGATCAGGCGTCATGTTTAGAGCATACTTCATCTGGATTTCAGAGGTCGATATAAAAGTATGAATATATTTAACATCACATTTTAAGGCTACATCTATGTCGCTCCTGAGGGCTCTAGTTAAAGCGCAGACATGAGCCCTTAAACCAGCGTTCGCAATCTCCTTAACAGCCTTTTCCTCACCTTTAGATGCCGATGGAAAACCGGCTTCAATAACGTCGACGCCCAGCTTATCTAGCTGTAACGCTATCTCCATCTTTTCTTCCGGAGTTAAGGAGACTCCGGGGGTTTGCTCCCCGTCACGGAGGGTTGTATCAAAGATCCTTATATATTCGGGCTCCATAAAATAGACCTCCTTAAATCTCTAACATCATTATTTCATTAGCTATTGCTTCCCCCATCTCAATAGTTTTTAATTTTCCGCCTAAATCCGGGACCGATAAGCCTTTCTTTAACGCGTTTATTAAGCCGAGCTCAACCGCTTCAGCGGCCTTAGAGCATATCTGATCGTGATATCTCTCGCCGAGCCACTCAAGCATCATCTTCGCCGCAAGTATCATTGAGCATGGATTAGCTGTATGCTTGCCAACCCTTGTCGGTGCGGATCCATGTATCGGCTCAAATATTGCGAATTCGTCGCCTATGTTTCCTCCCGGAGCCATGCCTAATCCGCCAATCAGCTGCGCTGCTTCATCAGACAATATGTCGCCAAACATATTTGTCGTCACAATCACGTCAAAGTTCTGCGGCTCCTTAATGAGCCTCATTGAGGCGGCATCAACGTACTGCTCATCGAATGTTACATCAGGGTATTCCTTCGCAATTTTGCGGCAGACTTCCGCGAATAGCCCGCAGGTGAGACGCATAACGTTTGCCTTATGCACCGCGGTCACCCTCCTCTTCCTGTTTCTCCTCATAGCTATCTCGAAGGCTTTCCTCGCTATACGTTCACATCCCCCCCTAGTTATGACCCTAAGAGCCACAGCCGTGTCGTCGCCGATCTTAAACTCAAAGCCTTTATACAGGTCCTCAGTGTTCTCTCTAACGAAAACCATGTCTATGTCGTCTCTTAAGCATGGAACGTTTGGGTAAGATTTTATCGGCCTTATGTTAGCGTAGAGGTCGAACATTATCCTGAGCCTAACTATGACGTCCGCAGCCGTTTCGCCTACAGGACCCTTCAGGCACACATGAGAGTTTCTTATTGCCGCTATGGTCTCCTCCGGCAGCGCCACACCCCTCTTCTCATAGCAGGCATCCCCAGCCTCCAGCTCAACGAACTCCAGATTTAAGCCGAGTTTTTTCCGAATAGCGTTTAAAACATGCATAGTTGTCTCAGTTAACTCAGGACCTATTCCATCTCCGGGGATTAATGCGACTTTATACTTCAACCCTTCCACCCCTAAGAGATTTTATTAAATGTTCAATTAACCCCCCGTCCCTAATGATTTCCAGAATGAATTCTGGTAGCTTATTCGCCTTAATAACTTTACCACTCGTCTCGTTCAGTATTTCACCATCATCAAGTATAATAGTCAGTTTATCGCCGTCTTCAACCATCCCTGAGACCCCTGGAGCCTCGAGAACCGGTAAACCAATATTTATTGAATTCCTATAAAATATGCGCGCGAAGGATTCGGCGACTATGCATTTTACCCCGGCGTATTTAAGCGCTATGGGCGCCTGCTCGCGGCTTGACCCGCACCCAAAGTTTCTCCCAGCCACGATGATCACGCCCTCCTTAGCCTTTCTCGGGAAGTCCGGATCTATGCCCTCCATCGCATGTTTAGCCAGCTCGTTTGGATCAAGCGACGTTAAATACTTGCTTGGGATTATTATGTCGGTATTAATGTTGTCGCCGTACTTAACGGCTTTACCGGAAACCCTCATATAATCATGCCTCCAAAAACCTTCTTGGATCCGTTATCTTCCCCTCCACCGCTGAAGCCGCGACTGTTGCTGGAGAAGCCAAATATATCTCTGCCTCCGGACTACCCATCCTACCAATAAAATTCCTGTTAGACGAGCTTACGCAGACTTCGCCAGCCGCCAGCAGACCCATATGCCCACCGAAGCATGCGCCGCAAGTTGGGTTACAGACGTAGGCGCCAGCCCTAACGAAGACTTCCAGTATTCCACCCCTTAGTGCCTCGAGATAAACCTCCGAAGAAGCTGGCGTAACAAGCATCCTAACGCCCTTCTTTACGCGTCTGCCCCTCAATATTCTGGCGGCTATTTCCAAGTCTTCTAGTCGTCCATTTGTGCATGAGCCAAGGAAAGCCTGGTCTATCTTGACGCCTTCAACCTCTTTAACCAGCTTCACATTGTCAACTGAGTGGGGGCAGGCAATCATGGGCTCCAGGTTGCTGACATCGAACTCTAATGTTCTCTCATATTTCGCGTCCGGGTCGCTTCTAAAGATCTTGAACTGCTTATCAGTCCGCTCCCTAACGTATTGAACTGTTTTCTCATCCGGCTCAATTATCCCGGTCTTAGCGCCCATCTCAACCGCCATATTGCATAGAGTTAGGCGACCGCTTATATTCATCGCGCTTATCGTTGGACCCGTGAACTCCACTGCCTTATATATGGCTCCGTCGGCGCCCACCTTGCCAATCACATTTAATATCAAGTCTTTCGGAGTCACAAGCTCCATGAAAGATCCGGTCACATTTATTCTTATGGTGGATGGAACCTTAAGCCATATCTTACCAGTTGCGAAGACAGCTGCCATCTCCGTTGAACCTATCCCTGTTGCGAAGGCTCCTAAAGCGCCATAGGTGCATGTATGGGAGTCCGCGCCGACGATAAGCTCCCCAGGTCTGACATGACCCCTCTCAACCATTACTTGATGACATATACCTCCGTCGCCGACATCATATAGATAGGGGATGCTCTGCTCCTTGGCGAACATCCTCATGATTTTATGTAGTTCAGCGGACTTAACGGAGTCCGCCGGAACCTGATGGTCCAAAACTAAAACTATGCGTTGATCATCCCAAACCTTCTCTAAACCTATGCGCTTAAACATCTGTATGGCTAGAGGGCCAGTTATCTCGTTTATCATAGCCATATCTACTTTCGCATCCACGATGTCGCCGGGTCTCACATACTCTTTACCTGACGCATGCGCCAGAATCTTCTCCGATATCGTCATGCCGCCCAAAGTTTAAGCCACCGTGGATCAATTATTTTTCAAGCCCGGACATCCTACGTATAAAGGCGCCAACCTTCTCAATAGGATGCTTCTCAATCTCGCTCATCAGCTCTCTCAGCGTCTTCTCGCCAGCCTCATGCTCAGCTATCCATTCTCGGGCGAATTTACCGCTCTGAACATCTCTCGCGGCTCTGCGCATATTCTCCTTGACATGCTCATCTATGACTTTAGGTCCGACGGTTAAGCCGCCGTACTTGGCTGTATCAGAGACAGCCTTAAGCATACCAGTTATGCCCCTCTGATATATTAAATCCATGATTAATTTAGCTTCATTGCAGGCTTCGAAGTACGCTAGCTCAGGCGGGTAACCGCATTCGACGAGAACCTCAAACCCCTTCTTAATGAGCTCAATTAACCCACCGACTAAAACTGTCTGCTCACCTATAAGGTCGCTTTCGGTTTCATCTCTAAAGGTTGTCTCTATAACGCCGGCTCTTGTGCAGCCTAAGGCTTTAGCTACTGCAAGCGCTATACTTTTAGCTCTACCGGAATAATCTTGGTGAACCGCTATTAAGGCTGGAACGCCGAAGCCGCTTAAATATGTTTCACGTAGCCTAGGACCTGGGCTTTTAGGGGCAACCATTATCACGTCAACGTTTTTCGGCGGGATTATTTGCCCAAAATGTATGTTGAAGCCGTGTGCGAAATCTAGGACTTTTCCCTCTGAAAGGTTTGGCGCGACGCTCTCCTTATATATGGTTGGCTGAACCATGTCCGGCACAAGCATGAAGATTATGTCACCTATACTAGCGGCATCTGAGATTGAATATACTTCAAAACCATCTTCCTTGGCTCTTCTCCAGGAATCTCCTCCGGGCCTAACCCCAATAATAACTTTTAGACCTGAGTCACGCATATTTTGGGCTTGAGCGCAGCCTTGGCTTCCATAACCGATCACGGCTATGACCTTGTCTTTGATTACGTTGATGTCCGCGTCTTTATCGAAATATATTTTGACCATTTCTTTCTCACCTCATTATCCAAGTTTATTGCGTGATGCTGCTATTACGCCTTTCGGCTACTCCATCTTAGTAGACTTCATCCCCCTTGGCAGGGCAGCTATCCCGGTTCTAGCGATCTCCCTTATGCCGAAGGGCTTCATAAGCTCTATGAACGCATTTATCTTATCGGTGTCTCCAGTTATCTCTATCGTTAAAGATTCATGGGATACGTCGACAACATGGCCCTTAAAGATCTCCGTATAATTTATTACATCTGACCTGGCTCTAGCGTCCGGCGTACTCACCTTTATGAGGGCTAGCTCTCTGGCAACCGTGCTGTTTGGGTCAAGTATGCTGACTTTAATGACGCATATGAGCTTCTTAAGCTGCTTGACAACCTGCTCAACTAACGCTTCATCGCCCTTTATCGTTATGGTCATTCTCGCTATGTCTGGCTGCTCAGCTTCGCCCACAGATATGCTCTCTATATTGAACCCTCTCCTCCTAAACATGTTTGAGATGCTGTAAAGTACCCCAGGCTTATGCTCAACCAACGCGGATATCATGTAAACTTTTGCCTCTTCATCACCCATAACCCATCAACTCAACATTAAATTTTTAAGATCCTGACCGGGGGGAACCATGGGCAAAACGTTTTCCTCAGACGATATAGGGACATCTATAACTGTTGTTACATCGCTGTTTAAGGCTGATTTAAGCGCCCGCCTAAACTCTTCTATTGATTGAGCCCTGAACCCCTGTGCACCATACGCTTCAGCGAGCTTAACGAAGTCCGGCAGCCCCTTGAGGTCTATCGCTGAGTAGCGCCTACCGTAAAATAGCCTCTGCCACTGGGCGACCATGCCCAAAACCGAGTTGTTTAAAACTATCACGGTGACCGGTATGTTCCACGCAACCGATGAGGCTAGATCCTGCTCAGTCATTATAAAGCTGCCATCACCGGCAATATCGACAACGGGCACCTTTGGACACGCCACTTTTGCGCCTATCGCCGCCGGAAAACCGAAACCCATTGTTCCAAGCCCACCTGAACTTATAAAGGTTCTCGGCTTATAAACCTTCAAATAAAGCGCAGCCCACATTTGGTTCTGGCCGACCTCCGTTGTTATGATAGCGTCGTTTGGCAGGAGCCTTCTTATTTCAGCCATTAGAGCTGGCGGCCTAATTCTCTCATTATCAGACTTTATGATCTCCTCATGCATCCTCTTAAGCTCCTGTATCCTATTGAACCACGCTGTCCGCTCCCTCCTATTGAACTTCTCAACTATTCGAGCATATATTGCCTGTAGCGCCCTCTTAGCGTCAGCAACGATCGGAACATGAGGCCTAATGTTTTTCCCTATCTCCGAAGCATCTATGTCTATGTGGATTATTTTGCCGTTCGGGCAGAAGGTTTTAATATTTCCAGTGCTCCTGTCAGAGAACCTCATCCCGACCGCTAATAGGACGTCCGTCTCCTGAACCAAGTAGTTGGCTGCAACGGTCCCATGCATCCCGAGCATGCCCAACGATAACGGATGATCCTCGGGCATGGCGCCTTTACCCATAAGCGTTGTTGCAACAGGAGCCATCAGCAGCTCAGATAAGGCGATAAGTTCCTGAGAAGCGTTTGACGCTATAACTCCCCCACCAGCAACGATTACCGGTCTTTCAGCCTGAAGCAGCAGGTTAACTGCCTTCTCAACTTGCAATGGGTGCGGATCGTAAACCGGCTTATAGCCTCTAAGCTCTATTTTATCATCAAAGTTCATTTCATCCTCCTCGAGCTGAACATCTCTAGGCAAATCTATTAAGACAGGGCCTCGCCTACCTGTCGACGCAATGTAGAAGGCGGTTTTAACGATTTTAGGTATCTCCGCGACGCTTCTAACCTGAAAGTTGCATTTAGTTATAGGCGTAGTTATCCCAATTATGTCCGTCTCCTGAAAAGCATCCTTCCCTATAAATGGTCTGGGAACCTGCCCAGTTATGGCGACTATCGGCGAAGAGTCCATGTAAGCGTTCGCGATGCCCGTGACTAGGTTTGTTGCCCCCGGGCCTGAAGTCGACATACAGACCCCTACTCGTCCGCTAGCCCTAGCGTACCCGTCAGCCGCGTGGGCTGCGCACTGCTCGTGTCTCATCAAAATATGTTTTATGTCTGCGCTGTACAGTACATCGTATACTGGAAGTATCGCACCGCCCGGTATACCGAATATGACCTCAACATTTTCTCTCTTTAGAGCTTCCACTAGGGCTTTAGCTCCACTCATCCTACTCATTATAGAACACCTCTATGTGCCATTGTTGTAGGGCTGAAAAAACTCAGACATGCGTTAAATAGATGCTTTATATAACTTGAGGGAATAACGGCGCTTAACTTATTTAAGCCGTAGCTGCCTCTATTCGCTTTGGAGGTAGCAACTCCTCCGTACCCGTATATCCCTCACTTTTCGCCCTCCAAGGGGTTAAAACGCATCATAGTATGTATGGATGTTGCTTAAAAATCTTTTGCTCGGCAGCCCTCCCTCATGTTCACTGACCTATTGCTGCCCATTAAGACGTTCATGCCGCTTATCATGGCGTTTACGCTCGCCATAACTATGTCCTCGTGTACGCCCATCGCCGTAGCTATTTGATCACCTCTCCGCAGCCTGACGATGACCTCGACCACAGCGTCCGTTCCACCAGTTATCGACTTAACATGGTACTCTTCTAGGCGGATCGGCTCTATCGCTGAGACAGCCTTCCTTATAGCGTTTATCGCGGCGTCAACGGGCCCAACGCCTGTAGCAGCCTCAATTATTGTTCTCCCATTAACGTTTAACTTAACCGAGGCTGTCGGCGTCACGTGGTCCCCGGTTACAACAGTCAGCTCCTCCAATTTTATCGGCTGGACTGAGGGTATGCCCATAACTGCTTCAGCTATAGCTTTAAGATCCGCGTCCGTAACCCTCTTACCCTTATCCCCGACCTCCTTAACCCTCCTAAATATCTCTCTAAGCTGCTCCTCGGTGGGATGCAAACCCATCTCCATTAAGGCTGCCCTTATGCCATGTGAACCCGCATGTTTTCCGGCAACAAGTCTCCTCCTCCTGCCAACGAGCTCGGGCGGTATGGCTTCATACGTTGATGGCTCGGCTAGAATAGCGTGCGTATGTATGCCGGATTCATGGGTGAAGGCGTTCTCGCCTACAATAGCCTTATTCGGCTGAACCATTACGCCAGTTAGCCTGGAAACGAGCATTGAGACATCATATAGGAGATCGGTCCTTATAGAAGTGTTTACGCCATAATGGAGCTTTAACGCGACAACAACCTCCTCTAAGGCGGCGTTACCAGCTCTCTCACCTAAACCGTTAACGGTTACATGGGCTTCCTCAACCCCAGCCCTTAAAGCCGCCAAAGTGTTAGCGACAGCCAAGCCGAAGTCGTCGTGGCAGTGTACGCCAAAAACCACGTTTGGAAAAGCCCTTTTCAGATCCGTGAAGAAGGCGTATGATTTCTCAGGCGTTAAAACGCCGACGGTGTCCGGGGGCGTAACCCTATCCGCGCCAGACTCAACCGCAACCCTAATAGTTTCCTTAAGGAAGTTTATGTCACTTCTCGTGGCATCTTCAGGCCCGAACTCGATGGTTAAGCCATGCGATTTAGCGTACTCGACGCACTCCTCAATCATTTTTAGGACCTCCTCCCTAGTCTTCTTTAGCTTATGTTTTATGTGGGTGTCCGATGCAGGTATAACCAAGAATATAGAGTCTACATCGCTTTTCAGCGCGGCGTCTATATCGCTCTTAACACCCCTAGCGAAGCTACATACCTCAGCCCTCAGATTCTCCCTTGCTATAAGCTTTATGGCTTCAGCCTCGCCTTCAGATGCCGCTGCGAACCCAGCCTCTATAATATCCACTCCGAGCTCGTCGAGCTTCTTTGCAATTAAAATCTTCTTATCGGGCGTCAATGATACTCCCGGGGTCTGCTCGCCGTCACGTAGAGTTGTGTCGAGAATTTTAACTTTATCCGGGAAGCGGTTTTCCAGACTAAATAAAGCAATACCCCATTTTACAGCAACCTCAGAACAAGGAAATATGGGCGATCAATATAAAAGCCTTTCGGTACCCTAAATCATTATATATCCTGCTAAACAAATCTACTTAACGTTGGTGATCGATGTTTAGGAAAGCTAAACTAATTTTGGCTTTAACGCTGCTAATCCTCATATCGCAGTTCTCCTCTATAGTTTTAGCCGCCCCTTCAGGCGAAATATATTTCTCCGAGACAGCTGGTTGACGGCGTTGAATTATGGCTTCTGGCGAAGACGAGCGATGGGCGCTATGTACTAGCCGATGGGCCAGAAAGCCCATACCATAATAAAGTAGAGGTTATTGAGGGGCACGGCAACCCAGTAGTGAGCGGAGAAGGCAGAAAGGTGCTTTCTGGACACTACTGCTTTAATCTTAATGTTACTGAAAGGGAACTTATGGGTTCTATATTTGGCTTAATGAGGCAAATCTGCCAGCGGGCTATAGGGTTTACCCGGCGATAGAAAACAGAAGCCTAATCATAAATGCTACGCTTATAGGTCTAATAATGCTCGAAACTGGGGAAAAGAGACATCATGTGGCAATAACTTCGCCAATTATCCGCCGCAGCCGGTCGGCGGAACAATAGTGGCTGCCGCAGAGAATAATTCATCGATATTTGAGCTGCGCCTAGCGCTCACGGCGGCATTGATTGGTTTAACTGGGGCGGCATCAGCCTACGCCATGAGGAAACTTAAGCTCGCAACGAAACATATAAATGCCTAAACCCCAATCTTATTTTTTAGATTCCTCCCCATCTGAGAGAGGAGTCTAGGCGCCATTGGATTTAGAGCGAAGATTATCCGCTAAAGAAAGATTTTTCGAAGTTGCTTTTTTCGGGAAACCGGATAGGGTTCCGCTGTCTTTATGGGAGATTAGGCCCGCAACCCTTAAGCGCTGGTGGAGTGAGGGGTTACCCTACGGGCTTAGCGCCTCAGAATATTTTAGATTCGATGTTTACGGCTTAAACTCCGTGAACATAGTCTCTTATCCCTCTGAGGGGTTTAGGTGGGAGCCCAGCGAAACGCTGGTTAACTTGGGTCCAATACCGCCATTCGAATACAGGGTTCTTAGAGAAGACGAGCGGTACCGCGTCTGGATAGATAGCTTGGGCGTGACGCAGATGGGCTTCCAAGAGGATTGGAGGAACGGCTGGAGCGGCTTCGCAACGAGAACATTCATAGATTTCCCAGTTAAAACTAGAAGCGACTTCGAGAATATTAGGAGGCGCTACAACCCCCACTCGCCGGAGAGATACCCGCCGAAATGGCGTGAAACAGCGAAGAGACTCAACAAGAGGAGCGGCGCCTACCTGGTGAACATGACTTTCAGCGGACCATTCTGGTGGATTAGGGACATGATGGGGCTTGAGAAAACATTAGTCTCATTCTTTAGGGAGAAGGATTTAATTCACGACATCTTAGACCTATACGTCGAATTCCACTCAAAAACCTTGGAAAGAGCCCTAGAGGAAGTGGAAGTAGACTACGTCATACTGAACGAAGACATGGCCTACAAGCATGGACCAATGATTTCGCCAGCGCTCTTCAAGGATCACCTCTCACCAACATATGAGGAGATTATAAGGTTCCTTAGGGGTAAAGGCGTCAAAGTTATTTTCGTCGACAGCGATGGAAACGTTGAGCCGCTACTGCCATGTCTTCTGGAAGCCGGGGTCAACGGGATAACACCATGCGAGGTTGCCGCAGGTATGGACGTCAATATGCTCAGGCGTAAGTACCCCAAGCTCATAATGATGGGTGGAGCTGACAAGAGGAAACTTGCGTCTTCAAAGAGGGATATAGAGCGAGAGATCTACAGAGTCACACCGGTAATAAGGGGCGGCGGATACTTCCCCGGCGTCGACCACGCTGTTCCGCCAGACGTCTCCCTCGAAAGCTTCCAATACTTCCTAAACCTGCTTAAGAAGGCTTGTGGATGGATTGACTAATCGTATTTAAATTTTTGCTGAGCACTTTTAGGGATGAAAGTTTCTCGCAAAGGCTTTATTAGCGTCTAACGGCTTATAAAGTAAGTATTTGTTAAATTTAGCGGGGCTTAGCGGCTTGAGAAGCGATGTCGTTAAGTTTGGTGTTGAGAGGACTCCACATAGAGCTATTTGGAAATGCTTAGGTGTTACGGATGAGGATTTCGGCAAGCCATTCATTGGCATAGCGAACAGCTTCACGGATCTTGTTCCGGGACACATGCATCTAGATAAGCTCGTCGAGTACGTTAAGGCTGGCGTTAGGGCTGCTGGCGGGGTCCCCTTCGAGTTCAACACCATCGCCATATGCGATGGGCTAGCTATGGGGCATGAAGGCATGCATTACTCGCTACCATCAAGGGAGCTTATCGCCGACTCGGTTGAGGTTATGACTGAAGCATATCGCTTCGACGGGCTAGTCTTATTAACTAACTGCGATAAGATAACTCCTGGCATGATTATGGCCGCCGCCAGGCTGAATATTCCTGCGATAGTTGTTACCGGCGGACCTATGCTCTCAGGCAGATATGGGCGTAGGCGCGTCGATGTGACAGCGATATTTGAGGCTATAGGCGAATACTCGGCTGGGAAAATAAACCTGGAAGAGCTTAAAGCGCTTGAAGACTATGCTTTTCCGGGATGCGGTTCATGTAATGGCATGTATACGGCTAATACTATGGCTTGCGTAGCCGAAGCGCTCGGCTTATCGCTTCCGGGATGCGCAACAGCTCTGGCAGTATCATCGAAGAAGCTCCGTATAGCCAAGAAAAGCGGCGAGCGTATAGTTGAAATGGTTAGGGAGAACCTTAAGCCCTCAGATATTCTGACCCGCAAGGCTTTCGAGAACGCTATAGCGGTTGATATGGCGCTAGGCGGCTCAACGAACGCTGTTCTACACATTAAAGCCATAGCTGAAGAGGCTGGCATAGACCTGCCGCTTAAAATCTTCGACGAGACTGCTAGAAGAGTTCCACATATATGCGATATGAGGCCGAGCGGGCCGCATGACCTTGAGGAGCTCGATGCTGCCGGCGGAATACCGGCTGTGATGAATGTTCTGCGCGATAAACTCCATTTAGATGCTTTAACGGTTACCGGGAAAACCGTCGGTGAGAACATAAGGGGCGCTGTGGTGCATGATTTAGAGGTTATTAGGCCGTTGGATAAGCCGGTGCATAGTGAGGGCAGCATAGCTGTTCTATTTGGGAATTTGGCGCCGAATGGCGCGGTAACTAAGGTAACGGCTATATCTCGGCGGATGCTTGTCCATAAGGGTCCGGCTAGAGTGTTTGATTCTGAGGGGGACGCCATGAGGGCGATTTTAAATCGCGAAATCAACTCTGGCGATGTTATCGTTATACGTTATGAGGGACCTAAAGGCGGTCCAGGAATGCGTGAAATGTTATCGCCAACAGCCGCTGTAGCCGGAATGGGATTAAGCGATTCTGTAGCCTTAATAACTGATGGAAGATTCTCCGGGGCAACTAGAGGCCCATGTATTGGACATGTTTCCCCAGAGGCTGCTGAGGGCGGCCCAATAGCGGCGTTAAAGGATGGCGACATAATAAGCATTGATATACCAGCTAGAAGACTGGATGTTGAGTTAAGTGACGAGGAGATTAGAAAGCGCTTATCCGCATGGAAGCCTAGGCCCCCGAAGATCTTTAAAGGATACTTGAGGAGGTATTGGTACCTCGTTCAGTCAGCCGATAGGGGCGGAACGTTCAGAAGTCCGAGCCTAGAAGCCTAAAGGGGGTGCATTAAATTTGAAGTTTGATATGACCCTTGCGCTCGCCGACAAGCCTGGTCAGCTGCTTAGGGCTCTTGAGCCTATAGCGAAGAACGGTGGAAACATAATATCGATTATACATGAGAGGGATAAGCCCGTTGAAGGATACGTTCCAGTAAGCCTAGTTGTCGATTTCCCATCACACCAAAGCTTCAGGAATACAATAAACGAGCTTAAAAGCCTAGGAATAATGATAATGAGGTCTGAGGAGATAGTTGAGAAAGTTAGGTTAACGTTCATCCTAATTGGCGGCGTAGACTTAAGGAAAATTATCGAATCTAGAGTTAAAGGCGCTGAAATAATAGGTTTAGAGGCTTCGACGCCGAGGCTTGATGAGGTTTCGGTTAAACTTGAAGTTGAAGCCCCAGCGGGAAACCTTGATGAGGTTGTGGATCATCTTAAAAGATTAGCTAAGGAGCAGAACGCGACTTTAATATCGCCTATCTATCCATGACTGCGAATAAATGGCGGTGAGCAGTAGATGAGGGCTCTGCTAGTAGGTTTCGGCTTCCTTGGAAAGGAGCTTATTAAGGCTTTAAGAAATAAAATGGACCTCTTGAGAAGCGTTGATAACGGTTTTAGGGTTGTTGGGGTTGCCGACAGTAAAGGATACATATATAGTGGAGATGGCTTAAACATTGAGAAACTTAGCAGCATCACTAGGCTTTCAGAATATGGAGGCTATAAGCTCGGCGGAATAGCCGCAGAACTAATAGACGGAGATTTATGCGACGTTATGATTGAGGTTACGCCGACAAATATAAGGGATGGCGAGCCGGGTTTAACGCACATTAGACTCGCGTTGAGTAAGGGCATACATGTCGTCACACCCAATAAGGGACCCTTAGTTTTAGCTTTCAGGGAGCTGATGAGCCTAGCTGAGAGAAATGGCTGCGACCTCCTCTATGAGGGCGCCGTTGCGGGAGCTATCCCAATATTCTCTCTTGTCAGAGAATGCTTGCAGGGCGATAAAATAGTTAGGCTTTCAGGCATATTGAATGGTACGACAAATTATATTCTCTCTAGAATGTTCTTTGAGGAGATAAGTTTCGAAATAGCCCTTAAAGAGGCTCAGGAGAAAGGTATAGCTGAAAGGGACCCATCCTATGACGTTGATGGAATAGACACCGCCTGCAAGATCGTTATTCTCGCAAATGCCCTCATGGGGCGCGATGTGAAGATCAACGATGTTGAGAGGGTTGGCATACGCGGCATAACCCAGGAAGCCATAATCCTAGCGAAGAAATCTAATTACGCGATAAAGCTGATCGGCACAATAGATAAGAGGCTCGAGGTTTCGCCTAAACTTGTTCCAATAAACCATCCTTTATGTGTGCATGGAACATTAAACGCCATACACTTAGAAACAGATCTAGCCAAGGAAATAACGCTTGTGGGCTATGGAGCTGGAAAAGAAACAGTATCGGCGATACTAAACGACCTAATAACCGTGCTAAAAAAGAGGTCTCGTCGAAAAGCCCTAGGAAAATAAACCAAACCAACTATTTCATCTAGGCTCTAGACCTGTTAAGTTGAATATATGACTTTACAAGAAGTAAATGCAAAAACGTTGGCGTCTATATAAATTTAAAAGCGTTAAAAGGCTTCCAGGGCATCATAATAGTGTATGGTGAAAGATATGAGCGGGGTAGTTAAAGTTGGGGTTTTGAAGGCTGGCTGCATAGGCTCTCTACCATTGTTAGAGTTCCTTTTAGATGAGAGGGCTGAGAGGGAGGATATTCGGGTTAGGGTTGTTGGTTCCGGGGCAAAGGTTACCCCTGAAGACTGTATTGAAGGCGCTGAGCAGATTATCAGGCAAAATGTTGATCTGGTAATATTTATTGGTCCTGCGCAGACAACTCAAGGACCGTCTGAGGCACGTAAAATCCTCAGGGCGTCCAATAAGCCCGTAATAATTATCTCAGACAGTCCAGCTAGGAGAATTATTAAAGAGCTTGAGGAATACGGTTTCGGATATATAATTGTTGAAGCGGATTCAATGATAGGTGCTAGGAGAGAGTTTCTCGACCCGCTTGAAATGGCTCTCTACAACTCCGATGTAATAAAGGTTTTAGCGATAACTGGGGCACTGAACATCCTTGTTGAGGAGCTAGATAAGGTTATCAACGCCATTAAATTCGGCGAAAAACCAGTTCTGCCAAAAATAATCATCGACAGTAGGCGGGCTGTTGAGGCAACTGGTTTTTCAAACCCGTATGCTAGGGCTAAAGCCATAGCGGCATACGAGCTTGCTAAACAGGTTTCCACCATAACCTTCGAAGCCTGCTTCAAGATACATGAGCCTGAAGCCTATATCCCGCTTGTCGCAGCAGCCCATGAAATCATGAGGACAGCCGCCAAACTGGCGGACGAAGCTAGGGAGATTGAGAAGAAGAGCGACTCTGTGCTTAGAAGACCGCACTTCAAGGATGGAGTTCGCGGGGAAAAGAGGCTTCTAATGGAGAAGCCGCGTAGAATTGCTATATAATGATCTCTACTAAGATAAGCATATAAGATAGTCTTTCTTTGAAAGAAGAAAAAGGAATGGTGATTGTTGATGCCAGCTATAGAGGTTGGTAGGATTTGTGTAAAGATTAAGGGTAGGGAGGCGGGCAGACGATGCGTCGTGCTCGACATCATAGATAAAAACTTTGTTCTCGTAACCGGACCGAAGAACATTACGGGAGTTAGGCGGAGACGTGTGAACATAAATCACCTTAAACCAACAGAAAAGACCATTAAAATAGGGAGAGGCGCATCCGATGAAGAGGTTTACAAGGCTCTAGTTGAAGCGGGGATTCTCGAAGAGTACATGCAGGTTAAGAAAATAGTGAATCAAACAAAACCAGCGCAATGAGGAGGATGAAATGCGGGATAAGGCTCCATGGAATATAAAGCGGGAGCTGCTGACGAAATCTGAGGATGAAACCGACCCTAAATATGGATGCAGACCCGAAGAGCGCCAATACCCAGATATAGTGAGGTTCGGCATAATAAATCTGGATAAACCCTCAGGCCCTTCAAGTCACGAGGTTACAGCGTGGGTTAAGCGCATACTTGGCATTGAGCACGCCGGTCATGGAGGGACCCTAGAGCCCGCAATCTATCTAGGCTTATGGGCGTGGAGATCCCAAAGTGACCGGCGTTCTACCCGTAGCCTTAGAGGAGGCAACTAAAGTTATACAGGCTCTGCTAGTGGCTGGCAAAGAATACGTTGGGGTAATGAAGCTTCACAAAGACGCGCCTGAAGGGAAGGTTAGGGAGGTCTTCAATGAGTTTCAGGGAAAAATTTATCAGAGGCCACCTACTAGAGCGTCAGTGAAAAAGGCTATACGTGTAAGAACAATCTATTATTTGGACATACTTGAGATCGAGGGTAGAAACATTCTGTTTAAAGTTGGATGCGAAGCTGGGACGTACATTAGGAAGCTGGTTTTCGATATAGGTAGGGCTCTGGGCTGCGGCGCACATATGCATGAGCTCCGCAGAATAAGGGCTGGACCGTTCACCGAGGACAAAAATATGGTCACTTTGCACGACATTCTATATCTCTATGATAGATGGCGTGAAGCAGGAGACATAAAGATGCTTAGAAAATTCATTCTCCCAATGGAGAGAGCACTGGACTTTATGCCTAAAATCTTCATCAGGGACTCAGCTGTAGACGCCATATGCCATGGCGCACACCTAACCGCTCCGGGAATAACGCATGTTGAATCCGGAATAAAACCATCTGATAAAGTCGCCGTATTCACGTTGAAGGGCGAAGCGGTGGCTCTGGGAACAGCCATCGCGAGCACCGAGGAGATACTTAAAGCCACGCATGGGATAATGGTTAAGACAGACAGAGTCCTAATGCCAAGGGGAATATACCCGAAGCTCTGGAAATAAATCAAACAGTTTAAATAGACTGAACAAAAATATAAGAATGTGAAAGAGAAGCCGGGGTCTCCTAGAGCCAACGAAAGTAGGCGGGGAATCCGGTAGGGAGCAGACCACGAAAAAGAAGAAGCGGGCCCAAGCCTGGAGACAAAATCTGCTGAACAGCCTGTGGCCCACTCTGGGCCGCGTGGGTTCAAATCCCACCCCCGGCGCCACATCCTACCTAGTTTAAACCCACGCTTCAGTATTCAGTAGTTTTTACATGCAGGGTCGCAATTTGGAAGATAGATTTCATGGGCTTTCATTATATAGCGGGGTGGTTTTATGGAAGTTCTTTTGGGATTATGATCTTGTGTTCTGCTATAATAAGCGGCTTAACACCATATACTTCTTGGATACATTCTGGCGTCAAAACTTCATCTGGTTTCCCAGCAGCAAAGACTTTTCCACGATTTAGCATTAAAGCTTTATCAGATATTCTGTAGGCTAATGTTAAATCGTGCGTAGCTAGTATTATTACTAGGCCTTTAGCCCGCAGACCCTTTATAATCTCTTGGAGTTCAACTTGATATTTCAGGTCCAGATTACTTGTGGGTTCATCGAGCAAGAGAACTTCTGGTTCCCCGGCAAGCGCCCTCGCGATGATCGCCCTTTGAAGCTCCCCACCGCTAAGCTCCTTAAGAGTTCTCTCTGCTAAGTCTATGGCTTCAACGGTCTTCAGCGCCTCATATACTTTTTCCTCATCTATTTTCGAGGGCACAAAGCTTATGCAGGGTTTCCTGCCAGTCATCATAAAATCATATACCGTAACATTCCGTATGCGTGAAGCCCTTGCGGGACAAAACTCATTTTCTTCGCTATCTCGCGTGGGGGAGGCTCCCTAAATATCTTTGATCTAAATATACTGCTCCATACCTTGGCCTTAAAACTCCATTTATCACCTTTAAGAAGGTGTTCTTCCCAGAACCATTTGGCCCGAGTATTGAGAGTATTTCGCCATTTCTTACGGATAAGGAGACTCCATCCAAAGCCTTAATACTCTTATAATATACTCTCACATCTTTAACCTCAATCTCTATGACCATGCCTTTCTCCCACTCTTAACCAATAAATAGATTAATAGGGGGACTCCGATCATGGAGGTCATTATTCCAACCGGAATTATTGTTGGCGCGATTACCGTCCTACCTATAGTGTCGGAGAGCGTTAGTATTAGTGAGCCCATAGCCATAGACGCTGGCATAAGATATCTGTGGCTCCCACCGACCAGCAGCCTAGCCGCATGGGGCGCAATAAGGCAGACGAAGCCTATAACTCCAACGAAAGAGGTTGCAAGGGCTGTTCCAAGTGCTGTAACAACTGTTGTCTCCAGCCTTATCCTCTCAGGCTTTAGGCCGGAGGACTTGGCTAGGTCATCTCCGCTCAAGATTAGATCGTAGTCAAAGCTCCGGTAAATGAGGTAGGGTATTACCACCACCGCCGAGACTGAGACTAGAAGGTAAAGCTCTCTCCAAGATATTCTGCCAAGATCGCCGAATGTCCAAAAGATAATCGTGGAGACCAGTATCTCATTTAGGTAAAGGTACTGTAGAAGGTATAATGTGGCTTGATAAGCAAATGAGATAGCTATTGATGAAAGGACTAGAGCCCCAGCGCTAAGCCCAGCCTTATAAGCCAATACCAAAACTATGAGAACCTGGATTAATGAGAAGATGAAGGCGGAGGATGATATGAGGAAGGGGTTGTAGATATATATTTGGAAGCGCTGGAGTGCTCCGCCCTGTAGAATTAAGAGGGCGAATGCTACTCCCAGCGAGGCTGCATGAGAAAGACCGAAGGTGAATGGTGAGGCCAGAGGGTTTCTCATACATGCCTGTATAGCTGCCCCAGATCCGCCCAAGACCGCCCCTATAACTAGGGCAGCCAAAATCCTTCTAAGCCTTAGATCCCAAACTATAATTGAGAGTGGACTATCATCTGGCATAAAGAGAGCGCGTAATATATCTAGTAATGAAGCCTTATACCAGCCTAAGGAAATAGATATGGGGACTAAAAAGAAGGCTAAAAAAATCAAGGAGGTTAGAATTAGCCGCTTTCTCCAAATTAGTCTCCTCATCATATTATGGCACCCTAAACATATCTGCTAAGCATATGAAACCGCCGTAAGCATCCGCGTACATCTGGTAAAGTGGCTTGCCAACAAATACAGTAAATATTTCATCCGCTTTTGTAATTGGATCAACATCACTGAATCTATCAGGATACAATACCTTGCCCATCCAATAAGCGTCGGCCAATGCAACAGCAATATTTGTGTGATAGTAATTGTATGGTAGTGTCCCGTAGACTCTCCCTTTTCTAAAGGCGCTCAGCTGCATATACTTGCTCGGATCCTTCTCAAAGTCCTGTTTGACCGTTGCTAGATTACCCTCATCCATGAAGATTATTTCAGGTTGCTTGGCCATTATCGTCTCATAGTCCCAGAAGAAGACGCCAGCTCCACTAGAGTATTTGTCAGCAATCGATGGGATGTTTAGGAGAACTAGTGGTGGAAACGGTGTTTGCGTTGTCGTGAATGGCTGGGCGCCCTTATAAGATATGGCTCCAACATAGACTTTAGGTCTCTGATCAATATCTTTCGTCCGCCTATTTAAATCATCACTGACTTCCACGGTAAACCTGATTAGCTGCTCAGCCCTCTCCTCACGGTTTAAAGCTTTCCCAAGAACCCTCACAGCATATATGAATCCATTTATGTCGAGCTGCCCAGCCGGACCATAATCTATAACTATGACCGCGGCCTTCGTCTCGCTTTGCAATCTATCGCGGAATAAACCCTGAACTAAGCGAGTACGGCATAAACTCAAGCCCCGCAGTAGTCATTGACAAGGATATACGTATAATAGGAGTATGCCCAAGCGAGGAAACGCTCAAAGAGGCTCTGAGAGAAGCTGGAGTTTAATAAGTGGAGAAAGGTTAAAGGCGATAAATGGGTTATGATCAGAGCGTTTACTTGCACTTTTTTCGCACTCTGGGTTGACAGAAGCTTAATATATGCGCATGTCCTGAGCTAGTGAATTTGCTGCCTATTATCAAAGCTTCCTTTCTAACTTTTCTTTATGGGATTCTTGCCGGGGCTAAGAGTAACATTAAGGAAGAATCCATGAGGTTACTAATATACATTTATGGTTTCGTAAAAAGTACCTTTTACAAAAGTAGATCTCAAAACGACGATAAAAATCTCTGAGAGATATGACTTGTACTATTTTGATGCAGAATATATCGCCTTTTCTTAAGGCGGTTTCCCCTATTCTATTATCCTGAAATTCTTGAAGATTTCCTCTATTAGATTCACGTATTTCTTCACCGCTAAGAAGGTTCTTTCAGCGTAGTCTTTTGTGAATGCTTTGGATGGTGGTATGCCTTCTCTCTCGTAGCCGTATAGAGCTATGCCCCTTATCGAAGCCAGCTGGGATATTAGTGTAGCTAAATCTTCAACCTCGCATTTAATATTCTCTGGTAGGGAATCTTTATGGTCTATAAGCACGTCACTTACATCATGGCTCCGCGGATACTCTATTCCAACTGCTCTAAGCAGGGCTTTGGCAGCCATCTCAAGAGCCTCTTGGCTTCTCCTAATGGATGCTGCATTGTCGCCCTCGGCTAAAGCCGTCTCAGCCTCTCTCAAGAAGCGCTTAGATCTAATAATGTAGTCTCTAGCCATCTCAATATTTATCATATTTTAATGATGTCCCCCATCTTAGCTCCTGGTTTTAGAATCCAGTACCAGCCATGCTTACCCTTAATTCTCACAGCTCCAAGCTCCCTAAGTCTCCCCTTAACCTTTTCAAGCTCTTTAGACAGGAAATTATCTTTATCTATTAGCGGTATACCATCAGCGGTTAAGTCTAAGAGTATTGGCGGATGCTTCCGCACTTCTTCAGGCGTCAATAGTATGTCAGATATTGTTACAGGGAGCCCCTTCATCCTTAAAATTCTTCTCATTCTTATGCTTCTCTGTCTAAATATTTTCTTGAGATAAGATGATATCTCAAGCCTCTTGCCAACATCCTCCGGAAGCCCCTCAACAACCACAATAATGTCTATATCGCTGCCCTCCGAAGCATCGCCCCGGGCGACGCTGCCAAAAATGTATACTGAGATTAAATTATCGCTAAAAAATTCTCTAAGTAAATCTAAGTAAGTGTCAAGATACTCTTTAAGCGTTTCATTGAGCATAAGTGTTCATCTAAGCAATTCTATTAGAGAAAATCACGCACAAGATATTAAAAGTTATGTCCGAGCAGCAATAATGTGCTCCGTCACATGCTTATCTCAGGTGGATGCTCCCTAACGTTCAGCCTATCCAGCTGACCTCGGGCGGCATCGGGGCATCTTTGTCGCATCTTTGTCGCATCTGCCAACCTTAGCGTACTGGATAAGCTTGCGCAGGATAAGCTTCTTGTCGTGCCTAGTCCACTCCCTGTAAGGCTGCCTGTTAATCCACGCTACAACGCGCTCAACATCACGCCTAGTCGCACCCTCCAAATCAAAGTCTATGGCGCGTAGGAGGGCTAGGAGGTGGCCTGCAACCTTACTTATCCTAGCTGTGGAGAGCCCCAAGCTCGCCAAATGATCCAGGAATCGGAGGGCAACCTCACCGTTGCGGCCAAATCCAGCGATTATCCGCCTATAGCGCTCAAGCCTCTCATCATAATCATAGATCTCACTCTTCACACCAAACTCATTATTCCCAGACTTAAAAAGGAGGTGAAGGGATTTGGACCCTAGAGGCTGGTGCTCCGGCCGGGATTTGAACCCGGGTCCGCGGCTTTCCCCCAATCGCCTCTGTCGAGAGGCCGCTATACTTGACCGGGCTATACTACCGGAGCACTTAGGTGTCTTCTGTTTGCTACTAATAGAAGGTTAAAGTATTCTTAAATATTTTTCCTTTTATTTTTAATGGTGTTGAGTCTTCTCAGATGCGATTTCATCCAACCATTCTCGCATTTTATGTGCGTACTGCGGTAAGACTATTTCAGGATCCAAAAGCTCCGGATGCCATCTTTTCTCCCACTCCACTACTGCGTATCCGCGGTAGCCTCCTTCCATCAGCATCCTAAGCATCTCTTTTATTGGAACGTCTCCCTCACCCAGTAGAACATATTTCACTTTACTGTTCTCCATTATGGAGTCTTTAACATGTATGCTGACCGTATACTGTCCAATGTTCCTGTAGGTTTCCTCAGGCTTCTCACCTTTCATTCGATATGGGTGATGCAGGTCCCAGAGTATGCGTACGCGTTTATGGTTGACTTCTTTCATGAGTCTGGCGCAAAGTGAAGTGTCGATCCAGTCGTCGTGGGTCTCTAAGGCTAAGGTTACATCATAGTCTTCGGCTTCATCGCCGATCTCCCTCAGGTTCTGCGCGATTATAGGCATTATTGTCTCGTGAGTGAAGCCTTTAGGTATCCTGCCACCATATATGCGGACGATTGGGGCGCCTAGATCTGAGGCGAGCGCCATGTTTCGCCTAGCCTCATCGAACTGCTCCCTCTTTTCATCAGGGTCTATGACGGCGAATCTAGCTGATATAGATATACCGGAGACAGAGATGCCGTAATCAGTTAATAGTCTCTTCGTTTCATTAATATCTGCTGTAAACTCTCGGCGCCTACTTATATCTAAGTCTTCAAGTAAGCCGCGAAGCTCAACTCCATCATAGCCCATCTTGGCGGCGCTCCTAACAATCTTCTCTAAATCCCAGCTGGGGCAGCCTAAGGTGCTAAAAGATAGTTTTATCAAAGTTTTCACCTCAACCGATTTCAAATTAATTAGATACAATTTAAAGCATTTGCCTATTTAAGCCCTCCAGGGACTCTTACCACACTATTATATAGCGAACTATGGTGTCGTCGTCTAAGTATAGATAGCCGTTATCCCGCCAATAATGGATGCCTACATCAACCTTCATGATGCTATCGGTTTGCGGCTCAATAAAGATTAATCCCATATCGGTCGTGTTGAAGCAGACTAGAGTGTGTGCGCCTTTTGGGAATTCAAGGTATACGAGGCCGCAGCGGTATCCGGCCTTGAAAGCGTTCATTTTAAAGTCCGCGGCGAAATTAATGCATGTATAGGTTCTCTCCACATATTTATTCTTATCGGTCTGATCTATCTCCACAAAGTTCATAGCCTCCTTATAGGTGGGATCCCTGATGGTGAACCCCCTTCCAGCCCCGTCGATCACCCCGTGAAGGTAGCCGGACTCATATCCCAGGTTGAAGCCTGTCAAGTTCCCGTTCTTAAAACCAGTGGAGTAGCCTATTTCGTAGCCCCGCTCATATCCAGCGCATTCGCCTTCACTAAACCCAGCCCTATAACCTATACTATAGCCGGTTTCATTCCCGCTCTTAAATCCAGCGTTATAGCCTTGGGTGAAACCGGTGTGGTTTCCATAAGTATAGCCAACCCCATAGCCTTCTCTATAACCGGCTTCATAGCCGGCCTTATATCCATCCAAAGAGCCAATATGGTGGCTGTAGTAGGCGGTGAGTAGTAGGGCGAAAACAAATGTTAATGTTAAAATCGAAATCGTCTTCCTCATGAAGGATCACTTAACACATGTGGAATAAAAATGGCGGCGATGATTTAAGGTTTACTATGAATTGTAAAGTCTCTGCCACTGGCAGAAAGAAACTTAAACCGCCTCATACAGAAGCGCTCCTCATGAAGAATTCTTCATTATTTTCGGCGAAAAAATTGGCGCTTTTACAAAATCAGCAAAATTTTGGTGCGGCCGCCGGGATTTGAACCCGGGTTGTCGGCGCGGGGGGACGGCGCTGCAACAGCCAAGCCAGGAGCTCGTTCAGGCCTAATCCGCTTTCCCGAGCC
>Ga0209394_1000342_pt1 | contig 38643 bp, 32 predicted proteins | sample JNZ201metaG_FD_184122 | JGI IMG/M metagenome (GOLD analysis project Ga0209394, IMG submission 184122) | Hot spring microbial communities from Jinze hot spring, China to study Microbial Dark Matter (Phase II) - JNZ 20120812A (SPAdes) (version 3) ...
TTATCATCCAGCTTTAGTATGGAGTTCTACCGGATTTTCGTTTTCTATATGAATAAAAGTTTGAATAAAGATTTATTCGAAACTTTTCTAGATGATCCTACTTACATCTATAATAAAGTTGAGGAAATCTACGGGTTTGGCGCAGTATTCATATTCAAAGTTATATACATCTATATTAGAGCTAAGATAGGGTTAGATCTATCCTTTGATAGCTTCCTAGATATCGTTAAGAGTGGTGATAGAGAAGCTTTGAGGAAGATCTTCGCTAATCTATCCGAGATTAGTAGATATAACGATCCATATATACAGAATAGATTAGGGGGCTGAACATGCTTACCGGACTTACACCTACAGGTTTGGATGGGATCGATAAGGTTTTAGGAGGATTCCCGAAAGGTGGGTTAATAGTATTAGCTGGACAGCCGGGTACTGGTAAAACTATACTCTCAGCTAAGATTCTATACGAGGGAGGGGTTAGGTATAGCGAGCCTGGAATCTATGCTAGCTTCACCGAGGATAAGCATAGATTCTACTCTAATATGAGAGGTTTAGGTTTAGATTTTGAAGAACTTGAAAATAGAGGGCTTTTCGCATACTTAGATCTAATACCTGTAGGTAGGCTTGGCGTATCTAGCATAGCTGAGTTTATAATAGATACGGTCGATAAGCTGAAGGCTAGGAGGCTTGTAATAGATTCATTCTCAGCTCTAGCCCAAAACTTCAGGGATGAAGCTGAACTACGTATATTCACTCATAACGTTTTGTATAGGATATGTAGGAATATGGATTGTACTACCATACTCATAGAGGAGATACCTATCGGAGCTGAACGTATCGGATTCGGGGTTGAAGAATTCATAGCAGATGCAACGGTTATCCTTAGAAAAAGACTATTCGATGAGAGGATTCTAAGAGAGATCGAGATAGTGAAACTTAGGAATGTAGAGCTTAAGGAGTATAGATTCATCTTCACGTTAAGTAGTGGTGTAAGAGTATACCCGCCGTTTAAGCTTCCTACCTACGATAAGCATAGACTCGCATATCCTCCAAATGATCCATCAGGTAATATGTACTCTACAGGTGTAAGAGATCTAGATAGGATTTTAGGAGGATATCCTAGAGGATCGACTATAGTAATGGAGGTTGATCCTAAGGTAGAGGATAACGTATACCGGCTAGGTCTACTACTCCCGGTGGTATACAGCTTTATAGAGAAGCATAGGCCTATCCTTATCATCCCATCGCTGAATACATCCTTCGAAGAAATCCTTTCGTATAATAGGTATATTGGGTATAAAGATGAAGTTATCGAAGAATTATTGAGAGTTGTAGGATTAGGGTTAAAAGGTGAGGAGCATCGATGTTTAATCAATCTCGAAGGTAAAGATATATATGAAGATTACGGTATACTCGTAAATCGTCTAGATCAGTTTATGAAGGGGAGGGGGCCTCCGTTAGCTATAATCGGGTTAGATAGCTTGATAGCTAGGTATGGTTTAGAGGATTCTATCAGAATGGTTAGTCTAAGCATACATGAGACTATGAAGGTTGGAGGTTTATGTATAATCATAGCAAAGCCGGTATATAGGTATAGGAGAGTTGTGGAAGTCCTACCAGCGATATCTACTATGCATTTAAAGCTTAGTAGAGAGCATGGAGTATACCTACTCTATGGTGTGAAACCTAGAACAGGGCTATACGTTATGGATATAGATGTATCCGATAACCTTATCGAAACTAGGTTAACGCCTATGAGGTAGCCTACTCCCATGGAAGCTTCCAATGTATAAGATCTGGTATACCCCCATATCTCTCGCTATCTGCTATAGTAAAGTATGCTTCTAACGGTCTACTACTTCTCGAAAGCTTTATCGCTACCTGATTCCATCCGCTTCTAAGCTTTGCATCAGTATAGTTCGATCCATCTCCACTATAGTTTGGTCTTAGAGGTACTGGTTTAACTGTCTCATGGATAATTGATCCGTTCAGCCACAGCTTCATAATACTATTATTCGGTACACCTATCCTAACCCTACGCTCAGACTGTGAGTATATGAAGTGTCTTAGATATATTATACCAGGCTTCCCTTTGAAGAAACGTTCTACTTCAAGCCTACTCTCAGACCATAACTCTATCCTCCAGCCATCACCTATATCGTATAGATCTACATCATCCTCAGGTGGTAGGTATGTATCTATAGATAAATCTCCATAGAATACATCGGATATAAGCCATACATATCCTCCTACAAAGTTTACCGGTATACCTATAACTCCAGGTCTACCAACTAGATCGATATCTACGAGGCATTTATTCGATGAACATATACTACCACTATAAGCTTTAACCGTGAAGATCGTATCTGCAACACCCTTACCAGGTATATCTAGGTTTACGAGAGTATGGGGATCTAGGATCCATCCATCTGGTGTATGAACCTTTACCCTAGCAGATACTGGTATACTCCTAAGATTCTCTACAGATACCTTAAACCTATTAGGTATACCTGGTAGTATAGCTGGTCCATCGAGATAGGCTACATAGACCCTTATACTAGTAGAGTAGAATTCAATCCTATCGTATGGTATACTCCATAGGCCTCTCACACTCTCTAGCTTAGATTCTATAATCCTCTCCGCATCTTCGAAATGATCTGTATCAGATATCTCGATAGATGTATCGAAATATGATAGTACTCTCCTACCTATACTACATACCTCGTATGTAAGTTCTCCTAAACTCGATGGTATACAGATATTTGCTATACCACTACTAACAGTTATAGTATCACCTAGAGGATCTATCCACTCCCTAGGTAGCCTACTCCTACCGTAGATTATACCCCATATAGCTCCGACGGTAGCCCCCGTACAATCAGTATCCCATCCACAATTCACAGCTTTACATATAGCATCACCGAAATCCCTACCATATAGTAGACCTATAGTCTGGAATCCGAGATTTATAGGAGAATACTGTGCTACAGGATGGTATACCATCCTCCTAACATATTCACGAGCATCCATCCAATCCAATCCATCTAGGTATGCATCTAAAGCAGCTTCCACAGCTTTAGCAGTTTTCGAATCCTCTGGTATAGCTTTCAAACCTATCTCAACAAGCTTAACCCTATCGCTGATTACGAAAGCTGAAGATTCCAAGACGGTATTGAATACCTCTCCATATACAGATTCACCTCCTGCATGATCGCATATAGCATCCTGATACGCATACCTTGCAGCTATATCTGGAGCTCCAGGAGCTATGCAAGCCCATATCTCAGATCTTATAGGGCTACCCATACAATCCTTAAACCAGTTATCGTATAATCCAGAGATAGGCGGTATAAGACCCCTCCTAAGATTCATCCTACAGAAGCCATACTCATCCGGATTATAGAGTATACAATCTAGCCAATACTCAGCTAGATCTCGAGCTGATAATAGTATACCTCTATCCTTTAAAGCTTGAAGCCATACAAGCTGGATCTCCAAATCATCGTTAGGTATACCACCCTCAACTATACGTGGATACCACCATACATTAAACATCTCATCCCTCCCATATATATCCTCTAACGGTCCTCCAAGAGTTCCTCCAGCATTCTTACCGAGCCAGCATCCATAGACCTTATCCATATAGGTATACCAACTAATCTTTAACACCATACATCGCTCCCATAGATACCTATCCGATCCGACATTTATCAATGTTAGTTTTCCATCAACCCTATCTAGATAGTCTATCTAAGTATTAAACATACAATGCTAAATTCTTTAAACCCTCCTGATCAACTAAGATTTATCTCGGTGGTTTATTTGAATAGCGATGCTATAAGGGTTGGTATAGATGGTCTGGGTAGGAGTGGATGGAATATTCATGCACGTATTTTCGAAGAGCTATCTGATATGTATAGAGTTGTAGGTGTATGCGATCCGATAAGGGAGAGGAGGATGGAGGCTTACGCTAAATTCGGTTGCCGTATATACGATGATTTCGATGATCTAATAGGAGATGATGAGATCGAGCTTATAGTTGTAGCTACACCTAGCTATCTACATGCATCCCATACCATAGCTGCTCTAGAATCTGGTAAAGATGTGGTATGCGAGAAGCCTATGGCTTCAAACCTATCTGAAGCCGATGCTATGATAGAAGCCTCTCGTAGAACTGGTAGACTCCTAACGGTATTCCATAACAGCTTATTCGCTCCAGACTATCTAAAGGTTATGGAGATAATAGAATCTGGTAAACTTGGAAAAATACTACTAGTTAAGATATACAGCCATACATTCGGTAGACGATGGGATTGGCAGACTCTTAGAAAGTTTGGTGGAGGAGAACTTAGAAATAACGGTGTACACTTGATAGCTCAAGCATTACAGATAATAGGCGATAGAGATGTGGAAGTATTCTGCGATCTAAGAAGAGCATTAACCCTAGGAGATGCTGAGGATCACGTGAAACTAGTACTGAAAGCAGATGATTCACCCCTAATAGATATAGAGGTTACGAGAGCATGCGCATACCCACAATACAAGTGGCTGGTTATGGGTACACAAGGAGGATTGGTAGGGGATTCCAATATCATAAGATGCAAGTACTTCGATCCTAGAGAACTACCACCTAGACAAGTCGAGATAGAGCCAACACCAGATCGTAGCTACAATCGTGAAGAAATACCGTGGAGAGAAGAGGAGCATCATATAGGAGTGGAAGCCGGATCTAGCGGCGTAGCCTTCTATAAGAAGCTATACGAAACCATAAGATACGGAGCACCACCACCAGTCCCGCTAGAACTACCACGTAAGGTTATGTGGATAATAGATAGATGCTTCAAACTAGTCGGAAACCTATCATAACATATCATCGAGCAACCACGACTATACTCTTCCACGAACCATTACCCAACTCTAGATGGAAAACTTAAATCCTCCTAAACCTATCTAGCAACCCCCTACGCCCCAGATTCCTAGAATACTTCCATAAGCTCTATTACGGATCTTACCTTAAACTCCACATAGCTGTAATCCTTAGATACTAGAATCGCTTGATATGTTACGATGATGACTGATAACTCTGCAACCCTGCAAGCCTAAGATAAGCCATACTAGCAGCTTCCTAATAGCTCTCCGAAAACAGGTATATATTCATCTCGTTAGAAATGCTTCTAGAAACAGTATAATCACAGCTATCTTCCAAGCCTAGATGAAAGCATATGGATACCAGCTTTATGAAGCTAATCTAGACTCAGCTACGTTATCTAAAGCAGATGGTAGCGGACATAGTATATGTAAGCCTACTAGGAATTAATATCGAGAGTAAGTTCAAGTTCTACTAAGACTTTCACATGAAGCCTCATATAGCTATCTATACTCGTCTCGGCTATATAGGTTAACGCCTCCTTCATAATCCCGGTAAGTACGCTCATCATTCCGAATACCCCAGTCATATCGATATAGCTGCTAACATAGCTTACACTATAAGGGAGGCCTAGAGTTTAAGATTACCATAAACTATGATATTATCCCAACCATAACAGTTCTACACTAAAAATAGCCCTAGGCTAGGTATAAAAGATACAAAAATATACGTTACGTTCGTTACGTTCTATTAAAGCTGAGGGGTTATAGGTTAACCATAGATAAACCCTACCATCTACTAGAGAATTTCCATAGCGAAGGCTACTAATACTCTTTAAACTCCTCCAGATTGTGAAACCACCCCTACTATCGATCCTGTTAAAACTATGGTATTACCGCTTACTAAACGAATCTCGATAGTCGCTGTAGAACCTCTAAGATCAGCAGACCCATTACCAGGAATTTTAGGAACATCGAACACGAATTTTAAGACAGTACCTGCTCCAGGTGGAGTTGGATCGATGGATACTGGTGTAGGTAGAAGATTAGAATCAGTGTATATACCTTTGCAGGGTAGGGTATAACCTCCGACTCTAAGCGTTATAGCAGATGTGTCTTGTATTCTATCTGATGAGGTACCTGTATTCATGAATAATACTCCTACAGTAACATTCTCACTAGGTTCCTCATTAGTAATGACCTGAGTCATGTTTATGAGTGATGCTGATATTTTTGGTCCTCCTACGAATCCCGACCATAGACCCATAAGCCATGCTGCTACTGCTAGCGATATAGCTATGGTTACCGCTATTATTATTATCGTAGCTATTACTGGTGATATAGCTTTTCTTTCAATCTTTCTCATAATTTCACCTCCTACACCTATACTATTAATATTTTAAATCTAGAGTATTTAAAGCTTATTATTTGGTAATACCTTTACCATATAGGCTTCGAAAATTTTATTAGAACCTATATAGCTATATTCGTATTACTGGTGTATAACTGGGTTTGGTTGTGGAAGTTAGAGGTTTTGAAAGATTTCAGGATTTCATAGAATCTATCGATAGCGAGGTTACACGTCTTAAAGCTCTCCTAGGCGATTATATGCGTAGAGTCGAATCTGTTAAAGCTAGAGCTGAGAAGCATCTAAAGGTTCAGGGTGCGATATCTAAGATAGCTAAGAAGAAGCTTCCTGAAGGTGAGGTGATAGATCTTAAAGGTGTGGAGGCTTTGATCAACCCCTCTCCTAAACAGGAGCTTGATATACTTCTAGAAGCTATGCAGAGTGTTCAGGATCGTATAAATCAGCTTGAGAATATCAAGAAATCTGTATCTGTATTTCAGGAAGCTCAGAGTCTCGATATACCTATCGAAGTAGTGTATAGGGATGGTGTACCTAAGACGATAATAGTTAGGATGTGATATTATACCATAATTCAGCTTCCAACTCCAAGCTCTCTAAGCTCTTCTTCAGATACTTCTTCAAGCTCCCTCATCCTACGTCTACGTAGATAGAATATTATAGTTAGCAGTGATCCTATAGGTATCACGGCTAGTAGTAGTATGTATGGTAGATACCTCCATAATATAGTTATAAACTCGGGTTGAAGCCTTAGTAGAATCTGCTTAGATTCTGATAGATCTATATATGTAGTTGTAGGTTTATATCCATCCATAGATACTGTGACGGTGTATCTCCCTCTGATAAGCTCCCTTCTGAATATACCGTAGCTATCTGTATAGGATGCTAAACTCTCAGGCCCCGATATGGTTATCCTAGCACCTTCTAGAGGCTTATCTACATCATCTACTACTGTTATAGTTAGGGTGTAGGTTTCTGGTTGTAGGATAGCTTCTAGTGAAAGCTTATCAGGTATAACTAGATCTACCGAATACCTTCTCCAACCGCTTGATATGAATTCGAATCTATATGAGCCGTATGGTAGGGGGGCTCTAAGTAAACCATCGGTGAAGGATGCTTCCGAATATAGCTTACCAGCTCTATAGATTCTAACAGATCCGAATAGAGGTGTACCATCATAGCCTTTAATAGATGCTGTTAGAGTGTATATCGTAGGATCGAGGGATATTATCGTAACAGTATCATCGGTTAATCGTATAGGTATAGCTTTAGGATTGTAATGGTTTGCTTGAATCTTCAAGATATAGTCTCCGTATGGAGCTGTAAATACAGCTTCACCTCTAGCTGATGTATAGGTGTACCCGTATAGCTTATCCATCCACCATAACTCTACCGATGCTCTACCTATGAATTCATCGAGCCATGAGCCTACGGTTAAAGCTAGCCTATAGTATTCGGGTGTTAACGGTATGCTAAGGTTTACGCTAGAAGTTAATCTAACCGTAGCGTTATACGATTTATAATGATCTGCATAGACTTTAACATTATACGTATCCCTTGGTAGTACTAGTATCGGGTTTACAGGTGTAAGCGTGGTAGATACGTTGAATCCGAGCCTACCTTCAACCTCTACTCTATAGCTCTCAGGTTTAATATCGATGCTTCTTTCATCGTATACGTTGAATATCAATGGATACATAGGTTGAACTAGGATTCTAGAATCGACTTCTAGACATAGATCTGATGCTAGCCGTATATCTATGGATGCTTTACCTATATCTATATGATCTACTACTATAGTATAGGATCCTACCGGTAGGAGTAGCCTAGATGGTGTGGTAGTATATATCTCCATACCCATACCTGCTATCGTTAAATTCGCTCCGGTTATACTTACACCTGTAGGATCCGTTAGCGATACATCTAGTATACGCTTCTTCAATCTAGCATCTGATAGTATAGCTAGGCTTCCATCGGAGAAGCCTACAGCTAGTCTATAACCTAGATTTGATAGATCTATAGAGGTAGCTTTTGATAGGCTTAGAGGTGATCTCCATAGTAGATCCCCTACCTCATCGATCATGTACACCCATCCATCGGATACGCCTACCGCTATAGTAAGTGGTATGGATTCTAGAGCGATACATGATGGTGTATATCCTAAGCTTATACTCCATAAGTAGTTAACGATATGAGCAGATATACCGAATAGGTATAGCTGATAGTCTTCGGATACTACCGCTATATATCTACCGCTAGAATCCATTCTTACAGCTACACATCTTCCTCCAAGACTATAACTCCAGAAGGATCTGATGGTGTAGAATCCGCTAAGCTTATACTCGCTAAGCTCGTATACGCGTATAAGGTATCTAGCCTTAGGATCTGGGTTAGCTGGATTACTACCAGCTGCTAGGATGAGTTTAGAGAAGCCTGTATCGTATAGTTCTAGTGAATCTAACCTATATCCACGCATATCATCTAAGACTACCTGGAATAGATTCTCTATAATAGTATCTGTGAAACGGTAAAATCTGAGTAGCGGCGCATCGTATATCGATAATACTCCAGTCCTATTATCGGATATCCTAGCATATATAGCTATAGCAGCTTCACCAGTTAACCCCTGGCTAGATTTAGATGGATAAATCTCTGTGAATATCGATGGATCGAATCTAGCTATAGATAGACTATACCCTTTAACCGTATAGCTGTATCCTAGTATCCATTCCTCACCCCTACCTTCAGGTCTACCTATAGCGTAGGAGTATATCCATCCAAGTTCATCTAGAAGTACTACGATCGATCTATCGTATAGGTATAGGAGACTCCTAGTTTGAGCTCTACTACATCTATGCCTATAGTCTACTAGGCTCCCGTTATAGCTATAGACTGTTAGCTCCATAGCCTTGGATACGGCTACTATATACTCTAGGTTTATGCTACCCTGCATATGGGATATACCGGCTCTCATAGGTGTCTTCCATAGGATACGCCCATCGTATCCTAGGAAATATAGGTACCCGGTATCAGATGCTACAGCTATATGTGAACCGTCGTAAGCTATATCTATGGATGTTATCGATCCATCAATCTTGGTATAAATGGATTTAGGTATAGATATGATGGGAGTTACATATTCAGCTCTATATCTAGGCATATACATAGATGCTATGGTTAATACCAGTACTATGCATACAAACATGTATAGATGAATATTTACAGATCTATTCTCCAAATCTAAATTACACCACGCCTTATATTGACATAGAAAACCTTTAAATACTTTTCTATTTTCTAAAAGTATTCAATTTCAGAATAGGTTAGGAGTAGATGATATGATAGAAGGTGTTGGGAGAACAGATGCTTCTACAGAAGCTGGGTTAGTAACGATAACCCCTACTCTAATACCAAAAGGCTTCAGGATTATCGAAGGCTATAGTATAAGAGAACCCTATGTACGTATAGCTATAGTTCGTAACGATGAAACAGGTGAGATACTATACCTCGTAGATGAGGTTAAACTTACACGTAGGGAGAGGAGTATCTATCTACGTATAATCGAAACACTCGAATGGGAGCTTAAACCTATAGAAGAAACTGAAGATCCATATGAATACTTTAGGAAGACGGCTGTTAAAACTATACATAAGTATAGGATTAGGCTCGGGAATATACCTGGTGTATCTTGGGCTAAGATACTATACTATGCTGAAAGGGATATACTAGGCTATGGTAAGATAGATGCTTTAATGAAGGATCCGAACCTGGAGGATATAAGCTGCGATGGTTATGGTAGACCTATCTACGTATGGCATAGACGCTATGAGTATATACCGACGAACGTGATGTTCGAAGATGAGGAGGAGCTTAACGAATTCGTATTAAAGCTTGCACATAAAGCTGGTAAACATGTATCGACTGCATGGCCTATACTCGATGCTATGCTACCAGGTATGCATAGGGTTGCAGCTACGTTTAGTAAAGAAGTATCGACAAGCGGATCTACATTTACTATAAGGAAGTTTAGGGAGGATCCTATATCGGTAATCGATCTGATAAACTTTGGTACGATAGATCCTGAGACTGCAGCCTACCTATGGATTGCTATGGAGTATAAGATGCCAGCTTTGATAATGGGTGTTACCGGTAGTGGTAAGACTACTTTATTGAACGCTCTCACATGTCTATTCAGACCTACACTTAAAGTCGTTACTATAGAGGATATACCTGAGCTTAGACTACCGTTAGAGAACTGGGTTCAGCTAGTATCCAGACCTAGTTATAGCCTTGGACCTGAGAGGGTTGGGGAGATTTCACTCTTCGATCTAGTTAAAGTTTCTCTAAGATATAGACCTGATATAATCATAGTAGGTGAGGTTAGGGGTGAGGAGGCATACGTATTATTCCAAGCTCTAGCTACGGGTCATGGAGGGCTTACAACCATACATGCTGAGGATGTGGAAGCAGCTGTTAGACGTTTAACATCACCACCTATGAATATACCTGATGGCTACATACCTTTGATGAAGCTTGGTATGATAATAAGGAGGGTTAGGATATTCTCAGAGGATAATCCTGCAGGTAGGATTACACGTAGGGTTGCAGGAGTCTACGAGGTGAAGGGGGTTGGAAGCTATAATCGTGTATCCATATGGGATCCTTATAGGGATAGATTCGAGAAGAATCTAAACGATAGCTTCGTATTGAGAGAGATAGCTGAAACCATAGGTAGGAGCTATGATCAGCTTCTAGAAGAGGTTTCTAGACGTAGCACCGTACTCAGATGGATGGCTTCTAAAGGTATAAGAAGCTATAAGGATGTAGCTTCCATGGTGCATCTGTATTATGCTGATCCATGGAGGGTGTATGAACGTGCGGTTAAGGAAGCGTAGAGAAGCTGTGACGGAGGAGGCTCTACCGAAGCCGGAAGAGCCTCTAACCTTCATGGATAAGCTAGATGTATTCGCATACTCCCTATTCGGAGGGATATCCTCTAGGGTTGCTAGAAGCTTCGAATTCGATAAGTATCTAAGTAGAGCTGGTATAGATGTTAGCCCTACGCTATACGCTGCTAGAGCTCTACTATTTACGCTTATATCCACCTACATAGCCTATATGGCTATAACCTCTACTATACTCTTCGCAGAGGGTATGATGGTTAAGATTCTAGTCTTGATCGTAGCTTCCATGATTCCTCTCATGACACTCTCATTCTTCCTGATATATCCATCACTTAAAGCTTCTAGCAGGAGTAAGGATATGGAGCATGAGCTGCCATTCTTCGCAGCCTACATATCGACTATGATTAGGGGGGGATTGAGTATAAGCGCAGCTTTAGAAAGGCTATCTAGGATAAAGGATCTGCCTGGAGCTTCTATGGAGGCTAAACGTATACTTAGAGATATAAAGGTCTTCGGGAAGGATCCTATATCCGCTCTAGAGGATAGTGTTAAGGAGCATCCGAATAGATACTATAGAGACTTCATACTAGGCTATACATCTACGGTTAGGAGGGGTGGAGATATAATCCACTATCTATATAGTAAGACTGAGGGGTTATTCGAAGCTCATGCCGCTATGATTAAGAGGATAGCGGATAAAGTTGCTTTAGCAGCTGAGGTATACGTTATACTCATAGTGTTGGTAGGTCTCGGATTCTACATATTCTTCGCTGTATCCACTATGATGCCTGGTCAAACTGCAAGCCCATTCTCCTCGATAGTATCACTAATACTATTCGCATACCTTCTTATGCCTCTACTATCGCTTATAACTCTTCTAATGGTAGATGCCATGATGCCTAAGATGGTTATACCGATAAACGAGCCTAATAAGACGCTTATCCTAAGTATACCATTGGGTATAGGTGTAACTCTAGCCGTACTCTATGCTACCGGTGGCTGGAGCTTTATACAGAGTGGAGTGATAAACAGGTATACTGTAGTATCGACTATATTCGCTCTATCCATAGGTCTTATAGCTTTATCAACACCTCCTGCACTACATTACTCCTTACTAGCTAAAGGTATTAGAGGATTTGAAGATGATGTTGCTAGCTTTCTAAGAGATCTAGTAGAGGTTAGGAAGACCGGTATATCACCTGAGAGATGCATAATCTATACATCTAGGAGGAGCTATGGCAGGTTTACACCCTTAGTAAACGATATGTCTAAACTACTATCATGGGGTATACCTATACGTAGAGCTATCGAGAGGGTGATATCTAGAACTAAGAATTGGTTTGTTAGAGTTCTACTAACATTCCTAGCTGAAGCTATAGATGTAGGAGGTGGGAGTGTAGAGATACTTGAAGCTCTAGCTAGATTCTCCTTCTCGCTAGCAGAGTATGAGAAGGAGCTTAGAGCTAGGATAAAGCCATACATTATGATGCCATACTTCGGAGCATTGATGACTGTCGTATCAACCATACTCATAGTATACTTCACAAGCCAGACTATGGCTATACTACCGAGTAAACCCCCGATAACTATGGAGGAAGCTGTATTCTACTTCTCTACATCGATGATAATAAACTCATGGCTTATAGGGCTTGTAGCAGGTAAGATAAGTAATCAGCAGACTATGGCTGGACTTACACATTCGACGATACTAGTCTTCACAGTATTCGCTACACTAGCTATAATGAATGCTATGCTATTCCAATTCTAAACTGGTAAACGTTCACTATTCGAGTAGGGGGTCGTGTATTCCTAGATTATTCCTAGATGAAACTATCATACCGATATTCTTAGAGCTAGGAGGGGTAGGGAGGCTGGTGTTTAGTAGTTTATCCTTGATATAGGATCGGATACTATTAGATTCGCTTACCTAGATACACGTATAGAGGGAAGGGGATGTAGCATACCTATAGTTGAAGTATAAGATTCTATCATAGGGTATGGGTACCGTAAGATCCTATATTACGGTTATATCAGCCATGAAGATCTTATTCCCAGAATCGTCTAGAACTACTACTATGATCCTATCACCTATCCTTATATCGGGAGATCCTTCATCCCCCTTAACCTCTACTACTAGAATCCTACCTGGTGGTAGATCTACGTAACGATCACCTGCTATGATATCGTCATCATCCTTCGAATCCCAATCTAACCCGCCAGCCTTAATATTAACATCACCTATCCTCACTGTAGTAGCACCTATATTCCTTATAGTTACACCTAACGTATTCCTATCTATGTATACGACTTTATCTATGATAACCTGAGACGGCTTCTGGCCGACCATATTCGATACCCACGTCCATATTATTACCGAAGCTACAACCGTTATGATTATGAGTAGTAGTGTCGCTACTACTGGGCTTACGATCTTCCTACCGATATTCACACGGTTTCCACGCAACACGCATACTATTTTGTAATCGATTACCTATAAATAGTTTTTCACTTTAGAAATATCTATAGATGTAAGTTAAAGCTAAGTTTAAAGAGCTATACGTAGAAATAATATTGCTGGTTATGTCTAGACTCGCCGTATCAGAGGTAGTCGGATCCCTTCTAATGATAGTTATGGTAGTAGCTTTAGCTTCGATAGTATTGGGGGCTGTGAATCAATGGGTTTATACGCAGAGGGGGATAACTCTCCATATGATGAGGGAGGCATTCGTAATCGAGGATGTATGGTTTAGACATATCGATAGTAGAGGTGTCATAACGATAACTATATACAATTATGGAAGTGTAGGTTTAACAATTAGCCGCATATACGTTAACGGTACCCTAGTATTAAGCGGAGGGTATAGTATAGAGCCTGGTAGCCATTTATCGATAGATGTAGGCTACGACTGGTTCTACGATACAAAGTATGCTATCATAGTTTATACGGAGAGTGGGAGGGTTGTACGTATCGAAGAGAAATCTCCAAAAATCTAGATGTGAATCTGAACCTATAGGCTTAGCTCTAGCAGTTATAGCGATAGTATTGATAGCCTATACATACTGGAGTATCATCGAGGGATTCTTTGAATCTGCTATCCTAAGCCTAGGAGGTATCGGTGAATCTCTAGAGGTAAGGTATGCATACTACGTGGATGAGGAAGTTTACATGGGAGAATCCCTAGATATACTTTTAGATGGAGATTTAACTCTTAGACTCTACTTGGGAGCTGAATATATCCATGCGTTAGAGTTTAACGTTATAGCTAGATCACTATCAGGTTATACGAGGATCAAACTCTACATATACGATTATAGAGAGGGGGTATGGCATAGAATATCGGAGTTTACGGTTGACCAGTATACTAGGCTTTACGGACCGTTTAGATTCTACCATGCTTCGAACAATCTCTACGATGGATCGATCTATATGAAATTCGAGATTTCGGATGGATCGGTAAATCTCGATAGAGTATATGCTATAGGTTATCTTAGAAGATCGAATATCGTTAGGATAGGGTTATATAGTTTATCACAGTATAAGCCGGTTATAGTATCTAGGTTATGGTTGTATGACCCGTATACTGTTTCATCCATAGATGAAAGATGTATCGTTCGATACGGATCTATCTCCGACCTATATGTAGATACTGGATCACCGTATGTATACATGGTTAAGGTGGTTACAGAAGATGGAGGAGTATATTCTAGATATCTTTGGAGGGGGGTTGATGAGCTGTATAACCATATCTAGACGTAGGAGTGAATCGACGATAGTAGGGGTTGTATTCCTATTGATGGCATCCATCATAATAGCTATGTATATGGTTGAATTCTACGAAGCCTATATGGAGACACGGTGGAGGGAGGATCTTAGATCTAGGGAGAATATAGTATTCGTAGGATTGGATGATGCCGATACTCAGCATAGAGTAGTCTATTTGATCGATAGGATTATCGAAGCATCATTCTCTGAGGAGAGCGGTTTTTATGAAGCTAATCTAACGATGAGAATGGAGCTGGGGGTATACAACGTTAGATATCTAGTCCTATACTATAGGGGGTATGTCTATTCAGATAGGGTTGTCGAGCATACAATCTACATATCGAAAATAGATGGAGGTAGAGATCTCATAGCAAGTATAGATGCATCAAGCTATGATAGAATCTATGGACCCTTCACTATACCGAAGCCAGCTGTATACGTTTATCCAGATGGATCTATAATCATGTATATTCATGCTAAGAGTAGCGAATCCTTCGCTATACATGCTATAAGTTTTGAAGCTAGGTTTACAGGATGCTACCGTCTAGGCTTCATCCAGGTACAGAATATTGGTGATATAACCGTAGATATAGTAGGATTATGGGAGGTATACGATTCTGGATCTAAGGTTAGAAGGGATACATGCATAGCTCTACGTCCAGGTGAAAGCTGTATAATCATCGATAGGATACCTGAGGATCTGGTAGAGGTTAAAGTTATAACTCGTAGAGGTAATATATTCATAGGTAAAGTGAAAAATTAGCGATGTTTAGAAGATTAGCTAGCATCTTAACTAGATTTATTAAAGCTAGAAGGAGAGCTAACCCTCCACCCAAACCTCCTAGCCTTGGTTTGATAGAGGAGTATAAGGGTAAGGATATATTAGATGTATACGAGCTAGAACCAGGATACGCCTACGGTATGATAGTTAGGGATCCAGTAACTGGTGAACTACGCTACGAAATAGTTGAGCCAACCCTAACTAGTTGGGAGAGAGCTTTACTCGACTTAGTTAGATCCGAGCTTCTACGAGTTATCGATAGAACTATCGATGAGATAGGAGGCTATGGAAGAGCTGTAGAATACTTGAAGGGGAAGGTTAAAGATATACTTGCTAAGAGAGGTGTGGATCCAGGTTCATCCCTATCAAAGCTAGAATACTACCTAGTTAGGGATCTACTAGGCTATGGTAGGATAGATGCTCTAATGAAGGATCCGAGTATAGAGGATATATCCTGTAGCGGGCCGGGTAGATATGTATATGTATGGCATAGGAGCTACGAATCCATACCGACGAATATAGTCTATGATATAGGTGAGCTCGACTCGTTCGTGATAAGACTTGCATACAGGAGTGGTAGGATGATAACATATGCAGATCCTATAGTAGAAGCTACCCTACCGGATGGTTCTCGTATACATTTAACTTTAGGTAGCGAGGTTACTAGACATGGTAGTAGTTTTAGTATAAGGAAGTTTAGGAGAGATCTACTAACCATAGTCGATCTCGTGAATCTAGGGACTCTTACATCGGATATGGCTGCTCTACTATGGTTCCTAGTGGAGAATAGGGTATCGGTACTAGTATGTGGTGGTATAGCTTCTGGTAAGACTACTATGCTAAACTGTCTCTCAAACTTCATACATCCAGATGCTAAGATAGTAACCATAGAGGATACACCTGAGCTTCAACTCTACCATACTAATTGGGTTAGATCCGTAACTAGGCCTAAGACGATGTATGGAGGTGAGATAACGGTATACGATCTACTTAGAACAGCTATGAGGCAGAGGCCAGACTACATAATCATAGGAGAGGTTAGAGGTGAGGAAGCCTATACCCTATTCCAAGCTATAGCTACAGGCCATCTAGGTATGTGTACACTACATGCTGAATCTATCGAAGCAGCTTTAATGAGGCTTGAATCCCCGCCTATGAATATACCTAGAAGTATGATATCTATATTAGATACGATACTAGTACAGCGTAGAGCTGAGAAGGATGGCACACCTATAAGGAGGACCGAGGTCCTAGCGGAGATAGTAGGATACGATAGGGAGAAAGATAGGATCGAGCTAAATATAATCTATAGGTGGAAGCCTGAAAACGATACCTTCACCTATACTGGTAGATGTCTATCACTCGAGAATATAGCGACACGTATAGGTTACAGTATGGAGAGGGTGGAGGAGGAGATTAGTAGGAGGAGAATGGTTATAGAATGGATGTGTAGAGCTGGTAGGAGGAGTTTCAGCGATGTAGCTGAGGTTATCAGGAGGTATGTATACGATCCTGAATCCGTATTGAGGTATGCTAGGATAGGTGTATAGTATGAAGTCCAGCTACCTTATACTTAGACCGATCGTAGATAGACTTGGTAGATTCAATATGATCGTACAAAGAAACCTGGATAGAGCGTATATGAACCTAAGCTCTAAGGATTATACCGCCTCCATGATACTATACTCTTCGATATCATCGATAGCTGTGTTAATCCTACTAGCCACCGGGTTAACGCTAGATATAGAACCTCTATCACGTATATCATACATCCTCGCAGGATCCGTAGCTAAGCTCCTATCACCCATAGTATCGGATTATACTATAGCCTCGGCTATAGCTATAACGATATGGATGCTGATAGTATTCGCAGCTACATCTATCACCATGTATCTATACCCGGTATATCTATCGAGCGAACTCTCTAGGAAGCTGGAATCCGACCTCATATACACGCTCGGATATATATCGATACTTTATACAGCAGGTATACCTGTAGAGAGGATATTCGCATCCCTAGCTATAATCGGTGATATATACAACGTAAAGCCTAGCGCTCTGAATATAGTTAAGAGTGTAGAGTTCCTAGGCTTGAATATACTCGATGCACTGGGTAGCGAAGCTGATAGGACTAGATCTAAGATTTATCAATCCTTCCTTAGAGGTATGAGCACAGTCGTTAAGAGTGGAGGCGATTTGAAGAGTTATGTGTTAGGCTTCTCTGAGAAGGTATTCTCAAAGTATAGGTATTCTATCGAGAATCTAACCGAGACGCTGGACTTCCTCTCAGAATTCTATCTAACCCTATTCGTTGTTATGCCTATAGTAGTAGTCGTGGTAGCTGTATTGATAGGATTAGCTGGAGGGTATATAGGTCCTCTAACACCTAGACAGATCATAGATCTAACGATCTACGTAGTCGTCCCGTTTGCATCGATTATATTCATAGTAATAGCAGATGTGGTGATATCGAGATGGAGGCTTTAAGGAGGCCTGGAGGAACATACATATGGGTGAAGATTAAGCTTATAGTATACCTTGTATCGATATCCATGGCGGTTGTATCCCTTACACTACTATACCTCATTCTAGGTTTAACCTACGATTTTAGGTTGAGTACGACTCTAGCTCTAGCTATATCTCTATCACCTATAGCGGTCTTTCAGATATTAGACTCTAAACTCTGTACCGAGATCGATGAGAATCTCGAGAGATTCCTTATGGATCTAGCCGACGCACAGCTATCCGGTATAACCATGATTAGAGCTTTAGAAGAAGCTGCTAATAGAAGCTATGGAGCTTTAACTGGTGATATAAGGTATATGGTTGCTAGGATTCAATGGGGGTTCACGGTAGAGGATGCTCTACAGGTATTCAAATCTAGAGTTATAACAGCCCTATCTAGGAGAATCGCTACGCTAGTAGCCGAAGCTGTAAGATATGGCGGAGACCTAGTAACAGTATTTAAGGGTACAGCCGAATTCGTTAGGAAGATAAACGATCTTAGGAGGGAGAGGTGGAGGAAGCTTAGACCATATGTAATAGTATTCTATACATCGATAATCCTACTCCTAATACTAGCAGCTATAATATTCAAGGGATTTATAGAAGCTATAACAGTGGGGGAGACTGTATCACCGATATTCCTCACCATAGATAAACTATGGTTTAAAACCGCTATGCTAGACTTAGCTATCATAGAATCCATATTCGGAGGATTATCTATAGGTAAGGTATCTGAGGGGACGGTTAAAGCTGGAGTTAAGCATATAGTAACGCTAATGCTGGCAACCTATATTACATTCAGATTCTTCATGTAGTATAACCTACTCATCATTTAAGGGTTTCAGCCAGCTTCTTAACCTTAGCTTCAGCATCCATATAGTTTTCAGCTTCGACTACAGATAGACCGTAGAATTTCACAAGCCTCCTAGCTTCCTCAGATATATATGCGGTGGTAACGTAGATTATATCCACATCCACATCTATGGATATTGTATACCATTCTATAACCTTAGCTTCTGTAATAGGTTTCAGAATATTCTCTATTAGGAATGCAACCCCCCTACCGTTACTCTTCTTAACTACGAGATCGAATGTATGTACAACACCAGATTTACCTTTCAAAGCTACGTTTTCTTCAACTTTAAACCCGACCTCCTCCAGGATGGCTTTTATACGAGATGGAAATATGAGCTTTCTAAGCGTAGATAAAACTTCTTCACTAACATTGTACTCTACGACAAACTCCATAGAGCTATCCTTCACGGTGAAGAAATCTCCGCATACCCTACAGAAGAGGTTATGCCCAGGTTCTGGAAAACGTGAACTACATGAGAGGCATACGAACCATACGCCTACTATCCTTACATCATCAGAAATAGTCTTACCACATCTAGGGCATACACCTAGACCCTTCTCCTCGAATGACGATTTAAATCCTATGTAGCCGCATGGGATATGCTCCATGAGCAGATCCTTTCTGATAGCTATGGAGCCGCATCTAGGACATCTATACACTATAGCTATATTCGTTGAATGGCATCTAGGACATATAACTGATAGAAATAGCATCTTCTCGGATAATATTTTTAGGGATGCTAGATCGGATAGTATACGCACGGATTCTTTAGGTAGTATTCCTGTCTCAGATTCTATCTGAGGATAGTGGTACCCGTTTTCTAGATCATAATGCACTGATAGAGGTTTACCCTCAGCTATATAGAATAGGACCTTCTCTAGGGTTTTATCTCTAACAAGGCTAGCTAACACATCTTCGCCGATAGATACCAAGACTAGACACCTTACAACTTGTAGAAGACCCTGGTAGACTACTACGCAAACTACACGATTACCATCTATTAAATTTTAGCATATATAGTACTCCTTATAGATTCAAGCTTACCCTCTATGAAATTTAATAGGTATTCTAAGTTGTATCCTTTACTAGCGGATACGATTACTGAGGGATACCTCCTACTATAATCTGCTATCGAAGATAGTCTCCTAGATAGCTTTACCGAATCTATCAGATCCACCTTATTCAATACGAGTATAACTCTCGATCCGTCAACCCTCAGAGTCTTCTCTAGTATATCGCTTACAGTCTCAACTTTAAACCTCAATATATCCTCACTCTCAGATACATCAGCTACTAGTAGTATGAGATCTGATTGGATTATATCGTTAAGTGTTAGTTTAAAGCTTTCAATCATTAAGGGATCTAGATCGTATACGAATCCTATAGTATCTACTAGGAAGAAGCGTCTAGCTATACCTTGAACTAGATAGTATTTACTAGAGAGGGTTGTGAATGGTAGTGGGCTTACAGGCTTCCTAAGACCTGTTAAAGCATTAAATAGGGTGGTCTTACCAGCGTTGTAGTATCCGGTTATACATACTAACGGTAGGCCTAGGCTACGTCTCTTCTCAAGCTGCATCCTTTGCATCTCTAGGTATTTATCCATCTTCTCTTTAAGCTTAGATAACCTACGCTTCAACCCTCTTATCTGATTCCTATATATGTACTCTCCACGACTCCTTAGGCTTGGATGCTCCCTCCCGATCCTATACTTCTCAGCTAGGATTATCCTATCGTAGGTGAAACTCTTCGATAGCTTAGCTATCTCTATCTGTAGTTTCGATATCTCATCTGAAGCCATGGAGCTAAATATCTCTAACGTAAGCTCGTATCTATCTATAACCCTATGATTTAGCAACCTCTCTAGATTGAACTTCTGCTTACCGGTTAGTATGTTGTAGAATATAACGGTATCGATATCGATGGAGGATACTATGGATTTAAGCTCTAAGACTTTACCCCATCCGAAGACGTAGTCTACGGATGGCTTGGATCTAACCTGAACAAACTCCCCCACTATGGCGTAGCCTAAAGCTTCAGCCAGCCTTCTAAGCTCCTCTAGCTTAAACCTATAGAGCTCATGGTCATGCGGGTTCGTTTTAACCATACAAAGAATTGCTTTCCTCGACAATACTCTAGCGGTATATCTTAAAGCTTAAGCTATACTTAACCGTTACGGGTTTAACTCTTAAATACGACGCATGTAGATAGTACCCTGATCGAGTAGACACTACGGAGAGTGTGGGGGAGGATAAGCACGGGTATGGATTACATGGTTGGAGGATTAACCCTTAAACGTTATGATCCTAAAGCTTTCGAAGAAGATATACTTAGATGGTGGTTTGATGGCGGCGTCTACGAGAGAGCTAGATCTAAGAGTAGGGTTAAGGGTAGATTCTACTTTCTAGACGGTCCACCATACGTAACAGCTTCTATACACGTAGGGACTGCGTGGAATAAGATAATGAAGGATGTGGTCCTAAGGTATAGGAGGATGCGTGGATATGAAGCTAGGGATCAACCTGGCTTCGATATGCATGGACTACCTATAGAGGTTATGGTAGAGAGGATTCTAGGTTTGAAGAGTAAGAAGGATATAGAGGTTATAGGTGTAGATCGATTCGTAGAGGAGTGTAGGAAGTATGCGTTAGATCATATGAAGATACTCACCGAGCAGTTTAAGAATCTAGGAGTTTGGATGGATTGGAATAACCCGTATATGACTATATCTGATGATTTCATAGAAGCTGTATGGTGGCTTATAAAGAGAGCTGATGAACGTAGACTACTCGAAGAGGGTTTACGCGTAACACACTGGTGTCCTAGATGCGAGACAGCTCTAGCAGCTGGATACGAGGTATCTCAGGAGTATAGGGAGGTTGAGGATCCATCGATATATGTTAAACTACCGATCGAAGGTAGGGGTGGAGAGTATATACTTGTATGGACGACTACGCCTTGGACCCTACCCGCTAACGTAGCCGTTATGGTGCATCCTGATGAGAATTATGCTAGAATTAGAGTTGGTGATGAGGTGTATATACTAGCTGAAGCTAGGTGTAAACCTCTATCTGAGGAGATAGGGTTCGAGTACGAGGTTATAGAGGTCTTCCCTGGATCAAAGCTTGAGGGGTTGAGGTATAAGCCTCCACTACTAGAGGAGGTGGATATACAGAGGAGTGTAGGAGGTGCGCATATAATCGTTCTAAGTAGAGAGTATGTAGATGTACGTGAGGGGACTGGATGCGTGCATGTAGCTCCAGGCCATGGTGAGGAGGATTTTGATGTAGGATTAAGGTATCGTCTACCAGTCCTATGCCCAGTAGATTCTAAAGGTGTATTCGATGAGAGAGCTGGTAAGTATAAGGGTTTAACAGTATGGGATGCTAACAAGGTTATAGTAGAGGATCTTAGAGGTAAGGGTCTACTATTATACGCATCTACGGTTAAGCATAGGTATCCACACTGCTGGCGTTGTAGAAGTAGGCTTATACTTAGAGCTACTAGGCAATGGGTTTTGAAGGTTACGGCTATCAGAGATAGGCTCTTAGAGGAGAATGAGAAGATATTCTGGATTCCAAGCTGGGCTGGTGAGAGTAGGTTTAGAAGCTGGCTGGAGGGTGTTAGGGATTGGGTTATATCTAGGCAGAGGTATTGGGGTATACCCCTACCTATATGGGTTTGTAGTAGCTGCGGCTCTAGGGTTATCGTAGGATCTAGGGATGAACTTAGATCTAGAGCTTTAAACCCTGACGATGTTACGGATTTACATAGACCGTGGATAGATCGTGTTAAGATTAGGTGTGATCTATGTGGAGGAGTTATGAGTAGGGTTGAGGATGTAGCTGATGTATGGATGGATTCAGGTGTAGCTTCATGGGCTTGTCTAGGTTATCCTAGACGTAGCGGTGAATTCGATAAATGGTGGCCTGCAGACTTCATACTAGAGGGGCATGATCAGACTAGGGGATGGTTCTATAGTCAGCTCGCATCATCGGTTATAGCCTTCGATTCTACACCGTATAAAGCCGTCTTGATGCATGGATTCACATTAGATGAGACTGGTAGGGAGATGCATAAATCTTGGGGGAATTTCGTAGCTCCGGAGGAGGTTATAGAGAAGTATGGTAGGGATACACTTAGATTCTACGAGCTTCAATTCACCCCATGGGAGGATTTAAGGTTCTCGTGGAGGGGTTTAGATGAAGCTTACAGAATCTTGAACCTTGTATGGAATCTATACCTATTCGCTTCACTCTATATGAATCTAGATAGATTCCAACCGTATAGGTATAGGCTTGAGGATCTAAGGGATAGGCTTAGACCTGAGGATAGATGGATCCTCTCTAGGGTTCAGAGGATGGTTATGAAGGTTACTGAAGCTTTAGATTCATACCTGATACATGAAGGGTTAAGAGCTGTCAGAGATCTATTAGTCGAGGATGTTAGTAGATGGTATGCTAAGCTTATAAGGAGGAGGGTATGGGTTGAGGAGGAATCTATAGAGAAGATTACAGCTTACGCAACATTCTATAGGGTTCTTGATACATGTCTTAAAGTATTAGCTGTATATACGCCATTCTTAGCTGAGAAGATCTACCAGGATATGTTTAGGTATGCTGAGCCTGGTAGACCTGAGAGTATACATATGGAGGATTGGCCTGAACCCGATGTAAGCTGGCTCGACGATAAGCTTGAGGAGTATATGGAGATATGTAGATCGATTATGGAGGAGGGGATGAGTCTCAGGAATAAGATAGGTGTTAAACTTAGGCAGCCGTTAGCATACTGTCTGATATATACGGATAGTGGTGAGGTAGCTAAAGCTATAGAGGTGTTTAGGGATGTACTATCCTCTGGGCTTAACGTTAAGGATGTTAGGATCGTAGGGTTGGATGAACTTCGTAGTATAGCTAGGCTTAGGGTTAGAGGTATACCTAGAATGCTCGGACCGAAGTTTAAGGATCGTATGAGGCTTGTCATGGAGGCTCTAGATGGGATGGATGGGGTTGAAGCTAAACGGATACTTGAATCTACGGGTAGCATCAAGATGGTTTTGGATGGTGTGGAGGTGTATATCGATAGTAGTGATATCGAATTCTACGAGGAGATATCTGAGGGGTGGGTTATAGGCGATTTCGATGGCGGTAGGATTCTACTGAGTACTGTAGTCGATAAGAGGCTTGCTGCTGAGGGTCTTGCAAGGGATCTTATAAGGAGGATACAGTATATGCGTAAGGAGCTCGATCTACCTGTCGAAGACTATATAGAGGTTAGGATATCTGTACCTAGCGTTGAGGCTTTAGAGATGGTTGAGGAATTCAAGGATTTCATAATTAGTGAAACTAGAGCAAAGGTATTCGATACCGTGGTCGCAGGCCGATTGGATTATGGGTATGTAAGAGAATGGGATATAGATGGTGAGAGTTATACGATATCGATTAGACATATAGGTAAAGGCTGATAACCTGTTATGAGTGGTGGTAGGATAATCGTAGATATACTCACACCTAAACAGGTTCTATTCTTCGAGCCGGTTATCCGTAGGCTTAGGTCTAACGGGTTCGATGTCTACGTATCGACTAGAGTATTTAGGGAGACTTTATGGCTTCTAAATCGTAGGGGTATAGATGCTAGGATTATAGGTGTCTATGGGGGTGGTAGTCTTGAAGGTAAGCTTAAAGCTAGCTTAGAGAGATGTTTAGAGATGCTTAGATTCTTTGAGGAGGTTGACCCAGACGCCGTCTTATGCTTCTCATCACCTGAAGCTTCTAGAGTAGCTTTCGGTCTATCTATACCGTTGTATATAGCTAACGACTCACCTCATGCTGAAGCTGTAGCTAGACTCACACTACCCCTAGCTCGTAGACTATATACACCTAGGATTATACCTGTTAGGATGTGGACTCGGTATGGGTTGAAGCTATCCCAGATAGTTAGGTATAACGCTCTAGATCCAGCTGCATGGCTTAAGGGTTTTAAGCCTTCTACAGAGGTCGTCGATAAGCTTGGCTTAAACATCGGTGAACCTATACTTGTAGCTAGGTTCGAGGAATCTAAATCTGCTTACATACCTAGGAATTCTAGATCCCCTCTACTAGCTCTAATCGAGCGTATATCTGAGGAGTTTAGAGGTTTTAAGATAGTAGTTATACCTAGATATGAAGATCAGGTGGAGGCTTTAGAGTATCTTGAGGATAGGGTTATCGTATGTAGGGAGCCTATAGAAGCAGCTAACCTTCTATACTATGCATCGATCTTCGTAGGGTTCGGTGGAACTATGACTTGTGAAGCAGCTCTTCTAGGGGTACCGACTCTAAGCCTAAGATTCTACGGATCATACTATACGGAGAAGTATCTAGAGCGCAGGGGGCTACTGGTAGCTGCGTATACTTTGGATGAAGCTATGGAGAAGCTTAGAGATCTAGCTACGAGGTGGAGGGTTATGAAAGCTAAGCTGAGGGGGAGGGCTAGTAGGATATTAAATTCTATGGATGATCCTAGCGAGGTTATATCTAGAGGCTTGATTCTAGATCTAGAAGCTAGCTAGACTTCTAGTATTCTTAAACCTCCATCCAATACCATTATGGGTAGAGCTGAATCTAGGAAATCATTTAGAGCTGATATATGTACTATAGGAAAACCTTCTACTATCGTATAACCACTCCTCCTCAATGTAACTATAACGGGTATCAATTTGATACTATCCCATCCGTCGATTATCCTACGAAAGCTATGTCTAACGATTAGAGCGAGGGCTTCAACCCTAGCCCTATGCCTATCTATAGCTTCGCTTAATATACTACGATAACCTCTCTTCATATGCTTACAATCTACAGCTACTATTATAGGCTTACGAAAACCTAGGACATCTATCTCCCATCTCCTACCGAGAGATTTAAACCTGTAGTTCGAGAATGTATCGAAGCCTAAACTATCCAGTATCATCGATGTAAATAATTCGAATTCCCTCCACTTCAATAGGGAGGCTGTATCCTCTAGGCTTTGAGAATACCTTGCTAGAAAGAGGAATACTCTAAACCTAGAAGAATCTATATCGTCTAGGCTATCTAGCTTGGTAATCTCGTATAGGGATTCTAGGAGTATTGGTATATCATCTACAGGTATACGTGTATATTCTGATATCTCCTCTAATGTAAAGTGGTTTTTATCCCTAGTAACCTTCAGAAATCCTTTAGCTATCAGGGGTAAGCGAAGATCTCTTAAAGCCATTGTATGAGCCACCTAGATATCTAGCATAAGATATAATTGGAGATTGGATAAAGCTTCTGCTTGATAGAGTTAGCCGTATAGGTATGGGTGATACTATCGATCTTGATGGATACACTGATCGATCGGTATTAGAGCTTCATATCTAGAAATCTCAGAGCGTTTCTACCCATTATCTTCCTCACAGTCTCCTCTGATACACCTATAATCTGTCTTAGTATCGATGTATCTCTTTCAATATGCTGCTTCGCATATTCGATTCTATCAGCTCTACAATCTGTACCGAAGAGCATGTAGTCTTCAGCACCGTATGCTATAAGTTTTTGAAGAGCGTTTCTACGATAGATTAGAGGTGTACCCGGGGTTATGTCTATGAACATACGTATATCCTCCCTACTTCTCCCAAGCTCCCTGATAGTATATGATCTGAATCTACCCCATAGAGCTATACATTCATCAACCCAAGGCCAGCTTATATGGGCTAGAGCGAATCTGAGATCTGGGAAGCTTAGGAGTACTTCGTAGTTTACAGGTCTACAGAATCTAGATGAATCTTTGAAGCCGAATAGTATACCTGAATGGAATAGTATAGGTATACCTAGCTTCTCAGCTTTCTCGTATACCGGGTACATGAATTCATCATATGGATACCAGTGATCGGGTATCATCTTAACACCTCTAACCTCTTTAGAAGTTACAGCCCATTCTAGGATTTGAACAGCATCTTTAAGTCTAGGTTCAAGCCATACGAAGCCTATCACTCTATCTGGAGCCTCTTTCTGAAGGCTTGCTATAAACTCTATAACCTCCCTCTGCTTCTCTACAGTTACATCTGGGTAGCTGAACTCCATATATCTAGTTACACCAGACTTGGGTTTAGGGAATATATCCGTCCTACGCATCTCCGATGGGTATGGAGAGAATATTATGGCTTTATCAACTCCAGCTGAATCCATACCCTTTAGAATTGTATCTATGGACTCTGACCCTGTACTATGGATATGACAATCTATTATAAGCATCTATATACACCTAAACCCATACTACCGTTTAAACCGTATATAACGCTTAATTAGTAGGAGGCGTACTACTAGCTGATGAAGGTGGAGTGTATTGAGGATAGCAGGGCGGGGTAGACTTATATCATGCCCTAAATGCGGGTATAGATTCGATCTAACGTATGCTAGAGCATATAGCTGCCAATCATGTCCCGTACTCATAGAGGATCTACACTGTAGCTATGTTAAATGTCCTAAATGCGGCTACGAATTCCCGCTAGGATAGAAATAGTAGTAGTACCTGTATTTTAAGCTAGTAGAAAAGGTAAATATTAAAATAGTTGATCGTAGTAACATTTTAACCAAGAGTTATGGGTTATAGTAAAGGTGCATTAATATCGGATAGGTTATCTAGAGAAGAGGTAGTAAAAGCTGTAGAGGGGGAGAAGGATAGCCTCTCTAAGATAATTAAAGCTATACATGTATTCGGTCCTAGAAACTACACGGCTATATCTAGGATAACAGGTATTCCTGCAGAAACCGTAAGATACAAGATAAAGACACAGTTGAGGAATAGGGGTATAAGGGTATATGCTCATGTAGATTATGGTAGAATCGGATTAGCGAGGTATGCTTTGAGATTAAGGTTTAGCCATGAGGTAGAAGCTTATGCACCTAAGATTCTAGATAAACTAGCTGAGGTAGGCTATCTATACTATTATGGTAGGGTTATACCTAGATGGGAGTATGTATGTAATATAGCATTACCGCCGGATCTAGAGTTGAAGTATAGGGTATTCCTAGATGGATTGGTGGATAGAAGGATTATAGAATGGTATTCTATGAGTAGGTTAACCTCTGTAAGATACCTATCTATGGATACTAGGTTTTACGATTTCGATAGGGGTATATGGAGTATACCCTTCGATAGCGAATGCTACAACTATAGGGATGAATTAGAGGTATCTATAGAGGAGGATGTATGTAGAGATCCACGTATAGATTCTATAGATCTAAAGATGATAGCATGGAGCCAGGTAGATGCCTATCTCTCACCGACAGATATAGCTAAGAGAATTATGTGCGAACCTAAGAAGGCGTTATACCATTACAAGGAGCATATAGTTAAGCAGGGTATAATAAAGAGGTATATAGTATCCGCTGGATGGAGCCAGCAGGATATGAGGAGTATTATCATCAGGTTTGAAGGTATAGAGAGAGAGGATATAGATGAAGCTAGAAGGGTTATGGAAGGGATACCTTTTACAGTAAGGGATACCGTTTCTGAGAATCCAATAGCTTATACTTCATATCTAGTTATACCTAAGCAGTATATGATACCTGTAATCGAGTATATATCTGAAAGGGTAAGTATTAATCTAAAGAAGTGTATGGAGTATGAGTTGATAGATTCGAAGATTCATCAATCCTATACTATACCATATGAAATGTACGACGATGATGATGGATGGATTTTCAATGTAAACGATACGCTATATATTATCGAAGAATACAGTAAGCTAATGCAATCGATAGAATATTCAAATACTCCATTACAATATGGTTAGCGAATTTAATCTATAGGTATAGGTGCACCGATCGGTATCCCGAGCATACTATACACCTCCCCCTTTTGGGTAGGGTTATTCATATTTGATGATTTATATCAGTTGGGTTATTAAATTTTTCCCTTTTCACAAAGTCTTCTTGGACTATGTTTACGTTTTTTCTGATTTAGACTGATATAGGGGTATATGGTTTACCTATTTTTCGGTTTGAGTATCGAAGAACCTATTATGGATGCTATCTCGAGGATACTTTCGAAGCTTGCAGATGGTTTAGATGAGGATACAGTTTCTTCGGATAATGATTCTAGTAAGTTTATACCTATACTTCTTAGACTTGGCCTACTTGAGATTCGTAGAGTTGGTGGTAGGAATGTATATGTAACTAGTGTTAGAGGTAAGGTTCTGCTCGAAGAGTATGGATCGTTTAAGAAGAGTTTTTCTAATATTGGCTGAGTGATTTCACATTTAAGCTAAAAAGTTTTATATCACATGATCGAGAATAGTTGAGTGGAAATTGAGTAAAAGGTTTGAGGATGTATTCGAGGAGGCTGTGGATAGGGGGCTATCTATCGTAGGAAATATCGCTAAAGAAGTCGTTTTACATCTTATGAGTGAATTCTATGGTGTGAAGAAGGGTTGTATGGGGTCTGATCCGTGTAGGGTTCATGATGCTCTTGTAAGAATACTTGGTGATGGAGCTAAGTTCGCTGAGAAGAGTATAGTATCGGCTTTATGTGAGCTCATAGGTTTAGAGCCTGTAGCGATTAAGGGGAAGGGGTTCCTTGAAATTATCGAGGAGGCTAGGAGGATCTATGAAGAGAAGATTAACCCATCTATTTAGGGTATAACCTTAATAAATAACGTTTATTCTCAACCTATTCTTCGTAGTAGGGTTTTATAGGAAGGGATGGGGAGGGATTGAGACTATTATTGCTGCATGCGGATAGGTTTGAGTATAGAGTATTGACTCCAGCTTCTAGTGTGAGGGATGAGGTATCGGAGGATTCTAAGATATTCTCTATAGATGAAGCTCTTGTAGTGTTTACTACGGTGGAATCTAGGGATGAATCTGATGTTGATAGTGTTGTAGGTGAAGCTATCGAAGCTGTACGTGAGGTAGCTGGTAAGCTATCTGTAGATAGTATCGTAGTCTATCCCTATGCTCATCTATCATCTAATCTAGCATCACCTACTAGAGCTATCGAGCTACTCACCTTATTCGAGAAGAGGTTATCGAGTTTAGGATTTAAAGTTCATAGAGCACCCTTCGGATGGTATAAGAGCTTCTCTATAACGGTTAAGGGTCATCCGCTTTCGGAGCTTTCTAGGGAGGTTACTGGTAGAGGGTATGCTAGAGTTGAAGCTGAGGCTGGGAGGAAGGGTAAGTTTCATAGATTTCTTATAGTCGATATCGATGGGTCTGTATACGAGTTGGATCCATCAGATTGGAGGGTCTGCCCCGTATTCGCTAGATCTGATCGTAGATATAAGCTTCTAGAGGTATTCGTTAGGAATGAGCTTGAGGGTAGCCCTGGTAGGGGTAGGCCTAGGCATGTAGAGTATATGCGTAGATTGGAGCTTGTAGATTATTGTCCTGAAAGCGATGCTGGACACTTTAAGCTATACCCTAACGGTGTACTAGTATTCGATCTATTGAAGGATTATGCATTCTTTAATGTAGCTCTACCATGGGGTGCTGTAAAGATACAGAATCCGCTGATCTATAGGGAGAGTGTGAAAGCTATAAGGGATCTTATGGGTGAATTCCATGAGAGGGATTATAGGATACCGATCGAGAATGAGGTTTTCCTACTTAGATTTGCTTCTGACCCCGGAGCCTTCCCATATGTTCAGAAGATTCAGTTAACGTATAGGCATATGCCGTTTAAAGTCTATGAGGAGGTCCCGTGCTTTAGGAGGGAGCAGAGGGGTGAGCTTGTAGGTCTTAGGAGGCTTAGATACTTCACTATGACTGATCAACACTGTTTCTGTAGGGATGAGGGGGAGGCTTTAAGGGAATTCGAGAATTTAACGCTTATGTTTAGAGATCTACTCGATCATGTTATAGCGGGTGGAAACTGGGTTTTAGGATGGGAGTGTGTGGAAGAGTTCTTCGAGAAGTATAGGGATTGGTTTATCTCTCTATGCGTTAAGGTTGGTGTACCATCGTTCTTTAAGCTTATGCCTAGTATGACTCACTACTATGCGTTCAAGAATGAATTCCAGGTTATAGGGACGGATGAGGCTAACGTTCAGTTATCGACTGTACAATTCGATGTGAAGAATGGTGAGAGGTTCGGTATAGTCTATAGGGATTCAGATGGAGCGGTTAAACCTTGTATAATACTCCATGCCTCATCGCTTGGAAGCTTGGAGCGTACACTCTACGCTCTTATAGAATCTGCTCTATATAGGATGGGGGAGGGTAGGCTCCCTATGTTCCCTGTATGGCTTTCACCAGAGCAGGTTAGACTTATACCTGTATCCCAGAAGCATGTAGGGTTCTGTATGGAGATAGCTTCTAAACTCGAATCATCTTCGATAAGGGTTGGTGTAGATGATAGGGATCTAACCGTCTCGAGGAGGGTTATGGAGGCTAAAGCTTCTTGGATACCCTATATAATCGTAGTCGGGGATAGGGAGGTGGAGACTGGCATCTTCCCAGTCGTCGTGAGGGGGGAGTCTACGATAGATAGGGATTCTATAATCGAGATGAGGATCGAGGAGCTGGTAGATAGGGTTAGATCAGAGTGTAAGGGTATGCCTTATAGGCCTCTATATGTTCCTAGGGAGCTTAGTAGGAGGGTGCAGTTTGTAGCATGGACTCCTAAACCTCTACAACGTATTGGCGGAGGCTAGCTCTCCTCTAGGTATGTGGTATACCTCATGTAGTCGTCGTATCCTACTTCTGATATCTCGCTCTGTATTATAAGGTATGCGGCTTGTGGTGGTATTATACCCTTCTCTGTTATTATTAGATCGATATAGTCTGGTGGGGTTACATCGAAGCTTGGGTTTCTAACAGATACTAGAGGGTATCTCTCTAGGAATTCTTTAGAGACGACTTCATCCGGGCTTCTCTCCTCTATCTTTATAAGCTCACCTATTATAGTCTCAGGGCTAAACTTGTATGTTTCAGCTGCTACGAATACCCTAACCCTAGCTTCCTTAGCTGCTAGAGCTATCATAGATGTACCGATCTTATTGACTACCGCACCGTTCGATGCTACAGCATCTGCTCCTACGAAGACTTTATCAACCTTCTTCATAAAGAATCTAGCGGCTGAATCTACTATCAATGTTACTGGTATACCTGCTTCTGCTAGCTGCATAGCGGTTAGCCTACCCTGGAACTTTGGTCTAGTCTCGGTAGCTATAACCTTTATATCTTTACCCTGACGTTTAGCTTCGGTGAGTATAGCTATAACCGCTGAGCTATTACAGTGTGTGAGTATGATATCCCCATCTACTATCCTCTTAGAGCCTATCTTAGCGATAACCTTCTTAGCTTCATCCACCCTTCTAAGGAATTCTCTTCCAGCTTCGATAGATATCTTCCTAAGATCTTCTAAGCCTGCTCCTCTCCTATAGGCTGATAGTACTCTAAACATGATGAATCTAACAGCGTTTGGCAGGGATACGGCTGTAGGTCTAGTCGATAGGAGTCTACGCGCAGCTCCATCCATCTCCTTGATGAACTCATCTGGTGTCGACGCTCTACTCTCCTCAGCTTCTATGATTAGAGCTTCAGCTGCAGCTCTAGCTATAGGTGTAGCTCCGCGTATACGCATCTCTTCTATAGCTTTAGCTATTTCTTCAAGCTTAACTGAAAACTTCATGATTAGAAAACCCAAATACTATGGTGTTAGCTTCTTTATTAATTTTAGCCTTGGTTGAAGTATACTTTTAGATAATGCAGATTGGTATCAGCCTATTGTAGGTAGCTCATCTCTATGCAAAGCTGAAGCCGTAAAAGTCGAGTTGAGATAAACCTATAGCTTCGTTAAAATCTATATCTAGAGCTTCTAGGATGGGTTGGAATGTCGTTCTAAGATGATCCACGTATTTAGCTACATCTATCTCATCCAGCGATGCTAGCTCGATAGGTTTAACCCCTATCTTACCGGTAACCTTTACGTAGGATATTATATCACCTACATCAACCTCCTTCCCTATACTCTTGAGTAGTAGAGCTGCTTTGAGATGCTGGGGTGTGGTCTTCTTGTATGCTTCTATAGGCTTACCTAGCATTATCTTGAAAGCTAGTTCTTCTAACGTTAACTCCTTCTTCTTAAGCTTCATATAGTATTTCCTAACTAGATCCTTTATCCTCCTCTTCACATCTTCGAATTCTCTATCATTCGTAACCTGTCCTAGTAGTTTAGTCATCTCTGCGAATGCTGTTTTAAGGAATTCAGGTGTATTACGCTTCTTACCTGTTAATCCTTTAACATCTACGCTTCCATCCTCGTATACGCCTATATAGTTCTTCTTCCTCATACTGAATACCGTATACCTGTATACCTTATCTACATCGATATCCATGAGGAGGTTTGATCTAACCCACTGGATAAGCTTAGCAACTCTATCAGAGTCGGGTTTCTCTATGAATAGGGAGTCTGTATCCCCGTATATCACGTGGAGGCCTAGCCTCCTAGCCTCCTTGATAGTCTCCTCTATAGCGTATCTACCTATAGCTGCTGTAGCTTCGGCTACGGGTGGACAGTAGAATGCGAAGTTTTCAGCTCCGAATACACCGTACGAGGCGTTGATTAGAACCTTTAAGCTTTCAGATACGGTTGAATACCAGTCTCTAAGACTTTGTGGTAGACTCTTATCCTTAGCCTTAGATTTATACCATCTTACACGTATATCCTTGAGTGATCCTATTAGTAGGCTTGTAACCCCCTTCCTCCTCCTACAAACCCAGTGGGCTGTACCTGGTATTATATTCGATCTACATTCCTCGTGGCTGCATCTAACAGTCTCGTAGCTTAGGTTATACCTCTGCATAGCTGATGGATACATCGATTGGAAGTCTAGGACTGCTATCTGGAAGTGTACTCCTGGCTCAGGTTTTATAACATGGCCTCCACGATACTTTTTACCTTCTATAACTGCTTTCGTAGTAGCTCCACCCTTAAATTTGAGTAGATCCTCTCTCCTAGGTATCAGCCATCCTCTAGCTCTATGCTCTCTTTCAAGCATATTCCTTATCCATCCTGATACGCCTTGCCTACATAGATCCTCTAGGATTGTGCCTGTAACCCTGGATAATACAACCATGAGGTTGAATGTAAGCCAACCCTCATACGATAGTAGACCGTATGTTAGCTCAGCATCTCTTAGACAGTATTCTGCTAGTTCACGATAGCTTAGATCTGATATAGGCTTATCTATGGTTATCTTACCTACGCCTAGTAGAGCTGATGCTACTCCTTCGAGTGTATTCTCGTAGTATCTGGATTTGAACGCGTATACCTGTATGGATCTATTGAAGAAGAACTTGTATAGATCGAGGTGTATACCGTATCTAACAGAGGCTGAATCCCTCGATAGGGTTACAGGTATATCGCTCTTCTGGAATCCTAGACGTTCAGCTCTGTGGAATAGGTATCTTAGATCGAAGTCGTCGCCGTTGAACGATACCACCACCGGGTAGCTATCGATCGCTTTGAAAACTTCTTCTAATAGGAGCTTCTCATCCTTATAGAATTCTACGGATACTCCTTCCATCCTGAAATCCTCTCTAGGCTTATCATGCTTCTCTAGTAGTAGTATACGCTTCGAGCCTTCAGAATCTACGAGTGCTACCGCTACTATAGGGTATTCTGCTCTCCTAGGATCCGGTATACGTGAAGGGTATGGGGATGATACCTCTATATCCAGTACTAGATGCTTCATCTTCGGTACAGGGTATTCAAGCCTCTTCAACCATCTCTCTATAAGCCTCCTCTCCTCTTCATCTACATCTTTGAGTGAATCTATGAATCCTATAGCCTCCCTAGTTAGATCTACTTCGACCGGTACTAGTCTACCATCAACTATACGGTAGGGCATACACGGTATTATACCTGTATCATACATGTAGCAATCATGATACTTTATGTTAGCTTCCCAGACTCTAGGCTGTAGGATATCTCTTATAGATCCGGATGGTTTACCCCCTATCGATAACGGATCTTTAGCTATGATCTTAGTCATAACCTTCTCTTCATCGTTTACGGCATCGTATAGTTTAACCTCTTCGAAGCCCTCCAACCCTTTATGCGAAGCTATCTCTGGTATACGTTTAACCTCATCTATACTCATATCTGTTAGACAGTAGGGTTTATGACCGGTGTTATCGTACCAGAAGTATACTCTACTATCCTCTAGGGAGTAGAGTTTAACGTATGCACATCCTTCAGCTCCATCATAGTCTACAGATAACACTATGGATGAGCCTAGATTGCTTGGACGCCTATCCTCTATGCTCCTCCTGGATTCCCTATACCCCTCCACCCTTTCTACCTCTATACCTGGTGGTTTTTCCACTTCTCCACTTCTCTCAGGCTCCTCCTTCTTGTAGAATGAGTCTAGGGTTAGCGGACGCATAGTAGCTCTATCCTTTAGAGAATTTATGAGTTGAGTACAGATATTAACGTTAGCATCCTGGAGGATCTATTCTATGTATAGTATCCCGATCTATGTTTCTATGTTTAGGTATACCCTGTTATCGCTTCTAACCGTTATACATTTATGGCTTATAGATGTATGATCGCATATATATTCGGGTAGAGGTATAGTCTTGCTAGGTGTATACCTATGATTAGGAGGGAGGTTGTATACTTCGATAAGCCTGGATCTGAGAATACTGATGAAACCTTGAAGGCGGCTAGGGCTAGGCTTGAGGAGCTTGGGATACGTTACATGGTTGTAGCTTCTACTAGAGGTTATACAGCTTTTAGAGCTTTAGATATACTAGGGGATCTTAGAGATAGGGTTGATCTTATCGTAGTTACTCATGCCGGAGCTGTGGAGTATAGGGTTGAGGATCTTGAGAAGCTTAGATCTTCTTGGGCTAGGATTCTCACATGTCCCCATACCCTAGGCTGGACTGTAGGGGATTCGTTTAGATCTAGGTATGGGGGAGGGTTTACGGTTGAGCGTATCGTAGCCGATGCTTTGAGAAGGTTTTCGGAAGGTATGAAGGTCGCTGTCGAGATAGTATTGATGGCTACTGATGCTGGGCTTATACCTCCCGGGGTTGATGTAGTATCTGTAGCTGGGACTGCTAGCGGAGCTGATACTGCTATAATCGTTACATCAGCTTATAGTAGGGAGTTCTTTAAGCTTAAGGTTAGGGAGATTATAGCTATGCCTAGGTAGGGGTAGGGGGCTTAGTATCCTATGCCTGAGATAATCAGTCTCGGTGAGGCTTTAGTCGAGATTATGCGTAGATCTAGGGATACCCCCTTCACGGTTCCAGCTGAGTTTCTAGGCCCCTATCCTAGCGGTGCTCCAGCTATATTCGCTGATGCAGCTGCTAGGCTTGGAGCTAGATCTGGGTTTATAGGTGTGGTAGGATCTGATGATTTCGGGTTTGTAGTAGCTGATAGGCTTAGGAGGGATGGTGTGGATCTAAGCTACTTCAGGATTGTTGAGGGGTATACTACGGGTATAGCTTTCGTAGCTTACCGTTCTGATGGTTCTAGAAGGTTTATATTCCATCTTAGATACTCTGCTGCATCTCTACTATCACCTGATGATATCGATAGGGATTATATAGCTTCAGCTAGATTCCTACATGTGATGGGGTCGGCTCTATCTGTAAGCCCTTCATCTAGGGATGCATGCTATAAAGCTGTGAGGATAGCGTCTGATAGCGGTGTTATGGTATCCTTCGATCCTAATCTTAGACCTGAGCTTCTACCTGTAGAGGAGATAAGAGAGATATGTAGGCCTATACTAGACTATGCCTATCTTATACTACCGAGTGGTGAGGAGGCTACTATGCTTACAGGTTTAGATGATCCTAGCTATGCATGCGATCGCCTATTATCTATGGGTGCTGAGATAGTTGCTCTCAAGATGGGGTGTCTAGGTTCTAAGATATATACTAGGGGTAGGGAGATATATATACCTGCTTTCAAGGTGGATGAGGTTGATCCTACTGGTGCTGGGGATACGTACGATGCAGGATTCGTCGTAGGCTTATCTAGAGGGTGGAGCCTCGAGAAGACTGGTGTATACGCTAACGCTGCTGGAGCTCTATCTGTAACCAGGTTTGGACCTATGGAGGGCTGCCCTACTCTAAGCGAGGTCGAGGATTTGATTAGGAGGCAGCCTCCACCTATAAGCTTCTAGGATGGTGTGTTGATTGACCGTGAAGTTCGGTGTAGCTCTTCCAGATGAGCTGGCTGAGGAGTTTGAGAAGACTTCTAGGAGGCTGGGTTATAAGAGTAGGAGTTATGCTATCTCAGAGGCTATAAGATACTTTATATCTGAGAATCTATGGCGTCTAGATCCTGGTAGGATTATCGCGGGGTTGATAGCTTATACGTATACCGATGTATCGGCTAGGCTTGAGGAGGAGCTTAGAAGCTTAGGTCATGAGTATCTAGATATGATCGTATCATCCTTCCATATACATCTAACTAAGGATAGATGTTTAGAAACAGTATTCGTTAGAGGGGCTGCTGGGAGGGTTGAGGAGTATCTATCTAGGCTTAGGAGTCTTAGAGGCTTGGAGAATGTTAAACTCGTAGTATTAGCATTCCTCGAATAGATCGTGGAGATCCATGGATAGAGCTTCATCTGCTAGCGATGGTAGTATATCCCAGGATCTACCTATATACCTCTCTAGAACATCCTCTCTAACCGATAGAGTTAATACACCTTCATCTGATCTAAACTCTATCCTTAATCCTCTACTCGATTCTCTAACCTCTACGATTGTATCTGGTAGAGCTGCTCTAATACCGTCGATTATACATAGGTATGGCTTAACCCTTGGACATGATACTATACATAGATCTATCCTTCCAAGCCTCCTAGAAGCTTCTATAGAAGCTTTAATACCTAGAGCTAGGAATGGCCCCTTATGTCCATGAGCTTCTACAGCTCTAGATATTATCATGCTTAGATCAGACAATCTACCTTACCTCCTTCTCTATCCTTAAAGCCTTCTCTAGAACCTTCAATGTTGGTAGACCTGCTATAAGCGCTAATACTCCACCTGAAGCGTGGAGTGGCCCCCAGTATCCTAGAGCCCACTCTAAGCTTCTACCCATAAATACTATACCTATCAATACCCCGGCTAGGTATGCTGAAGCTATCGTAGCTATGCAGGCTACGATAGTATTCAGTAATCTACCTGTAAGCTTGTAGCGTACAGTTAAGGCTAGGGCTTCGAATAATATCGATGAAGCTACGAAGCCGAATATATGGAAGGCTCCAGGCCTTAATAGTAGGAGTATAAGCGAACCTACTAACGATACAGAGATAGCTGTACCAGGTATGCGAGCTAGACCAGCAGCGATTATCAAGGGTAGGTATGATGAGAGATCGCATAGTACTGGTAGACCGAATAGCTGGAATCCTATAGGGCCTACGTAAGCGTTTAGGAGAGCCCATAGGGGTGAGGATACAGCTATTATCGATATCCTTAATGTTCTAGAGACCATACATGTGCACCTAGATTTAGGATAGGTGCACACATATATGAGCGTACAGCTAGTAGAATACGTAGATATCGAAGCTAACTTGCTAAAACTTGGGCTGAGTATGCTGGCCGTTCCCAACCTCTAGAGGCGGGTTACTTTAAC
>Ga0209394_1000343_pt1 | contig 38577 bp, 33 predicted proteins | sample JNZ201metaG_FD_184122 | JGI IMG/M metagenome (GOLD analysis project Ga0209394, IMG submission 184122) | Hot spring microbial communities from Jinze hot spring, China to study Microbial Dark Matter (Phase II) - JNZ 20120812A (SPAdes) (version 3) ...
GGTTTTTAGTGTTAGAGAGTTTATGCCTTTTGATGATTTTAAGAGAATTCATTGGAAAGCTTCTGCTAAAGTTGGTAAGCTTATGGTTAAAGAGTATGAACATAGAATGTATAGAAACGCAGTTGTAGTAACATCAATACACAACGGATTCTTCACAGGAGAACCACCACCAATAATATTTTTATTTAAAATGGTTATCGATGTATTTGAATCTTTATCCTCTATGGGTTTGAAGGTAGCCTTGGGGGTCGTAACGGAGGAGGATATAAAGATAGTAAACCTAATTGATAGGTATAAGCTTCACGAAGTGTATAGAATTCTATCGGAGGTTAAGTGGCCTAAAGATATATCGTTTGCAGCTCTAAGGTATACAAGCAGTAATAGGATTCTTAGATGGTTTACGCAAACTGTTGTAGAAGAAGTTTGTAGAGATCCATGTTTAGTTGTACTTGTTGTTGATCCTCTAGACGAGGTCGATATAAGTGCTATCTCGTATGTTACTAACATCTTAGAAAATCGTAATCATTCAGTAAAAATACTTCTTACAACGCCTTTAACCTTGAGGTTCGTGTACTCATCGATTGTAAATTCAGATGATGTAGCTGGTGTATTAAGCGAAACTATGAGGGTGAAGAAGGTTTTGGCGAAGCTTAAGAGTGGAACAGTATATCTACCTACAGCGTACATAAAGAGCTAAGTTAGCGTAGCTATTAAAAGACTATAGCGTTTAACATTCTGCGGTTAAACAATTTAATTAGCTTTGACTATAGCCTACCCTTCATATGGGTTGATCTAAGCATTAATTATTTCCGTGTTAATATACTGAGCATAACTCTAGCGTTTTCAAGCATCCAATGATTATTGTTAAAAAATATGTATACCTTGATTGGGTTAAGAGCTAGCACAGCTTCAGCTAACTCCATAAGCTCTTCATATGCGTATTCGTAGGCATACCAAGTATCTACTCCGTGGACCCTTAGGTACACCGTGTTATTCGATGTTGCTATGTATCTACCTATTGGTGCATCTATAGATACGAACGTTATACCAAGTTTTCTACAAATATCTACTGCTTCTTCGTTAAACCAACTCTTATGCCTAAATTCAATAGCGAATTTTCTACTAAGGTTTACAGTTTTTGCGAATTTCACTATTTTCTCGACGTTGTCTTCGTTCATGGCAAAGTTCGGGGGTAACTGAAAAAGGTAGAAATCAACGTAATTATCAAGGGGTTTAAACAAATCGTGGAATTTTCCCCAAGTACTTAAAGCTTCGCGGCTTAGCTTCTTAAAATGTGTTATACCTCTATAGACTTTAACAGCCCATTTAATTCTATAAATAGATGTTTTCCTAGCCCAGCTAATAACCTGGTTTCTGTAAGGAAATCTGTAGAAAGATGCGTTGAGTTCTACAGCATTTAATTTCGAGAACTTTAAATACCAATCAAATGTACCTTCTTCATTCCAATCGTACATCCAGCCAGAGGTACCTACATATACCTCCATAAACTTAACCTGTATTCCTACTTAACATAATAAAATTACAATGTATAAGAGTTATCTTCTTACCATGAGGGTAAAGCTGATGTATGTTAAAGCAAACGTTTTTTATAGTAAAAATTCAAGGGTTTAACGTAGCTGAAATAATCAAGGATTTAGCAGTTGTTAAGTTTTTGTGTAGAGCCAGCAAGCTACATAGTGTTCTCTTTCAATCTCTGTAAGAGGAGGCTCTACGAATTTACATCGTGATCCAAGGTCGGGGTTCTTATCCAGCATTGGGCATCTTGGGTGGAATCTACACCCAGAAGGTATATCTACAGCGCTTGGGACTTCTCCTTTAATGTCTAGGATCTTAATATCTTTTCTTTTGTCGGGCTCTGGTTCTGGGATAGCCTTAATTAACGCCCTTGTGTAGGGGTGAAGAGAATTTGAAAGTATCTTCTCTGTTGATCCAAGCTCAACTATTTTACCTAAGTACATAACCGCTATCCTATTAGTGATATATCTTGTAAGCGCTAGTTCGTGGGTTATGAACAGGTATGAAAGGTTCAACTGCTCCTTAAGCTCCATAAGAAGCTTAAGTATTTCAGCTCTAATAGATACATCAAGCATTGATACAGGCTCGTCTGCTACAACAAACCTAGGCTTAAGTATTATAGCTCTTGCTATAACTACTCTCTGCCTCTGTCCGCCTGAGAGCTGATGAGGGTACCTATACATGAAGTCCTCAGGTGGGGTTAGTTTAACCATTTCTAGAGCTTTTGCCACCATTTCTATCCTTTCCTCCCTGGTGTCCCCGACTTCGTGGATCTCTAGGGGTTCAGAGAGTATACTTAAGATTGTTTGTCTAGGGTTCAAGCTCGCGTACGGATCTTGGAATACTATTTGCATTTCTCTACGAAGAGGCTTCATGTTCTTAGGCTTAACCATTGCCACGTTTACGTGGACTTTAGTATCTAGGACGACTTGATCACCTTCTCTAGTCAAAACCTCTTTAAGCGTTTGTTCGGAGGGTTTAAACCCTATAACGCCGTAGGTAGGATCAATAAGCCTGATTATAGCTCGACCGGTTGTAGTTTTACCGCAACCAGATTCTCCAACTAAGGCAAAAACCTCTCCTTCATTTATAGCGAAGCTGACACCGTCAACAGCTTTAACGTACCTAGGAGGGGCAACGGTGATTAACTCCTTGAATCCTTTTCTAAGAGAAAACCAAACCTTTAGATCTTTCAGGTATACTATGGTGTTAGAGTTTAAGGTTGGAGTATAATCACTTTTTAAACTCATTTGCATCACCTTTTCGCTACAAGCCAACAAGCTACATAGTGACCAGGTCTCAGTTCCACCATAGGTGGATCTTCCCTTCTACATATATCCATGGCAAAGGGGCATCTTGGGTGGAATCTACACCCAGGAGGCGGATTAATGAGATCCGGCGGTTCACCGGGGATGCCTTTAAGCTCAGAAGATCCTCCGCTGAGCCTAGGAATACTATCGAGAAGACCTAAGGTATATGGATGTTGTGGACTCTTGTAAATAATATCTGAGAACCCATATTCAACAATTTTCCCTGCATACATAACAGCTAGTTTATCTACTATCTCTGCTAAGAGGCTTAAATCGTGGGATATCATTATCATTGATAAGTTCTTCTCTCTTTGCAAAGATTTCAGCAGATTAAGTATTTGTGCTTGTACAACAACATCTAAAGCTGTTGTAGGCTCATCGGCTATCACCAGAGGCGGGTTCAACGCTAACGCCATAGCTATAACAACCCTCTGCTTCATGCCCCCACTTAGTTCGTGCGGGTAGGAGTTAACTCTTTCTGGATCTATTCCCACCATCTTTAGGAGCTCCCTAGCGTTCTTATACCCTTCACTCTTCGGTAAACCCATATGGATTCTGTATACCTCGGCTATCTGGTCCCCTATCTTCATAACAGGGTTCAGCGCGTTCATAGCACCTTGGAATATCATTGATATCCCTCTCCACCTAATCTTCTTCCTGAACTCTTCTTCGCTCATAGATAGGATATCGTTACCTATGAACTTTACAGAACCGCCAACAATTTTACCAGGCGGCGGAATAAGCCTAACCAACGCATATGCTAGTGTACTTTTACCGCAACCGGATTCCCCGGCAAGTCCAAGGACTTCTCCTCGATTTAGCGAGAAGCTGACATTGTCAACTGCTTTAACAACCCCGCGTCCGGTGAAGTAACTAACCTTAAGATCTTTAACGTCTAAGATTTGTTCCACAGTATTTTCCTTAGGCATCAGCATCATCTCAATACTACGGATTAGGGTTTGCTTTTATAACTTTTATAGATTAAAACATGTTAGATATATAAGTTCATGTATAGACATCTTCTCATAAAAGTTTATATAGGAGACAACAAAAGGAAATTGAATCAAGAACAATAGGTGGTTTTAGTGGTAAACTTGAATTTAGTAAAACCTTTGGCTATAACCTTCATAGCCGCCATGCTGATTGTTAGCCTAAGCCTGGGGTTTACACAAGTTCAAGCACAAGAACCAAAGATTGTAAAATTCGAAGTAGATAAAACTAGTGTATACATGGGTTACCAAGGAGTAGAAATAAAAGTATACATATATGCCCCAAGCAGACCAACTATAACAACCGCTAAAGCAACGCTTACCGCAGGTCTACAAATAACCGTCGATTTATCTTTAGTAGAGCTACAGGAAGCAACAACTGTAACAGTTGGTAACGTTACCTATAGTGTTAAATACATAGTTCTAGGCAGAGTAATGATCCCCAACGCTGTTTATCCCGGTACAGCAACCTTAGCGATAGAGGTTAGCGGACGTGTTGGCACAACCACATTCAGCAATTCTACAACCTATAGAATTACAATTCTGGGTAGTAGATTTGTAGAAGAAGAGAGGATGAGCGCATTTAGAGCTTTAGAACGCGTAAGCACCATTGTATCAATAGCAACAGCTATAGGTGTTGATACATCCAACCTTATCAAAGCTTTAGACGAAATCGAGTCAATGATTAAAGAAGCAGACGATAAACTGTTAACACTAGGTGCAGTTGAAGAAGCTAACGAAATGTACAAGAAGGCTAAGCTAAAGACTGAAGAAGTTTACTCTACTGTAATGATAGGATTAATGGAAACTTCAAGTGAATACACAAATAAGTTGAACGGTTTATTAGATTATACCAATAAGTTGAGCTTAGCGCTCGTCCAGTATTCGAATATAACAAACGATGCAATTGAATCATTAGTAAATAACATCAATAAACTTGCGAAACAGCAGGAGGATTCGAGCAAGAATATCAATAACGCGCTTAACTCTATTAGCAATTCCCTTCAATCACTTAACAACAAGGTTGATAGTGTGGCTAAAAACCAGAACGATGTCGTCAATGCATTCAATGGTCTTCAGATAGCTGTAACTGTGATGGGTGTAGCAGTAATAGTAGCTGTAGCTTTAATGGGTTTAAGGTTTAGGAAATAATTTCTATAGATAAATAATTTTTAATTTGAATTCCTTCACTTCCTTATTTTATATTCCTCATCCCTCGGATTTATTCAAATAGCTTAATTGCTTTTTAAACACAATAAAAATTTTTAAACCTTTAGCGAAAATATAAAGTTAACAAACTAAAACATGGGTATGTGCATGTCTATAAGAAAATTCATTGTATTGTTAGCTATAATATTACTAACGTTATTACCTTTACCAAATATACTAAGTCAAGCTGCTGAAATTCCGCCTTACGTATACGGACCTTACATTGATAAAGTAACCTACCCCGTTATGAAGGACTACACCATGAGGATAATGGCATTCGAGGCAAAAGAAATAGACCTAGTAGGTGTTTTACCAAGGGATCTCGATAGAGTTAGAAATAATAGACCTGATGCAAATATAATAATGGTTGTAGGTATAAACAGCTTAGGCGGATTACACTTCAATACACAGCTATGGCCTGTTAAATACGTTGAGCTTAGGAAAGCTCTTGCCCATCTATGGAACAGAGATAAAATCATAGCTGAATCTCCTTTAGCTGGTATAGCTGTTAAATGTACAACTCAGGTGCCTCCAACACATGGAGCATGGGCAAACCCAGAAGCTGATTACGAGAAACTATACCCCTATAACCCTGATAAAGCAAAAGAATTTCTATCAAAAGTATTTGTACCTTGTACAGGACCCGATGGTAAACCCGCTTGGTGTGATCCTAGAGAAGATAATAAAGTTGTAGAGATAGAGGTACTAACGTTACCAGAAGCAACTTCACCAACTTACTGGTGGATAGCCAAGTACCTCAAAGATGAAGCAGAGAAAATAGGTCTTAGAATAAAACTTGTACCTGTAAGTACAACAGAGCTTATTTCTAGAACTGGTGCAAGAACAGCACAAGCATGGATAATAGGTTGGACCTTTGGCAGATTCCCAACATTCCTATATTACTTCTTTAATAGCAGTGAAATGAGACCCGGTGGATGGAATGAATGGTCTGTAAACGATCCCAGAGTTGATGAATTATTAACAAAGTTTTACTATGCAAAAAGCATTCAAGAAGCTATGAAGTATGCTCATGATGTACAGAAAATATTAGTAGAGGATTGGCTTCCATGGATACCAACGTATACAAGCGTTGGTATAACAGCTTGGAGTGGAGATCTAGATAGAGATTCAATTATATTAGCATATGCGCCTCCATTAAGAGACCCTGTTGGTTATAGCTGGTTCTGGTGGAACAACATTAGATTTAAGGATAGGAAATTCGGCGGTACCCTAAGGTATTACTTTACAGGGGATGTAACAACTCTACATCCAGCAATATACCAATGGGCTCACGAGGCAGACCTCATATTCAGAGTAATTGCAGGTTTTATGGTTACAAGACCTGAGGATATATACAAAGAACCTAGGGTCCCACTACTATTAAAGGACTGGAAATTTGAAGAAGTAACACTATCTGATGGAACTAAAGGGTATAAGTTTACATTAAATCTCTACGATGGATTACTGTGGCACGACGGAGTACCTGTAACAGCCGAGGACTTTGTCTACACAGTTCAGAAATTTGGTATTGAACTCAAGACTAGAAGGTACTACGATCCATGGTTGCTCAAGATAGTAGATTTAAAAGCCATCAATAAAACAGCTGTAGAAATAGTGCTTAAAGACTATGGCTGGCCTGACATATATATTCTAACAGAATATGTTATTCTACCAAGGCATATATTTGAGCGATTATCGAACCCGCTAGACGATCCAACTTTACAACCCCATCCGCTTAACCCAAGACTAACCGCTATGATAGGTAACGGTCCCTTTGTACTAGTTAAAAGAGAAGTAGCATATGCAGAATTAATCTGGTATCCAAACTATAAGTGGAGACACCCAGAGAGAACTGTGCTATTCAGTAAAGTTGATGTACCTAAAAGTATAGATGAAGGAACTTCCTTCAAAGTAGTTGTAGAGCTAAAGAACTACGATGGATCAAAAGCTGTTAACGGAACAGTAAAGGTAACTCTATCGGGACCGAGAATAATTGGACCTTTAACAGCATCCCATGTAGGTGGTGGAGTTTATGAGGTTACAGTACCAGGATTAGAAACAGGAAACTACAAAGTGGTAATAGAAGCTTCAATGCCCCTAATGATGTGGACCCTATCAAATGTTTACGAACAACAGTTATCCGTAGGTAAAGTACCTATATCGCCTACGCCTACTACAACTATCATTGGACCATTTGTTGTGGAACCAGTTATACCAGGGCTAAGAACTGTAACAGTATCGATGCCTGCTCCTGTTACCGTAACAACACCAACAGTAGAAGTTGCAAGACCTACCGTAGAAGTTAAACCAGTAGAAGTAACAGGGGCTATGAACTTAAGTACTGCAACTATAGGGCTTGCTATAGCAATTATAGGAGTAAGCGTAGGTTTAACATTTATAAAGAAACCTGGTTGATAAAGTTGAATATATTTTTACATAACTTTAATTTTCTATATTTTAATTCTCTATATGTAAAAACATGATGCTTACTGGTGTATTTGGCTATGAAGTTAGGCGCATTTGTAGCTAAATCAACCATAAGGTTGATAATCACATACGTAGTTGTTATAGCATTGTATTTTATAGTTGTAAGAGTTTTACCTACCCTTATACTAGGTCCTGAAGCAGATCCTCTACTCATATCTTTGAAGAGATCTGCTGAAGACCCAAGGTTTAGTAATTGGGTTGAAGAAATTAAGAAAATGTACGGATACGATAAATCTCTTTTCTCACAATTTTTAATATACATGAAAAACGCTATGATATTTGACTTTGGTTCGTCACTGTATTCTCAGAGATTAGTTGTAGAGGAGATAGCTCAAAGATTACCTTATACTCTATCTCTATATACTGGTGCAACTATTCTACCAATAGTTATAGGGTACTATCTTGGTATTGTAAGCGCTAAACACAGAGGAGGTAAACTAGATAGCACACTTGTTCAACTAGGTATTGTATCGTATATAATCCCATCGTGGCTTGTCTTACTATTGCTATACTACTTCTTTGCATACTTACCCAAGAGGCTATGGGATTACTATATATTCCCGTTACCTGTAAGAGCTCCCCAGGTCACGGTATTCGATTTAGAGGCTTTGAAGTACCTGCTATGGTATATATCGCCTATGCTAATAGCAGCTATAGTGGCTTGGACTGGTAGCTGGATATACTTCATAAGACAGCTAGTTGTTTCGGAGTTAGCGCAAGACTATGTAACAACAGCGTTAGCAAAAGGACTCTCCCAATCAGACACTCTTAAAAAGCACGTTATACCAAACACAAGGCCACCGCTAATAATGAGGCTTGCATACACTTTACCAGGTATTTTTGGTGGTGCATTGATATTCGAGATAGTTGGTAATTGGCCTGGTATAGCTTACCAAGCTTATAACGCTGTTCTTAGCTGGGATTTCCCGGTTATGATGGCTTTCTTCACCATATCAACATTTCTGTTGATAGTTTCGCTCCTTATAGCTGAAATAGTAATAGCTGTAGTTGATCCTAGGATAAGGCTCCGCTGAGGTGGAAGTATGGGTGCTAGAAATAGTTTTAAAAACAATGTTGGGAGAGTAACTAAAAGCAAACTCGTATCAGATTTGTTAATGGTTATGAGAAAGAGATCGGCTATAGCTGGGATCACCATAATAATATTTTTTGCCTTAATCGGCGGTTTAGCCAACGTTATAACTAAGTATAGCTATAGTGCATCTAGACTTGCTGACAGTTACGCCATACCATCATGGTTAGCATCACCGGAAACCCCAAGGAATATAGAGGAAGTTTTCAAATCATTTCAACTAGTTAAAAAATATGTAGATCAAAGCGTAAGTATCGAGGTATTAACGCTCTCAAACGGTATTGCAATTAAAATTCAAGGTCCTGGAAGCGCAAATATATCATTAATGTCTAGCGAATATGTGTTATATCCTTATGATCCTGCTGGCATGCTAATCCTCTCATCAAGTTTAGTTGTAAACAACATATCTCCTACAATGCCTTGGTACAATGTGCAAATAGTTGTAGAGAATCTAGATCTTAGATCAAGAAACGCTACGTATCGTCTTCAGATACGAGATGAAATAGTTAGATATATCCCTCGAGGGATATACGTAGCTTTTGATCTAGCTAAAGAAAGATTAATCCAGGTCTACGACTTAGTAAATACAAGGGTTGTTCCAAAGAAAACTATTAGTATAGTGCTTCCGAACCCGATGATAAATCGTATTCAACCGTACTCTGATAGATCATTGATAGGCGTTATAGAGGGTGTTAATGCGGTTAGAGAGCTTATTTTAGAGAAAAACACAAGAATAGCATTAAATGTAAACATAGTTTACTACTGCAACCCAGCAGATTTCATTATGATGTGCTCTCCAGATAGCGGTATAGAGGTAATCTTGGAACCTATATCGTTTAGAATATTAGGTAAAGCATTTAGTGTGTTAGGTACAAACCATATGGGTGCAGATGTATGGTCTCAATTCGTTTGGGGAGCTAGATCAGCTATAGTTCTCGGAATCGGTGTAGCATCAGCTATAGTTTTCCTAGGTTTAGTAGTAGGGCTTATTGCAGGTTACAACTATGGAACAATAGTTGATTCAATAATAACATTCACAATAGACATCATATACTTCATACCATTACTACCTCTAATAATGGTCCTCGGAATGATATATGGAAGAAGCATGTTCCTCATATACACACTACTAATACTGTTCTCATGGCCTGGTACAGCCCGTATTATAAGGAATTGGGCTGCAGTTCAAAAAGAAGCACCTTTTGTTGAAGCCGCTAAAGCTATCGGTGCAAGTACTCTAAGAATACTATTTGTACATATAGCACCTCAGCTAGTACCCTACCTAGTCTACAGCATTGTTATGAGCGTGCCAGGTGTAATAATGTTTGAAGCAGGTGTTCAGCTCATAGGTTTCGGAGATCCTGAAGCCGCTACATGGGGTAGAATGATAAGCGAAGCTTATAGAGAAGGTGGTTTCCTCCACAATGCTTGGTGGTGGTTCGGGCCCCCAATACTAGGCATTATAGCGATATCGATAGGCTTCGTATTAATAGGTTTAGCGCTAGATGAAATTGCTAATCCGAGGTTAAGGCGAAGGTAGGTTTAACACCTTGAAGTGAGAAAATAAAATGAAAAAAACAAAATCAAAGAAAAGCTTGAAGAAAAAAGGTAGGGTAAGATATAGAACTAAGCTCGATTACCTATTTTTTCTACTAATAATCGCATCGATAACCCTTATTCTAACCTACGTAGCAAACTTAGAAATCCCCTTCCCCTTTAGGCAAAAAAGCATAACAATGAGCTTTTTAAACATAAATACAACATTCAATATATATAAGGTACATCTACCACGTAATTCATTACAAAGCGATATCAACCTCGATATAGGTTTAGTAATTAAAGAGGTAGGAACATATAATAGCAAAGAAACAACTATATACCTAGATTTAGGAACACATAGAATATTAGCCGACCAAGAGATAACATTCATCAACAAAAGTTCTAATTTAATCCTTAACGCTAGCAAAAAATATATTGCATATCTAAGGGTTAATAGAACCGATGTAGGTATACCAGTAGCTTATATAGATGATAAGTATTCTAAGAGCTTCGACGCTATAGCCAGCTACTACCCATACGAACTACATTTCGTTATAAGACCCCAAAAATGTGGAATAAAACTTAGCTTAAATAACTCATTCAATAGAATTTTAGTAAAGAGCTTCAACGAAGATGGATCATCGATAACCGTAGTTATAAAGCCAAACGAACCCATCAATAACTACCTAGATTTATGCGGAGACCGCATAGAAGTTGAAGGATACTCATCCCCGGTACCACTCTTAACTATTCGGTACAACGGTGGAGAATCCTATATAATTACGAAGGAAAGCCCTTTAATACTACTAATAGGGTTTTTACTGCTAGCTAACGCAATTATTTTAAGATTTAAGAAGTTGAGAAGAAGATGAGGAGATGGTTTTGATAGGTATCTTAATCTTCATAATAGTTATAACGTTGGTTACTATAATATTATGCGCTTTATTACCTGATTACAGACCTCTAATAGCGGGAATATATATGGTCTATACCTCGTTACCGCTATACCTATTAATCGCTTCACTACCTATAGATTATAGGCTAAGAATAGCGTTGCAATTAGTTGCTTTCTCCTTAATGTTATTCCTTGTTCTATACATGGTACTTTCACATCATAGAAGATTAACGCTAAGAACTAGGGAAATACCTTAGGTAGTTCCATATGAATGTGATATCAATTGTTTTATTTAATTCTCTTTTTCTTAGCAAAAAGAATTGATGATAAGCCGTAGGTTGAAAGAATCAACCCTATTAAAGATAAGATATAGCTTAATATAGATATAGGTACGCTATAGTAAGTTTCATATATAACCATTAGAAACGCTGTGATCCATCCTAGGAAAAGAAGAATTAAACCTATAACTAGTTCTTGTAATCCTATAGTAGTTCTAGGCATAGAGCCAACACTTAACTTGTGTATTTATTTCTAGCTGGACCATAGGTGGATCTTGGTTTCTACACTTATCCATTGCATATGGACATCTTGGGTAAAACCTACACCCAGAAGGTGGATTAATTAAACTTGGTGGTTCACCTGGAAGAGTTTTACGCATTACTGATCTATTCCGAGGGTCTGGATCTGGTAACACACTTAGTAAAGCTTTTGTATATGGATGCTTCGGGTTGTGTATAACATCCATGGCGGGTCCTTTCTCCACGAATTGACCTGCATACATAACGATTATGTTGTCCGAGAAGTACTTTGCTGTTGCAAAATCGTGCGTTATGTATATCACGGAGAGGTTGTACTTCTCCTTAAGCTCTTTAAATAGGGTTAGGATCTCAATACGTACAGAGGCATCAAGCATAGACACAGGTTCGTCAGCTACCACAAGCTTAGGTCTAAGAATCAGCGCTCTAGCTATAGCAACACGCTGTAGTTGTCCACCGCTAAGCATATGAGGATATTTATTTACGAAGTCTTCTGGAGGTGTTAACCCGACCTCCGATAACATACTATATACTCTTTCTATCCGTTCCTTCTTAGGTACATTATGTATTTTCATAGGCTCTTCGAGAATCGCTTTTATGCTCATGAAAGGAGGCATAGCTCCGTAGGGATCCTGCTGAACATAGCCAATTTGGCTTGAGTACCATTTTCTTATCTGAGCTCTCGGGAGCTTTACTATATCAACCCCATCAAATACTATTCTACCACTTGTTATAGGCACAAGTCCTACAATTGTTCTAGCAAGCGTTGATTTTCCGCAACCGCTTTCACCTACAATAGCTGTTATTTCTCCTCTTTTTACGTTAAATGATACACCATCTACTGCGTGAACATACCCTATTATCGATAGTAGCTTTCTTATTGGGTACCAAACCTTTATATCTTCTGCTATAATTATGTTCTCTTTATTTTCTAGAACACTACTATTATTTCTCTGCATACAACCAGCACCTTACGTACTCTTCAGAGCTTATTTCAACTAGTGGAGGTTGGTTTTTCTCACATACAGACATCGCATATGGACATCTTGGGTAAAACCTACACCCAGAAGGTGGATTAATTAAACTTGGTGGTGTTCCGGGAATAAAAACCACTTGTTTATCTGAGTGTATTCTGGGGACGCTGTTGAGTAGTCCTTTACTGTATGGATGTAGAGGTTCTATGTACATTTTTTCTGCAGATCCTAGTTCAACGATTTGACCAGCATACATAACAGCAACTTTATCGCTTAATTCGCTTGATACAGCTATATCATGGGTTATGAATATGAATGATAGGTTTTCGCTTTGTTTAAGCTCTTTCAAGAGATTAATTATATTTGCTTGAGTCATAACATCTAGAGCTGATGTTGGTTCATCTAAGATTACTATCCTCGGATTAGTTATGATAGATAAGGCAATAACAATTCTTTGCCTCATACCACCGCTAAGCTCAAAGGGGTACCTCCATAGAAAATCTTCTACAATACCAACTTTCTTAATAGCCTCTTTAGCTCGTTCTACAGCATCATTCTTCGACATATCTAGGTGTAGAATCAACGGTTCTATTAAATGGTCTACAACTTTTATAACAGGGTTCAGCGAATTAATTGCAGCTTGGGTTACGTAAGCTATTTTCTTCCACCTTACCTGTTTATCAAATTCTGCATCGCTTAGCTTCATAACCTCAACGCCATCTAGAATAATGCTACCCGAGAATTCATTGATGTTCCTAGGTAGAAATCTCACTAAAGCTCTAGCAAGACTTGTTTTACCGCATCCGGATTCCCCTATAACAGCTAAGGTTTCTCTTTCTCTCAAAGTAAAGCTAACTCCATCAACTGCTCTAACAATACCAGCTAAGGTTCTATAGTAAAGTTTTAGATCTTTAACATTTAGTACTTCACTCATAGCGTTCACCGCGAAACCTACATCTCTTTTAGTCTAGGATTGAATATCCTGTCCAGCGTAAAGCCTATTGAAGCAAAAGCTATTGATATTAGGACTAGCATTACAGAGGGGAATAAGATCCAGTGGTAGTAGCCTCTATACATAGCTGCACCAGCGTAAGCTTCTTCAAGAACTTTACCCCAAGTTATAGATGTAGGGTCAGAAAGACCTAGAAGAGCTAACGCAGCTTCTAAAAACACGTACGAAGGAGTTGCTATAACTATTGTCGGTATAATAACGGGTAGAACTCTTGGAATCATGTACCGAATTATTATCCTCATACTCCCTGCTCCATAAGCTCTAGAAGCTTCTATATATGGCATCTCCTTAATCTGTAGAAACATAGCCCTAAAAGTCTTTAGACCACCACCCCATATACCGAGCGCTACTACCACAGCTAGCAGAGACCATATCGTAAGCCTATAGAAAAGCGCTATCATTGCAACTATAGGTAGAAACGGTAACACCATAAATATCTCGTTGACCCTCTGTATAACTGTATCAACTCCCCCTCCATACCAAGCACTTAAAGCAGAAACAAACATCTGTATAAATGTTGTAAGTACTGAAGCTACAAAACCAAAACCCAAGGCTAGCGGTGCCCCCCAGGTAATAGCGATAAATAAGTCTCTTCTACGATCATCTGTTCCAGCAATACCGTAGAGAGTTCCATATATATTTATTTTTATATCTACGTTAGCGTTAACATCGTTGGATTCAGCTCTTACAATAACCCTGTACGTACCCTTAGAAGGGGCCACGGTGTTTCTATAGAGGATACTTTTATCCTCTCTCCCCATTAACACCGTAATCCCATCTAAAAGATACTTTGGAGATTCACCTAGTTTCGTGCTTATGTATTTAGAATACTCTAGCGTAAAATCAAGACCTTCCCCTGATAAATCAGCGTAGTATTCTCCTTGGTTAAGCATTAACTTTGATACGTTTATAGCTGTACCATCAGGTTTAATCCACTCAATAACAATATACACTGGTTTTGTTGAGTTTATGTATAGCCATCTAACTATTTGGCTTGGCAGAACATCGTAGTTATACCTAAAGGAAGACTCTAAGATTATGTAAGTACCCTTAACTTCACCTCCATAAACTATAGGTGTATGCGTTTTAACGAAACCTCCTCTAGCTAACCTGCTATCCAGTATTATTGTTCCTTCGAGTTCGTTTAACCCTGTAAAAAGTTTAATCCATGCAGGTCTAGCTAACCGTGGATAGTCCTCCCATGCTCTAAAATCGTACCAAATCTTGATGGTTCTATCGTAAGGGTAAGCTATTGTTGCATATATAGATAAACCTGCCATGAACGCTAAAATAACTAAACCAATGAGGAACGATTTATACCGTATCAATGATCTTAGCATCTGTATAGCTCTTCTGTTTGATGGCATTCTATCCACCTAGCCCTTCTACTCTTATACGTGGATCTATTAATGCGTAGGCAATATCAAGAGCTATAACGCTTACACCAAGAAGGTAGGCATATATGGTTACAACTCCTATAACCACAGGGGGATCTGGATTAGCAGGGTTTATTGCGGTATAGAGAAGTTTCCCTAGACCAGGCCAATTAAATATACTCTCTGTAACAATTGCCCCCATCCATGAGGATATGAGGACTAGGACAAAGTTCGTTACTATTGGGGGAAGTGTTGGTCTTAATATATACCTCCTCTCTATAATTCTACCAGGAACACCTCTTACTCTAGCGTACTCAACATACTCCTCCGTAGAGAATATAAGGAAAAAGGTCCTCATGTTGTATATGCCTATGGGGACGTACGCTATAAGCCAAGAGATTATAGGAAGCACCATGTGTTTAAGGACGCTTAAAGCGTACATAAGCGGGTCTTGGGGAGGTGGAGCATCGACCATTCCTCCCCATGGGAGTATGCGTAGCCATGCAGCGAAAATTAGTATCATGAATATTCCATAGAACCAGCCAGGCATAGATGATAGAGGTGCTAAGGCTATAGTGAATTTATCTAGTAGAGAACCGTATTTTCGGGAGAGGTAAAGTCCTCCGAATAGCTCTATGAAGAATATTAAGAGGTTTGCGGTTGTAAAGAGAAGAACTGTAGGTGGGATCCTCTCCCCGATTATTATTCTAACTTGCCTAGAACCAGAGTTACTCGTTATATGCATCGATCTACCTAGGTTGAGCGATAAAGCATCTTTTAAGTATATGAAGATTCTTACAGCGAAAGGTTTATCTAGCCCTCTAGCTCTAAGCTCGTTCTCGATGAATTGTTTAGCAAGGTTAGCTCTCTCTTCTTCGCTTAAACTTTTTAGTGCAGGATTCCTATTTATTGCATCCCAGACGTAGAATTCTACCTCAGCTTTAACAATTTCATCTACTTTCCCCCCAAGGTTCGCAATTATTATTGTAAGGAGAATAGCTATAACAACAGAAAAAGCTACAGAAGCTACCCTAATACCTACAAATTTAAGTAGCCTTCTACTTTTAACCATATCGGATCACACTTTTTGCACTATATAGCATTAGCTTATTAAGTACATTGTTTACTTTATTAATATAATGCAGGTAAATAAATTTTAATAAATTTCTTAAACGTTTATACTTAAATTACTTGAAATAATTGTGTAGACTTAAAAAATAAATGTTTATTAATTAAAGATTATCTTATACACGTTTAGCGGCCTGCTGCAGTACCCTTCCTTAGTACTAAGCCTAGCGCTATGCTTACAACTATAGCAACTACTGCTACACCAATTGATATATACAGCATTGTTCTTAAGCTCTGTATCTCCGACTCTAAAGTATTTACAGCTTCTTCTTGCGCTGATAGCTTATCTGTTAACGTACTCTCTAACCTTGACATTTTCGCACTTAGATCAGCTTCTGTTTTTGCAAGCTGAAGCGCTACATAGTCAACAACTGTTGAAACTCTTAGTACACTACTTGCTATTGTTGGTATACCTACAAGCTTCGAAACGCCAATGACAGTTACTTTAGCAGGACCTGGCGCTATTAAAGCTGTTTGTGTTCCATCCAACTCAATAACGCATTTACCATCAGCAACACATCTAGCGTAACCTGTTAGAGATCCACCTGCATGCGATATTACGTATTTAACGTAGTCTACGTATGCAACCTCGTATGGTTTTCCATCAACTGTTACTTCAATTGGTATCTCAGCTTTAGCGCCTGGGTAGATAGCATCTGGAACTTTTATGCTAATGGCCGCTATTGGTGGTTTTGAGAATATAGCCCATCTATCAGCAGTATCTATGTATTCTCTATAAGCACCTACTGTTATTATCTTCGCAGTTACATCAACAGACTTTAGGAAGAATGGTCCATTGCCAACCCAGAAGTGTTTGTAGTTCTGGTACCACGTCTTTAGGTTCTGGTACCTGGTAATAGCTTCATCCCTGGTTAAGTATCTACCTAGCACCGGCTGATACGGTATGTATCCATCCTGTATACATTTATCTAGTGTTTCCGCTACTATTGCAAGAGATGGACCTGCTATAAGGTTCATCCACTCAACATTAAGCTTCCCAGATTTATCAGCTGTAAACGCAAGCCTCCCTTCTGCTTCAGCGCGAGCAGCTACAGCTACTACATGCCAAGGACCAGGTCCTTGGCTATAGTATGGCCAGAAAGCATTTGCAGCTGTTGCAGCTATCCATTCAGCGTCCATGTACCATGTATCTGTGTAGTACTCTATTACAAGAGGATCTTCTTTAACAATTCTAAATCCTTTGAATACCTGCATAAATGCTTGGAATGAAGGTATATATGCTTCATCGTATAGCGGGCTAGCTGGGTTAGCTCTATCGAATGTTAATAGGAACATGTACACTATGTCAGCTAAATCGAATGTACTTCCATCGTGCCATCTATAGTTCTTGAATAGATCATCCTGGTATTGAACAACTACCTTAACCTTTGCTTTTGTACCTGGAGGTACAGTCTCTATAGTGTTTGTCGTGCTGTTGAATTTCCACCAAGCATCTGTTGGAACTGTTACCTCGTCAACGTATTCTAGGCTTACCCACGGTAGCGATGCTCTAATCTGTCCCTCGAGATCTTTAGATACGTAAACCTCTGCTTTCTTAACTCTAAGTGGATGGTATAGCCCTGTGTAGGGATCTGGGAGTACCGCTTGTTCACCAGTAGCCCTTATAATAGTTTGATCAAATATCCAGTTGCTACCACCTATCGGGTTCCACGGTTGGGTCATTATGCTAGGTATACCTACCTTTACTGTACCCCCAACCTTGTTAGAGAACCTTATGGTGTAGGGCCATAACCACGAACCTGAGTATCCACCAGAGAGATCAGCTGCTAGCTCAAGCTCAGGTCTTCTTACCCATACAGATGTTAGGTGGACTACCCATACTCTCTGGGATTCCTTCATGGATAACCAAAGAGCTTTCTTCATAAGTTCGTCTCTCTCTACCATAGATTTGTAGTCTCTATTCCATAGTCTTTCTGCTACAACGTAGAACTCTGGATCATTTACGTATGCTTGCCATAATGGTTCTGGTCTACCTAGCTTGGTGTAGAAGTAGCCAAAGTTATCTGCATCATCTCTGGAAATAACCGTTGTTATCCACCCACCTGTATATAGGTGCCACCTACCTTCAGCAGGGTCACCTCTTAGCCATAGTGGGGCTAGATCTGCGCTTTTACCGTATACCCTTTCAACGGTGAAACCTATTTTCTCTAGCTGAGACGCTACGTAGTCTCCTATAGCTCTTCTAGCATCTTCTACTCTTATCAAGAATATCGCCTTCACAGGTTTATCCTTATAGTACCATTTACCTTCGCGCATCTCTGCACCCATCTTAACCATTTCTTCGTATATAATGCTCCTACCTTTCTCGAAGTTGTACCTATACTCGTTTTCAATCTCCATAGCTACATCAGCGTACCTAGCGTAATCGGGGAAGCTAGGTGTTATAGCTGTGAACCTTGGTATAGCTAATCCTCCTAAGATCTCGCTTGCTACATACTCCCTATCTATTATATAGTTAAGGGCCTCCCTAATCCTCGGATTAGAGAACGGATTGAATATCACGTCCTCTCTCTGCGCCTTAGGGAACTCAGGACCCACAGGGTTAAGCGTTATCTCGTAGTATAAACCGTACGATATGTCATAGGCTAATCCTCTCTCCCTTATAGTCTTAAAGAGCTCTGGATCACCTATATCGTCGAAGTATACATGTATATCGCCTGCTAAAAGTCTTTCAACGGCTTTAGCTGCTTCAGCTTCTTCAAGGAATACAACCTCGTCTACCCATGGTCCACGTGATACTGCTTGAGCAGTTAATGGTGCTACTACACCAAAAACCACATTTAATAGCAATAACGATATAGCAAGTATAGGTATTAAACCTTCTTTATTCATTTAACCCACCCATTATATAACCATACCTATATACAGTCATAATTTGACTTAATAAATATTAATGATAGACAGAGTAAAAATACATACTAAGCATTGCAAAAAGGTAGAGAGACCTATTAGGGGTAGAAAATTGCTTAAAACAAGTTTAAACACATGAGGGAATTGTACAACGTATATTCGTACTCAATCGAAGTTATAAACTAACTTATACCTTCAGTTATCGTCTGCATACGGTATTTCTCAAGATTAGAGTATGAGTAAGAGGTTCTTACTCTAAGTGGGTAAAAGAAGAACTAAGCATAGAACGCTTAGTTGGAAGCTAAAATAGGCTATCTTAGTTTACTTTGTTAGAGAAAGAAGGTATTTAATTAATACGTTTAGCTGTTTTTGATCTTTTTCGAGATTGTTGTGCTATGTTTTTCTTGTTCTTGTGTGTTTTTAATCATAGGCAAGGTTGCTAAACCTATTAATGATAGTAGGAATATTATTTCAGGTGCATGGATTATATCGGCTAGAGCTCCTCCTACATTCATGGCTATTGCAGGTATAAAGCTCTGTATTATGTATATGGTTGAGCTATGCTGTATTCTATGCTCTGGGTTGGTATCTCTGATTATATGGCCGAATATAGATATCCATATACCTATACCCCCAGCTCCGGCTATGAAGGCTCTGATGATTTGGAGTTCTAGGGATTTTAGATATGGGAGTGTAGCGCTAGAGGCTATGGCTATTACTATGGCTACCCTGGCTAGGGTGAGGGATGGTAGTTTTCTGAGTATCTCCCCCCATATTAAGGGTGTTGCAAGGCTTGCTATAAGGCTTGCACCATTCATCATGGTTATCCATATTTCATCTCCTCCAATTCTACGTATAATGTAAGGGGCTATTAATGAATAAGGTAGATTAATTGCTGTGTAAAGCAGTACTATAGATACATAGAATATGCTTGACCTCTTCAAGAAGCTGTACTTAGCTGGCTTAAGAACATCTTTTTTCGTGTCTTTGAACTCTTTTATTAGCATAATCATTGGTGTATCGATCAAGAATACCGCTGATATTATTAGAAACAACTTTCCGTAGGTAAGTATATGAGAATCCTTAACAAAGAGTGTTCCAGCAATAACTGTACCTATTAGTGCTCCTACCGTGCTTAAAGTGCTATCTAAAGCTATATACCTAGGTTTCCAGGTATCAGGTACGTTATCGGCTACGTAATCAGTCCAAGCAATACCCGCTATGGTTCCAATAGAGTAGGCTATCGATATCCCAACCGAGAATATGTAGAGAAGCTCTAAACCGCTGAAAATATCTAGGTACACCGCTATAGACGATAAAAGGTATATAACCCTAGATAAAAGAATAGATAATTTAAAAAGCTTAACCCTATTCACTCTAAAAAATGTAGGTTTATACATAGCAGATAAATACGTTATAGATGATAAAGCTAAAGGCATTGCAGTAGACATAGATATATGTAGGTAGCTATCCGTTAACCTAGAAGCAAAAGCAGATCTATAACTCCATAAACCCCCAAACCAGATACCCCATAAAATAGTATCTATAAGTAAAATCGCCATAACTGTCGATGGTGTAATCCTCATAGATATTACCTTAAGTTAAGCTCTTTAGATGTAGTTGTAATTTATTACACCACCAATTAGCTATGTTGCTTATAAAAATACCCTTTCTCATATGAATTTCCCTAATCAATGCATATTGTTAAGTGCTCTAGTTTTTCAACTAAGCTAGGTATCTTTACACAAGCATAAGTATAAGTCTACAGGTAGAGTAGCATTATTATTATTGAGACCAGCTTTTCAGTATTTCAACTAGTTAGTTTAGATATACAGTACTTTTGCAATCCTTAAATATAGTGTACAGCTCAAGTTTTTCAATTGGATGCATTTGTAGGTAGCGATATCATTTGCAGTAAATCTCTATATAGTATTGGGAGCTATTCCTCATAATACTACTTAGTTGTCGTCAATACTAAGCATATATTTGCTTAAAATTTACATAGAGAACTCGCTTACTTAATGATAATGAATAAACTAAAGCTAATGAATTATAGAAACAGTTACCAAGCTAATTTAAGCAAGTACCGTTCTCTTTAAGTATCCTCTCTAACTAAAACCACGGTATTTAGAAAACAAAGCTATACACTACATAGCAAATTAATTACCTTAGCTTAGACATTGGTGTTTAGCAAAGAGGATTAGATAATTTTATTTGTAGGGATATGCTTAATGGCAGGAAAAATCTGTGGTAAGAGAGATAAGATGTATACAAGCAACAGTAAAAGGTATTACAAAAAATTTATGGTTGTGGTTTGCTATATCTGGTCCTTAGGTTTATTAACTAGACATGGTTAGCTCGTTAAGTTAACTTTCTTAAACCTCCAAAAACCAATAACGAATAACGTTAAATTCCATGCTAAGGGGATGATCATGCATAGTGGTGAGTTGATAGTAGGTATATCGTGTATTGCTCCGTAGGATAAGAGTATGTGGTATCTAGCTAAGTTGACGAAGTTTAGCGGATTTAAATAGGATAGCATGTATGTTAACTCTTCGTATCCTTGGCTCATTATACTTATTCCTAACCACATCGCTGTGAATACTGTAATTACGCTCCACATCATTGAGAACAGTATGTATAAAGCAATTGATATAGCTAGGTAGAGCCCTGATCTCGCTATAGATGCAATAGTGTAGCAAAGCGTATAGAAAGTTATCAAAGATGCTGATACACCTAGGTATAACAGTATATAGCTCCATAGATCGAACTCAATCCTAAGGACAAGAGGTTGAAATATAGCAATTACTGTTAAGAGTATAAAGGAGGAAATAGCTATCAAAATTACCCCAGCTAAATACCTAGATAAGTATAGATCGAACCTAGTTATAGGTCTAGCTAGTACGAATTCTAAAGCCCCATTACTCCTTGGCTTTGAAACAAGAATATTCGATATGTATATAACAGCTATTGGAAAGAACGAGAGATACAATCCAATACCTAGTGAACCTGTTATAAAGTTTATATACGATCTCTCCACATAAATTTGATAACTATAGCTAATGCTAGTTACACTTGACTTAGAATCTTTTATAGGGTAGAACTGGATAAAGTTTTTATCTAGGTCAAGCGTTAAATCGAATTTCTCTAATGGATCTTTTATCGCTATAGACCCTTGGGATTTATTATTCCGGGTTCCAGCAATTGCGGAAAATGTGTAGTTTAACACAATAGGTTTCTCTAACCCTGTATTCATAGAGGAGATATTTACAGAAAAAACGTACAATCTTGCTCTTGCAGACCTCAGATTATTTATAAGCATCTTGAAAACCACTAGCGCAGAATCTATGTAGAGATAACCATCTACACGCCCACATAGAGAAACAGCGACATGGGAAGTAGAATTAGCGATAGCTTGAGATGAATATGGAATGCTTACGCTAGTGGGTTCAAGCAAAATAGGGTATCTATTCAGCGGTACTGTATTACAAGTTATGTTGAATTTTAATAGCTGAGTTGATACTTCAATCTTTTCTATATTGTACCTACATATATTTGGGTTCTCCACAGTAAATGTAGAGGCTCCTTCAAAGCCGTATACCTTAGAGTTATTAACTATGAACGCTACACTACCTTCAACTAAATCTCCTCTTCTATCAAATATACCTCCTATTAGGATACAGCTAGTACTGTTTCTATCAATGGCTCTAATATGCATTGCGGCTCCTTCTATAGGTGTATACGTATTTGCTATGAAAGTATACATAGAGTACGTTGTAGCAATTCCTAGAACTGCGAAAAGTATTAACATGAAGAGTACTACAGGTTTAAGAAGAGATCTCTTGATATCGTATAGTAAAGCTGTCTTCATTTTGTTTCACCTATAATTCTAAAGAATACTTCCTCAAGGCTTGCTTCTTCTTTTTTAACTTCTTCAACTTTGTATCCACTTCTAACGAATGCCTCTATTATATTTGCTGGCTCTACTCTAGGGTTAATTATGTATATAGAGTTTTTCTCAACTCTTACACTTTCTCCGTAGTCTCTAGCTATATCTATAGCTTTATCGTCAAGGGTTCTCAGCTTAACTATTAGAACCGGTTTCAAGCTCGTCTTAACCTCGTCTATCGTCATAACCTTAGCTACCCTCCCTTTATTTATGAATACGACTCTATCAACTATATCCTCTACCTCTTTAAGGATATGCGATGAAAATAGAACTGCCTTATTATCTTTTTTGAATTTTTTAACTAAATCTCTAAAGAACGCCATGCCTACAGGGTCTAACCCATTAAGAACTTCATCGAATAGAAAATTATCTGGGTTGTTAATCATAGAAACAGCTAACGCAAACCTCTTCTTCATACCAAGAGAGAAATTCTTAAGTTTAACCTTCATAGCATCCCCAAGACCTACTTCTTCGAGGAGTTTCCTACCCAATTCCCGTGCTTCAGACATCCCTATCCCGTAGTACCCAGCTAGGTAAATAAAGTAGTTCAACGCTTTCTCGTCAGGCTCAAATATGGGGATCTCTGGAACCCAGCCAATATACCTAGAAGCAACCCTCTTGTTCTCCTTGATAGAGTAACCGTTAATAAAAACATCTCCAGAATCAAGAGGTAGAACCCCAACGCACACCCTTATAGTAGTTGTCTTACCAGCTCCATTAGGACCTACAAAACCTATAATCTCGCCATTCTTAACATCAAAGGATACACTATCTAGCACCCTAAACGATCCAAACCACTTAGAGATACTATCAATGATAATCATTTAAACACCTACACAATCTTACTGGTAGTAGTTAACAGAAAGTAGATAAATCTAACCCTACACGTTGACACACATTAAAAATAGTTCACCATCACTATTAACTTACTCTTTATAAAACTCAAAACCAATACATAGTAAAGATTGTAGAGCTTTCAACGTTAATAGCAAAATCTTCAGCTAAGATGCCCATCGCCAATAACAAGCTAAACTATATGCTATTAAATATATGTATTGTGGTATGCGGTATAAGTTGCCATGATGGTTTTACATAGGCTATCCCCTTAAATTGTATTGTTTATAGGTATAGGAAGAACAAATATATTGTATTCATTAAATTAATGTTCTATGGGTGTGGGTTAAGGGTATTACTAGATTGTTTGGTTCGGGTTTATTTCGTTGAGAAACCTCATATCATCGTCTGTAAGGTTAACGTTTACAGCTTCTATTATTTCCTCAAGTTGTTGAGTACTGGATACGCTTACTATTGGTATTATTGGTAGCTCTAGTTCTTCGCTTTTCTTGAAGATCCACGCTATAGCTAGTTGCGTAGGTGTTATCCCTTTTGTTTTCGCTAAATCTAGGAAGCTCAACAGTATCTTTAAGTTCTCTTCTGTGAACGTATTCCTTAGTTTTTCATCTATTTCTCCTCTACTCCCTGGGGGTATAATCCATTTCCTAGTTGAAGAATCGATGTATTTTCCTGTTAGAATACCTCTAGCTAGAGGAGAGTACACCGTTAAACCTATTCCGAACCTCTTTGCAACAGGTATTATATCCTCCTCTATATCTCTTTCAAGCCAGTTGTACTTGTATTGAAGGATAGATACCGGCTCAAAACCGTATTTCTCTGCAATCATCTGGTACTCGACTAAGATGTGCGCAGGGATATTGCTCATACCTATGTAGAGAACAAGCCCTCTCCTAACAAGATCGTTAAATACTGACATAACCTCAAACGGAGGAGTACCTGGATCGTATCTATGAGCGTAATACACATCGATGTAATCCATATCAAGCCTCTTTAAACTCTCCTTCACCTGCCACATAACATGCTTCCTACTTAACCCTTCCCCATTAGGTCTCTCAGCCATCTTGTTACCAACTTTTGTAGCAATAACAAGAGCTTCTCTATCCATGCCAAGCTCTTTAACAAGCTTACCAAGCAACATCTCAGAATAGCCAACGTGAGTTAAAGGTATAGGCGATGCAGCTCCATGATACCTATTAGCTGTATCTATAAAGTTTAAACCGCTATCGTAAGCCTTCTTTAAAACACGCTTAGTTTCATCGATATCAACTAGGTATACTCCATATTCATCTTTCTCTGTTCTTCTAGGTAAAAACCATGTACCTAAACATATGGCTGAAACCTTCAACCCCGTGTTATTCGAAAGCTTAACATACTTCATACCTATACCCATGTTTTAATCGGTTGAACAGAATTAAATACTAATATCCTAGTGAAGTACTTTGCATTTTATCTACATCCACCGCTATTTTGTTTTCTCATCAGTATTACGCATTAAAAGGTTATACGTCATCTATATCGAGAACTTTACATATAAGTTAATACCTGGTTCTCTCTATAGCTACACATATGCTACTAGAGGTACAGCGATTTGCCTATGAGCATCACCTACGTTAAGCACTTTACTCTAGGTGAAGTACCTAAAGTCTTCGTAGATAAAGTTTTGCAGATAGTTAGCGATTTCCTTGAAATTGCTAACAGTATTGATTATCTCGAGGTGTACTTCTACAGCTCAACAGAAGATAAAATTTTGTTCCTCGAAGAAGAAGCTCTTGAGTTAGGTGTAATAGCTGTAGGAGATTTTGTAGCTATGCACGAAGCTTGGAGGGGATGGCCTAGGATTCACATAGATTTCAGTAGATGTTTATCTTTAAGCGATAAACATTTAAGAGCTGTTGTTATCCATGAGGTATCTCACGCTGTTCTCCATGGATCGCCTACTTATTACTATATATCTATACCTTTCATCCACCTACCCCAGCTAAGCTTTGAGCAAACAGCAGAGTTAATTTACTTAGTAACAACAGCTGTAAAAGATCTCGATGTCCATGATTTCATAACTCGACTAGGTATGGTAAACGTATTAGAGGATTTCGTAGATTTCTTTATTGCTCAATACAAAAATTTAAGCTGCAATAACCTAGAGGATGTAATCCAACTAGCTAAGGTTTTAACACCTTGCTTATTCTTAAACCGATGTAGAGTATACGAGATAATATCTAAGGAATGTTTAGGGTTATCTAGTAAAATCCTTGAAGCGTTAAAAAATTTCGTAGAGAATAGAGTAGGAGATATATCTATGGATACTCAGCAATTGCTAGGGAAACTGCTCAACATACTGAGCAACTTCATCAATTCTACTTAAATCAACAATAGATACTTTAAAACCACCTACAATCTTTCTATACTTTTGGAAAAGCCGCGAAACATCTTAGCAAGAATAGCTGAAGAACAGATAAGTTCTTCAAATATTATAAGAAGCGTAGAGCTGTTATCCAACCTCTGCGGCGGATTCAAACACCTCTTAAGCATATCAAAATTATTCATAAAGGATGTGGGTACAGCTTATCGCTAGCTTTATAAACTCTGAGAGGTTGTGGGTGCTTGGGTGCAGTATATATGGTAAAAGTAGGTAAAACCATATTGGTTAAAGATGAGACAGCTTTCCTAACTAAAGGTATTAAAGCGCTTAGATACTCCAACGTAGAGAAGATGCTAAGGGTATTCAAGAATCCACAGCTAGGCGCTGAAGTAGGAGGATGCTGCGTAGGTAAAGGACCTGTCTACGTTGTTAAACATGGTAAATTCACAGTTGTGCTACTACCAGACCACGCCCACGTCGTTGAAGCTAAAGATGAAGCAGAAGCACTAAAAGTTGTAGAAGAGCTAAGCAAAGCTGTAGGAGTATAGCCACTTTTTACTTTTACACCCTTAAGTAGCTATGCATGCACCTATATAGCCAACAATAATTTTATATAAACTCAGCAAACTATTTTTATAGAGAAAACAGCTATTAATTACTTTAAACAAGGCTATCGCTGCTCTATACTTATAGAATATAACTGTGTTAGCAGAAAAATGTATTAGCTTGAAAACGGATTTATATTGGGATCGATATTTCTGCTACCCTCCTACGTAGGAGATTTCGCTACTCTTTCGAGCCATCTCCTTACTTCAGCTACTTCATCAGCTGGTACTTTACCTTCTTCGCAGCAGAACCACCAATCAAGACATTTATACATCTTTAACCTTTCTTGAGCATCTTGAATACTTGTTGCCGGTGGCACTATAACAGCATCTTTAACTAACTCGTTGTTAGGCCAATTAGCTGGGAATGCTCTTTTGTATTGAGTGTTTAGCTGAAGTATTTTTAGTAATCTTAGTATTTCATCCATATTTCTACCAGCTTCTTGTGGGTAGTACAGTATAGCTCTTATAACTCCCTCTGGATCTACTATGAATACAGCTCTAACTGTATGAGTAGCACTTTGTGCGTGGAGGAACCCAAGTTTTTGAGCTACATAGCCATTGGGGTCTGCAATTATTGGAAACGGTATCTCAACTCCTAGTTTCTCTTTTATCCATTCTACCCACTTAATATGAGAGTACACACTATCAACGCTATGACCTAGTAGCTCTGCGTTAAGCTTCTTAAAATCTTCATATCTTTTAGCAAAAGCAACAAACTCTGTTGTACATACAGGGGTGAAATCAGCTGGATGGCTGAATAACACTAGCCATTTACCTTTGTAGTCATCTGGAAGCTTTTTTACACCATGGGTTGTTTGAACAACTATCTCCGGAAATTTTTCCCCTATTAACGGTACTGTACCAGGCATATCGATACCCAAAAAATTAGGTAAACTTAATAGAAATATAAATTTTTTCCTAATGAAACAATAAGCTTTTCCATAGAACCCTGTGAAAAACCCAATTCATTAAAAAAGGATTTTTAAGTAATCCAACAAAAAAAAGCTATTTCTATGCAAAAACTTATTACCTTCCACCGATACTAACCACCTAGGATATACCTAAAGAAATCAAAACACAAATAAATAACGAAAAACTACACAAAAACTTAATAGAATTAACTAGGTGCACAACTTGAACACCACCATAGACGAAAAAGACATTAAGATCCTCGAAAAATTAGCAGAAAACGCTAGAATAACATACACAGACCTAGCTAAAATAGTTGAATTAAGCGATGTAGCAGTTATAAAAAGAGTTAAAAAACTAGAGGAAAAAATAATCAAAAGATACACAATAATTATAGACCCACGCGAACTAGGCTACAAAGTTGTTTCATTTACAGGTATAGACGTTGACCCAGAAAAAATATTCGAAGTACTCGAAACCCTAAAAAACAAAGAATACCTAAAAGGGCTATGGCTAACAACAGGAGACCACCAACTACTCACACTAATACTAGCAAAAAACGAAGAAGAAGCAGCTAAAATACACAAAGAAATAGCAGAAATAAACGGAGTAAAAAGAGTATGCCCAGCAATAATCCTAAAAACAATAAAAGACATAGAAAAAGGCTACTACATAGAATAACACCTAAAAATATTAGAACAACCAAAAACAATTCTAAAAATACTAAGTAGACCAGTAATCGAAACTTATATAAATTTAAAAACCCTTACCACTTAAAAAAAGTAACCGAAAACAAAGACTAGACCAGGTGCACAAAAATGATCAAATACGCTATACCCCCTATCGTAACTCTAGCAATAACAGCAATAGTACTAGCAAGCGTTTTCGCCTACTACCCACTAACCATTACCGTATCCCCAACTGCACCAGGAGTAGTATTCGAAACTGGTAGTAACGCTGGTAATCCAGACATTGGAACAGGAAAAACGATCCACGGTCAACATAGGAGCCAACAAGACATCGGCGTCTATCACTATCCACCCAACCTACCAAGAGAACTACTACAGGGACGTGCTGAGGATCACAAACGGCGACGACAACGCGATGAACGTCTACATAGTCTTTACCTCCCTTTCCAACACATTACCAGCAGGTAGCGTAGTAAAGCTCTTCGTCTACGAAGGAACCAATAAGGTCATCAAAGAGCTCGATATAACTAATCCAGCCATCAACCAGCCGATCTCTATCGGCTCGATGGCGGCTGGAAAAACCTGGCAGATAGACTTCTACGTCTACATACCTGAGGATAAGAGCATAAGAGAAGCATCGTACAAAGCTGAAGCTAAGCTGGTGTACACGCCATCAGCGGAGACTCCGCCAACGAACCTGAGTGGCGGTGGGTAGTAGTAGCCGAGCTTGGAGGTATCTATATGGGAGTAAACGTTGAACTTAAAACGTTTTTTCTCTAGGCTTACGCCTCTTGTCTCTAAGGCTTTACCTTTTGTATTTGTTGTTTTTTCTCTTGTTCTATCTCTTTTGGTTGTGTTTACAGTTCTCTCTAGGTTTGGCTACATGAATTTACTGGGTGTTTCGGTTGTTTTAACTGATAGTATGGTTCCTAGCATTAGGCCGAGGGATATGGTTTTCTATTTCAACGCTGGTTTCGGTGTTGGTGATGTTGTTGTTTACTGTGTTACACCTTCTCATTGTGTTGTTCATAGAGTTGTAGATTTTATTGTACTTGATACTGTGAACGGTTATAGGACTATGGTTGTTACTAAGGGGGATAGTGTAGATGTTGTTGATAGCCCTGTGGAGATTGGGCGTGTTAGGGGTAGGGTTGTGTTCTCTATCCCTAGGGAGATCTGGATACCTATTGCTGTAGCTTTTCTAGTTTATACGCTCTACAGCTTGATTAAAACACCTATTGTGGGCTACTCTTATGCAGTAATGTTCTCTGTAGCTCTAGTTTTGGTGGTAGCTGTGTACGCCGCTATACCTAGACCTATAGAGCTAGAAACCGTTAAACCCCCTGTGGTGAACCTAGCCGGGGTGTACTTCGGGCCATCTACCTGCTCCATAAGGGTGAGGTACACAGGCGAGCTATCTCTAACAAACGCTAAGGTAGAGGTCAACTCGGTAGAGGTTGACTACGTAGTTCTCTACGCTAAAGAGGTTGTCATCAAGCCTAGCCCTAGCTTGCTTAGGGAATCGTTTGAGTATAGAAAGCCTCTGCTGATAACAGTTAGAGCTTCTCTAAACAACGTCGGTAGCTTATTCGGTGAGTACGATCTCTACTTAGGAGGGGTGGACCTAGATATAAGTGTTGCAAACAGTACCCTAGTAATTAAGAACCTCAACTGTTTCCCTATAACTGTAAACGTCTCGATAAGGTACCTAGATAACGGGGATTGGGTTTGGAGCAACAAGAGCTACATTATCCAAGGATTCTCAACTCTATCGCTAGAGCCTCCGAGAGGTGCTCTCCACCCCTATGCCTACGTTTACTGGTACAACCAAGGTGATAAGAGGTGGGCTGGTTTACCTTTTGGGAAAAGCTAGACACATGGGCTCAGCTGTTACTGGTTATCTCGTGTGTAGCTTCTGTAGCTATTGCTGTTCTCTACGTACTCCTATCGATTACCCCTATTCTACGTTTTAGCGGATACGTAGAAGGGTACTACTCACTCTACAACTACAGGTTGAGCTACACACACAACGGTCAACTCATCCACATGCCCCACACAGACTACGTTAGACACGTTGTAGGGGTGTTCTCTACAGCTTCCTATACCCTAGCGGGTGTAGCAGTACTAGCGATAGCTATAGCTAGACGGAAACCATTTACAGCACCAGGAATTGCCTACGGAGCCTCCACAGCTTTGATAGTGCTGTACGGTCTCCTCAAAGGCTACATATGGAGAGCTATAGAGCTAGATATAGCTAGATTCAACCACCTAATAGGGGGTACACTCACCTACAGAACTCTAGCAGGTACAATAACCTTCGAAGGCATCAAAGTAGAGCAGACAATAATCTATAGAGTAGCACTCCTATCACCTATCCCCATAATCCTCCTAACAGTAGCAATAATACCATCGGCTATAGCAACAGGTATAGCAATCTACACTTTCTATAAAAACAACACACAAACAGAAAAACCAAGTAGAAAAACACCGGTGAACAAGCTCAAGAAGGTTACAGCCTACACAACCATAGGCTTAACAACCTTCGCACTACTAGCATCAGTCTTCACCTACTACCCATCATCTATAGCAGTAAACCCACAACCACCACCCGCAACACTCGAACAACCACCATACACCTACACCTGCACAGGGCTATTGAGAACAAGCAGAAGAGCACTCACCTACACAGACTTCGAAGCATACCCCGTACCCGGGTGGACAAGCTACGGGGGTGTATGGGAGTTATCGGCTGGTGGAGGCTTCAAGGGGAATGCGCTCAGAGGAAGAGATAACAACGGTGGCGTGGCTAGGCAAACATCACAGTACTACTGGAACACGAGGATAGATGGTTACACCTCTCTCTGGGTCTCCGTCAAGGTTAGAGCAGAAGCAGGAGATGGCTACAAGGGAATAGGGTTATTGAACGCTGATAGGAGCAGACTCTACGAGATATCGGTTCAGAGCACAGCTACCATTTACAAGTGGGATGGAGCATGGAGACTATTAGGCAGTACGAGTGTTCCAGGCTATAGTGCTACCAGGTGGTACACGCTTGTACTGTACTATACTGTAACAGCCACAGCGGTCAGCTTTACACTATGGATATACGACGATACTGGAGCACTAGTAGCCACTCTGACAGCTAGTGATACTGGGGCAACAAGGTTCACTCCGACTTACGCAGGTGTAACAATAGACGCCGCTACAGACCGATGGTTCAGGTTCGATGACTTCATAGTATCCACGGTGGACCCGCGGTTCCTGTACTTCACCGGTTTCTACACGGGTATGAGGGTTGAGGTTTGGGATAACCTTGGATACCTGGTGAACTCGACAGCGGCTCCAGCACCGTCCTTTACGTTGGGTGTTGTAAGCGACGTGGTGGTGGGTACGGGTAGCGATGGGAGAATAGTGGTTAGATACCCTGATGCCTATCTATGCGGAGTTCTCACCGTGCCAAGTACCGACGCTATACTGGGAGGAGACGCCTATACTCTCTCTACTGCTCCAATCACGGTGGTCCTCGGTGTTAACAAGACTAGTGCTAGCCTTGCACTACGCATCTCTGGAGACCCTCGGTTTACCACGGAAGCTCGAGTACTTTGGGTGAACGTTTTCCAGCTTCTCTACGCTAGGCTACTTCTTGACTCTTTCTCAGCCCCCTCTACGCTGAACCTCGACTTATGGATTGAAGGGGCGGCGACTTCCACAAGAATAGGGATAAGGAATGGTAATCCGATCTCAACCTCTACGAGCATAGTACAGCTCAATCTTGGGCTAGGGAACACTATATATCTTAGGGGGAATTTTACCTCAGCTAATCAAGTTGCTAGGCTAAATCTAAAGCTAGAGATTTGCACAATGCCTGGAAGCATGGGTGTATGCGTATACTACCCCATTGCGCTTGAACTAACCTCCTCCTCAACCTAAAGAACAAAGCTCTCGGGTTGTAATTGTGATAATAAGTAGAGGTTATCCTAGAAATCTCTTCCACCGATGAGCTTTTCATCGAAATCGAAAAAGTTTTCCTCTCTAATGCGCTTTAAGTTTAATAGCATACTTTTGCATCAGAATAAACAGCTACACCTAAACTCCGCTTTGTTAAACAGTTAATGCAGGAACTTAAAAAGGTTAAGCTGTTTATGTCTGGATAACTCTATTTAACTATGCTTTTCACAAATCGGCTGCTGATAAATGTGCTTATCAATAGTATTGTAAGCCATATCGGTAGCGCGATTTTAAAGTCTATATCTGGAGCTCTTCCTAGCAAGATCTTTGATAGAGTAAAGTATAGTGTTCCAATGATATAGTATGCTGATACTGAAGTATATATCCTACTCCTCAATCCAAGTCCTGTGTATTTAGATAGTAGAAACCCGAGCACCTGGGAAATCGAGATAGGTGTAATTGTTAATAGGAATAAAGCTAAAGCTAGGTCTACTGATGGGAATACTTCGAGAAACCAGAAGAGCCACCCCCACCACCCAATGAAAATAACACAGAACCCGAGGCTCACAAGTAGGTCGCGTGTTAAAGTAAACATCAATAGCATAAAAAGTAATACCGCAAAAAGATATGATATTAGGATGCCTATAAAAGTCTGTAAAACCTTGCTAATAGTGTACCCTAAACTAGATTTAATTAAATTAAGGTTAATATTTGTTCATGATTATAGAATGCAGAACACTTAAGAAACTTTAAGCACTTGATTTGCTAATACCATCTCGAACACAGAATCTACATGTAGATCGAATACAGTATGTATAACAGTATTAACGAATTCGATAAACAATAGAAGGAGGCTGTTGAATATTCCCACATAGATATAGTATTCAATCATACGATAAAACTTCTAAAATTTCACAGTATTCCAAAGAAACATGAGGTTATTAAATAGTTAAGTTATACTATGTTAACGGAAATCTACGTTAGTAAAATAGATATCAATTCATGGGGAGAAGAAATACTAAAAACTATGGAGAGACCTTCGCATTGCACAACGCCTTTAATTGAAGATGTTGATATAAAACTAATTCAGAGAGTTTTCACTAAAGCTATAAACAAAGAGTTTCTATTTACTGTTAGTTACAGTTACCAAGTTTGTTATGTATTACTAGATCTTTTTGTGGTAAGCTCTAAAGCTATCTATTAATAGATAAATCGCGATTATAATCCCTATTACAGTTGTTATAATAACTAGTTTACTTATTTACCGTCATAGCTATAACTATGAGTATCAACCTATAAATAAACCTAAGAAAATGTGTAGAGAATCTTCGTAAAAGTATTCATCATAGGTTTTACGTATAGGTAGACCTCAACTAAAATTATTTCCAATAGGGAAACCTCGACATCTTCAACATCTATTTTCGGGTTATACTTCTTAATAACCTAACAAATTTTCAGAACTTCGAGAAACTACTAAACTAATTATTTTTACAACTCCTCTCTGGGTATCTAAAGTAATTTCTTCACCTCTTTGATCAATATTTTCACAGGTATACTTCCGTAGTTTTTGCCATGCACATTAACTAAGTTATTTTAGTTGTTTTGGTTTCTTTGGGTACAAGTTCATTCCACTTGGTTATACCTAGTCCCCCTCCCCCAGCTTACGGCTTCAGGGGGTTGCTGGGTTTCCTAGAACCATCAGCGAAGAGAGGTTTGTAGAACCTAGCCCTTCATCAAGGGCTTGCAGGATTACTAACTTTAAAAGATTTCGATTGAGGTTTTGTTTAAAGTTTCTATATTTGATGCATTGAATTAATTTATTGGGTGGTTGTGGTACTAAAATAGTTGTAGCAATTAAGACATATTCAGGAGGTGATGAGATGGTATTTCTTCGTAGGGATAGGCTCTGTAGAGGTGCTGGTTGCATCAATTATAGGTATTTTCTTGTTGATGTTTGGAATAATTGCTATAATCTTTATACTTGGCTTTATGTGGAGCCTTCGGAAGGTGAATAGCAACTTTAACCTTGTTAAATGATTAAGGTTTTTACATATACGTATTGATGTGGGTGTTATCTAGCTTGGTTTATGTGGAGTAAGTTCTACTCTATAACTTTATTTAATCTATTAGTTCTCCATAGATAATATCTATTTCGTATTTCTTTGCTTGAGCTAACGCTTCTTTAACAGAGTGTATCGATACCATGATTTTTCTCTTCGGCTCTTTTCCAATTATTCTCGATGCTGCATCGCATTTATGGTTAAACCACATAATGTCTTCTACATCGATAAAGCTTTTAACCTCGATAAAGAATATCTTCTCATTATGGGTGTAGATATCTATCTCTAAGGTATCCCCTTTACTCATATACCTACCCTCTGCGTCTACGTAAATAAATTTCTCAACTTTATCAACATCCTCTACACCAAACCAAACAAGAACATCTCTATACAGACTAAGAGTAGTTTTCTCTAAATCAACTCCAACTCTACGTGTTACAGAACCAACAACAACCTCAAACCTTGCTACACGCTTAGATAATTCCTCTATCCTTTTAGAATGCTCCTCTAATACCTTTGAATGTTCTTCAATTCTCCTAGATAACTCCTCCAACCTCTTCGAGTGTTCTTCAACTCTCCTAGATATCTCTTCCTTTCTTCTACTAATCATATATTTGCTAAATCTTTACCTCTGCCCTACCTAGCAACACAAGCTATTCTCAATTTATATTAACAACACAGGATTTACCCATGGTCAAGAGAACAAGTACCTATGCATCCAACAGCTATCCGTAGGGTCATTAACCCATTATATTATATTTAGGAATTATATTCGACAAAGCTATTATCATAGATACATAAATCCCTGGTTATCGAAATGCTTAGAACTGTATGAGTAAAGTTAAAATTTTGGCGATAACCACCAAAATACATTTAAACCAACAATACCTAAGCTTAGATGAAACCTATAAATAAAATCATTATTCTTTTCATTGTCTTGGTTTAAAACATTACATGGATAATTGTATGTAGAGATCTTAACATTAATTAACGTTCAACGATACCTTAACTTTTATTGAGATAAAAAACTAGAACTTATGAATTCTACTTTATATTATAAAATAGCTATCGCAAGCTAAGGTATTATTGGATGTGGTGGAGAGGTGCAAGGTTTATAAGCTTTATTAAGATCGATGTTGCTATTCCTAAAATCTAAAATAGGGTATCTATGTATAGCTGTAGCGGAATTTATCTGTTTGTAATAGTTTGTTTAGCAGTAGGACGGAGCCCTAGTGTAGTGGTACGCCTGTAAGAGATGAAGTTTTAAATTAGTTGGCAGAAGCTAGGATTCTGAGGAGGTTGGATCGGTTGTTGAGGTATGGTTTCCTAAGTTATTTTTATTATCTCTATATATAGATTGTGTTTATACGTGTTTAACTACAACCAGATTTATGTAGCTGCTTTATCTTACCATCATCTTAATTATTAGGTAAACCTTTTTAAACTGGTATAGTAATTATAGCCTAGCTTAGTACTTTTAACAACGTTGTTGGGTGGTATTTTGTGGATAATGAGTCTGCTTGGATTAAGTCTATAGTCGAGAGGGTGAAGTCTGATCTTGATGAGCTTTGCCCTGTTTTCGGTGTTGATAAGTTATGTTATGCTGTTTTAGAGAGTTTTCTAATGGTTGATCCGCTTTGGTTTGAGGGTAGGAGGAGTAGGACTATTGTAGCTTCTATTCTATATATATCTGTTATTCTTGGTAAAGGCCCCCGTAGAGGTTTACTTAAGAAGGTTCTCGATGCTGTTGGAGTTTCAAAACCTTCTTTAAGAGAAGCTATTGCAAAGTTTATCCTTATTGATTGGGAGGATGAAGTTGTCTACCTGAATCCTAGGCTCTACGATTTTCTCTCTAAGAAAATCGATCTTCCTGAGTACGTTATTCCTTATATAGCTAAAGAAGTTGTTAGGTTTAAGCTTAGGAAAACTGCTCCTGGTCTTTACGAATATTTTGAGCTTCAATGTGTTAGAGAAGTTGGCAAAGATTGTGTTTCTCTTCTGTTTGAAAATCCGGTTATTTTTAGGGATATAGTTTTGAAGAGGTACAGTATACCTGTGATAGCTAGAAGAATTATTGAGAGGTATTTAGTTCCTATAATAGATGCTCTAGGTTTAGATGAAGCTCCGAAAAAACTTGCAGAACTACTTATAAATAATCCAGAAGAATTTAAGGGTTTTCTTTTAAACCGTAAAGCTTTAGGTAGAAGATCTAGTTAATTATCTTTATATAGTTAGCTTATATTTTCTAGGTGTATAGAGGTAAACACTTATATAGCTTTAAAGAGATCTCGGTTGTGGGAAATACGATATTTTGGCGGATTTTATGGTGTTTACAACAGGTAATAGAGAACTCGATAAGCTTATTGGTGAAATACCTAGGAGATCCATGCTTTTAATCGTAGGTCATCCTGGTGCTGGTAAAACTACTCTTGCTTCATCTATATGCTATGCAAATACTTTGAAGGGATTTAAATGTCTATATGTATCGTTTTACGAGGATAAAGATAAGCTTTTCAATAATATGGCTAAACTTGGGGTAAATCTTGCTGATGTAGAAGCGAAAAATCTTTTAGTCCATGTTAAGGTACCTGTTGTAGAACCTAAAGAAGTTATAGGTATTGTTAATGAGTTTATAGCTAGGGATGGCTATAGCGTTATCGTTATAGACTCTATCAATCCTATAATGGAGCTGTATAGAAAGAAGGAACAAAGAGCAATTCTCCTCAACTTCTTCTACAACCTATTAAACGCTATAAACGGTCTCTTAATAGCTATAGCCGAAATTCCGTGGGGTAGAGAAAGCTTAAACCTAGGCGCAATAGAGTTTGTAGCAGACTCTATTATCTATTTAAAGCATAGGGTTGTACACGGGCTTCTCGTAAGACTTTTAGAGGTTAGAAAAACAAGAGGTTCACCTCTTAGCGTTATCGAGATCCCATTCGATATAGCTGAAAATAAAGGTGTAGTCATCTATATACCAAGAAAACCAGAGAAACCTACAGCAGTAGATAAGGAGAAGCTTAGATCTAGGGTAGTTGTAGAAGAAATTCTTGGATCTATCTACAGAGGAGATATTATTACAGTTAGTTTTCCCCCTAACGCTAGATCTCCACTAATCTTAGCCCCGCTCGTAGATATAATAGTGGAAAACGATTTAAGAGCTTTAGCTATATCCTATAGGTACTCCCCTACCGAGATAATCAGCACCCTTAGCACTGTTTTAGTTAAATACATGGGTTTAGAGGTGGACGAAGCCCAAAAAATAGTTAACAAATACATATACGCTGAATCCATTAACCCAGCTGCAATATCTATACCTATGCTAGCTAACTTCGAATTATCATTAATAGAAAGAATAGAACCACACATGGTCGTATTCCACGCTTGCGAAATACCATGGAGACTCACAAAGAAATCCGACGAAGATGCTTACTGGACCCACCTAGTAAACCAACTAACATGGCTAGAAAACAAAGGGATAATCACAGTAAGACTCTTATCAAGAGTAGACAAACAATTCACAAAAATGAGCGAAACTCTATCAGACCTCGTAATAAGAATACAATACAAGAAAAACAATAAATACCCCAAACAAATTTGGTACATTTGGAGAAGAGGAGAAGAACCAAAAACAGTAGACTTCTCAAACAAAGAAATATCCGAAAAAATGATAGAATGCTCTAAAAAATTCAAAGAAATAGTAAAAGAAAAACTAACAACAAACAAAACATCAATAAAACCATAAACCCTTATAACCCAACAACATAGACAAAAACTCAGTGAGCCGGGGTCGCCTAGCCTGGTAGGGCGCCGGCCTGCTAAGCCGGTGGGGGAACACCCCGCGCGGGTTCAAATCCCGCCCCCGGCGCCACCCCTCATAAACACCCACGATATCCTCCACAGGACCAATGTACTTATCCCCATGGTATAGGTAGAACCTACCTTTCACTACTTTAACCCTCCAGGTAGAGGGCATTGGTTACCCCCGCGATGTGGATACACCTTCGGGGTATAAAAAGTATATTGAGAGACTTGATGGAGGGGTAACTCTATGCTAACTCTAGGACTTCGTAGATTGTTGAGGGCTGGATCTACTCACTAGGGTGGAGTTCGTGAGGGTCTTGATCACCGGGGGTGCGGGTTTTATTGGTCATAATGTAGCGTGCTACCTAGCTAAGAGGGGGTACGATGTTGTAGTTGTTGACACTATGGAGAGGTCGAGTGCTTTTGCTTTGAGGAGGCTTGAAG
>Ga0209394_1000344_pt1 | contig 38545 bp, 43 predicted proteins | sample JNZ201metaG_FD_184122 | JGI IMG/M metagenome (GOLD analysis project Ga0209394, IMG submission 184122) | Hot spring microbial communities from Jinze hot spring, China to study Microbial Dark Matter (Phase II) - JNZ 20120812A (SPAdes) (version 3) ...
GACTACCGTTAAAGTACAGTTGCGCCGTTAAATTCGCGTTTACAGGCTCTCCCAAACTTGAAACCAACAAGTAAAACTCGGCGATTTCGCCTGCAAAATGTATGGCGCCCACCTTTGCCTGAACATTTAGCGTTGTTCTTTGAACTCTAACTTCAATTTTTAACGTTTTGCTTGATCCTTCATTGTCTATAGCTGTACATGAAACCATGTAGGTTCCACCCTTTGCGTACATGTGAGTTGCCACGGCGGTACCCTGCTTCACTGTTCCGTCTCCGAAATTCCACACATAATCAACAATTGTCCCGTCTGGATCATAAGAGGCTGAGGCATTAAATATGACAACCTCGCCTACATACGGATCTAGCGGCGAATACTCAACATGGACGAAGGGCGGCCTGTTCTCAAGCCAGCTAACTATATTGAGGGCAAGCCGCAGGTTGTTAACATAGGAAATGCAGTAGTCGTTTATAGATTCTTCATCTGCTATGCATACAACAGCACCTAAGCCAACCTCAGCCACCGCTAACATAACATTTCCGCCACGGTCTCTAACTAAGCCTTGAGCTTGAGAACTTACCAAAAGCCGTCCAGGATAGCCAAAGTAGATAATTGCGACGCCCTCCGTCACGGGATGAGAGGTGATGTCTATGGTGTAACCGCCATATCCGCTTCCCTCCTCATTCCAGCTTATCCCGGCAAAGCTTGTGATTTGCGTATAAATGTACGGAGCATCATCTCCTATGAGAAGTAGTCCGCTGCCGCTTCTCACAAAATTCTCGATGGCATTTAGCTCATCTGACGTATAATAGTCTCGCGCCTGTGGAATAACAAAAACATCGTAGCCTTTAAACGTATTTTTGTTTATCGGCGTTGTTGTTAGAATATCAACCACGTAACCTTCGTTTTCGAGAGCTTTCACCCAAATGCTGTACATTAGGATGCTGTCTGTCCAGTGGGTCTGGTCAAAAAGTACGTAGCCCTTGATTTTTACGACGCGGACAATTTTCGTTGCAACATTGTTTAATGTGGTGAACTCGTTTGACAATGGTTGAACATAGGCTGTTATATTGTAGAACGCTTCAATTTGAGGGGTCCACGTGTAATTTATTGTGTATGTCGTATCGCTAAGCAATATGTTTAAGGTTTTACTTGCGACTTTTGTTCCATTAATAAGTATGGAGAGCTTCACGTTTGTCTCGTCGTTCAATCCAATGTTGTAGACTGTTGCATTGAGTATTGTAGTGTTGCCTGGTTGGAGGCGAAGCGGTGCTTCTAGAGTTACAGCCAACTCATGCGGGTATTTCTCACCTATTGGAACGTTTGTTTCCTTTAACCGCAATTCTATTCGGTAAGAATAACTGCCATAGTCCATGCCGATCCACAAGCCCGTTGCCTTGTCATACCAAAATAATTGTGGATACCCGGATTCCCAGTAGGTTAATTCCCAACAATCAATTGGGTATATGCCAACCAAAAGCACGCGTCTGCCTGTAACGGTCGCGGTGCCATAAAGCAAGTTCACAGTAGAGCCAATAGCTACATTCCTTTCTATCCATCCAGGATACCATAAGCCAGCCCAAACACCCTCCTCCACAAGCCTGGTCAATGTGTTGACAATCATCCATCCTTCGACGGTTCCCATGTAACTGGTCCAAATTTTTATTGTTACATAAATTCTATAGGGATCTATGTATTTTTCATATGTTATGTTCCAGTTTCCATAACTAACCATTTTAGTACCATAGTATTCTTTAAATTCATAGCTTGCCCATTGGCCTTCAACCGGGTTAATCAGCGGATACGTCACTGTCAAGGAAAGCTCAACCTTATTATTTGATAGGTCAACTTCTCCGGGGACTGGCCTAACCCAAAATGTTACGTTGTATGTTCCCACCGCTGAAGGTATCCATGAAAAGGTTGTTTTAACAGATGATCCATTGGCAAGAAAACCTATATACCTATAGTCAATGGTTTTTCCGTCTACGATGAGGCTGACGTTTACATCTGTTTCATCATTCTTCCCAAAATTCAACACTGTAACGTTGTAAACGGCGGCGTCTCCGGGGCGTAAATATTGTGGACCTTGCACGCTTGGAATAAGAAGGTCGTGTTCTGGGGGTTCTTGTTCCACGGCTTTTCTCGCATTTACTCTTCCATAACCAAAGTACACATCAAAACCCGGTGCTCCGAGGTCGTCGGCGGTAGCCCTCAGCTGAGCTCTTATCCAATCATTTGTAGCGTTTGGGTAAAGGCTCCATGCAAGAGCCGCAACTCCAGCCACGTGTGGACAAGCCATACTCGTGCCCATGGCACGTGCGTATCCCCATGGAACTGTCGAAAGAATATAAACACCAGGGGCTGCGAGTTCAATCCAGTCGCCCCAATTTGAAAACCAAGCTTTTCCGTCATCTTCATCCGTAGCCGCTACGGCTATTACCTCTTCAAAGGCTGCTGGATACACTTTAGTATTCGTGTTGTCGTTCCCCGCGGCAGCAACCAACAGAACACCTTTTTCGTATGCATACTTAACGGCTTCATGTAGGAGGCTGCTGTAGCCATAGCCGCCTAAACTCATGCTGATAATTTTGGCTCCGTTGTCGGCGGCGTGAATTATCCCACTGGCAACCCAATCGTCAGTCCCCCAACCGCTCTCATCTAGAACTTTTTCAGCCATAACCTTGACCTGAGCAAGGCCAGCTATACCCTTACCGTTATTTATGACCGCGGCAATTATGCCGGCACAGTGGGTTCCATGTCCGTGATCATCTAACGGGTCATTGTTCATATTAACCCAGTTATAACCTAAGGAGACGTAGTTTGCCAACAAATCCTCATGACAATAGTATATGCCAGTATCAACGACAGCCACTATGATGTCGGGAGAGCCTAGCGTTTTGTTCCATGCCCAATCTGCTTCTATCTTTTTTGGACCCCATTGATCGATCCAGTAGGGATCGTTTGGTTCAAGTAGGGCTTGACGTTTCATGTTTGGCTCTACATACCGCACCATAGGGTCTTTGCCAATATACTCTCTAAACGGGGAGACTTTGTCAAGCGGTATGTCAGCGACCACTGCTATGATGCTGCCTTTCATTGACACTGTGTTTACGATTTTGCCCCCGTTGCTTGCAACTGCATTAGAGATGTCATTGAATGCCCGTGGATTTGAATAGTCTACACCTATTACCAACTGCACTGAGTCCTCATCCGCAACAATACAGTTACGGTAATTAGAAAAGCCAAACATATCATCAAAAACCTTGGAGTTATCCCGCAAAGGACCGTTGAAATCAAATGGGACCTCTGTAAGAGACTGGCTTATATCAGCATTTTCCCCTATACTTGAAGGATCGTTGAAAGCCGTTGCAATAGCGGTTAGATGCGACGTGAGCAGAAATGCCACAACTATTACAACTGCGAGGTTACTGTAAATTTTCCTATACATTTCATTCACCTTACAAAGTCGGCAAATTAGTTTACCCTCACCCATTATTTAAGCCTAAATGTTAGAACACATTTTGAAAGTTCCAAGATTTCAGGTGGCCATAGCTTTGGCTAGACGTTTTTCTGCGTGCTTGTACTCTTCAAGAAGTTCTTTTCCAAGTTTTGTAAGTTTTGCTCCTCCACCGGCTTTTCCTCCTCGACGAGTTTCTGTCACCGACCGACCTAATGTTTTTTCAATTCTTTTTATGTAGCTCCAGACATAGCGGTAGGACATTCCAAGCTTTTTTGCAGCTTTTGAAATTGACTGCTCTTTTTCTATTTGTTCTAGGATTTGAGCTCCTCCCTTGCCTATGAGTGGCTTTCCGTTGTGTTCTAGCCATATCTTAAATGATAGTTTATGTTTTGATTCGTTCCGCATTCCATTCTTGGTATTTATTGCGCTATTTTTATAAGCTTATTTCGTTATGAATAAGGAAGCACATCGGGATGGTCTTGGAAGACAAGTTTAGGCTGTCAGCTTTCAAGGCTTTGACGTCGATCATCTTTGGTTTACTTCTTGGAATAGCAGCGGGTTTAATAGGTGTTGGCGGAGGCGAGTTCAGAATGCCTGTGCTACTTTATGTTGTTGGGCTTCCAGTTGTTTCGGCTATAGCTGTAAACTTGCTTGTGGGTTTACTGACGGTAACCGTCTCCTTTTTAAGGCGTTTTCATCTTGGCTTGTTGAATGGACACAGCATAAACGTCGCCTTGGCGATGTCTGCGACGTCTATCGTCGGCGCCTATTTTGGGGCGCTTTTAACCGGCAAGATCCCAGAAAAACCGTTGAAGCGAACTTTAGCAGTTTTCCTGGTGGTTGTCGGCTTGAAAATCGGACTTGAACCTTTCGTCGAATTTCCCGTGGCGTTCACTTTCACTTGGGGGGTTACTGAAGAAATCCTGCTAGCCGCCTTGATCGGTTTGGCAATAGGGATCATTTCCGGATCTCTTGGAGTTGCAGGCGGCGAGTTCCGCATCCCCGCCTTGATATACCTCTTTGGTCTTGATATTATAGCTGCTGGAACCACCAGTCTTTTGGTTTCTATTCCAACTGTAGCTTCAGGCTTTTTAAAACATCACAACATGGGACACATGAACAAAAACGTAGGTGTCGTTGCAATCACCATGGGTGCAGGCTCTGTGGTAGGCGCCTTTATAGGGGCATCTTATGCGGGTGTTGTGGAAAAAGAAGTCCTTAAAGTGTTGCTTGGCGTAATCCTTGTTTTGGCAACTGTTCGTATGATTACTAAACCCTAGGCTTCGCCTCATTTTTCAACTCGTAAAGAATGACCAGAGCTTCGCCTAAGGGAATGCCAAGCCTGGAGGCCAGTTCATGTGGCGTCAGGTCTGGCTTCTCATGGAGCAAAACATCCCTCGTGTAAGCCTTGTGGTATGGATACATAACCATGGCATGCACAGTCTCTACAAGGATTGGCCAGAGCTTTTCTTTCACATATTCTTCAAGACTCATAGCTTATCCAGGAATTTATCATTGTCATCAAAATAATTTTAACCTATGTCTCTGTCGCCCTAAACGGGCGTCCAAATTCTTCAAAACTAACTATTTTCTCCAATTTTTTCCGTCGCCTTATTGCATGAAGAAGCTTGCCTTGAATATCGATCTTCTTTCTTGGGTAGCCTAGGGCTAAAAGAGCCACAACACGGTAGTTCTCTGGAATTTTCAACAGTTCCCTCACTTGGTTTTCGTCGAAGCTTCCAACCCAGCATGTGCCTAGCCCCTCACCTGTAGCTGTTAAAACCATGTTCTGCATGGCTATCGCCACATCCACCATAAACCATTTTGGGGAAGCCTTCTGGTCGCCGCAGCCGACAATAACGACAGGCGCCTCTTTAAGGAAACCTGCAAAGGGAGCTTTCGCAAGTTTTACCCGCTTTTCATGGTCTGTCACAACTATGAAGTGCCATGGCTGGATGTTCTCCGCGGAGGGAGCAAGCCTTGCAGCCTCCAAGATTCTTTCAAGTTTTTCTTTCGGCACAGGCGTTGGTTCATAGGCGCGTATGGAACGTCGCGCTTGAACAGCTTCAAACACTTCCATTTCATAAATCCTCCACGTGAAGGTTGTAAAGAAATTTGTTGAGGTAAAGTTTATTTTTAACGAAGCATTAGCCTAGAAACTCAAAGCATTGTGAAGGTTCATGGATGATTAAAGCTGTAATCTTCGACTTGGATGGAACAATAGTCAAATTTAACATCGATTTTCGAACGGTTAGGGCTGAAGTTAGGGGCTTTCTCATAGATCAAGGCGTACCTGCTTCAATTTTATTCGTCAATGAAAGCATTTTTGAGATGTTGAAGAAGGCTGAAATTTTTATGAAAAACAGCGGTAAATCCGCTGCTGCAGTTGAGGCTCTTCGGAAAAAAGCCCTTGCGATAGCTGAAAAATACGAGCTTGAAGCTGCTAAGACAACGAGTATTCAGCCCGGTGTAATAGAGGTTTTGAAGGCTTTAAGGGAGATGGGTTTGAAGATTGGCATATGCACCGTTAACAGCCAAAAATCGGCGGATTACGTGCTTGAAAGATTCGGTATAAAAGAATTCTTTAGCGCTGTGGTCTCGAGGGAGCATGTTAAGTACGTGAAACCAAATGTGGAGCATTTGCGAAAAACTTTAGAAGCGTTAGGGGTAGACCCCCAAGAAGCTTTGGTTGTGGGGGATAGCCAAGCCGACATGCGGTGTGCAAAGGATTTGGGCGTAATGGCTGTAGGCATACCGACCGGTGTGTCTACACCGAGAGAGCTTATGGATGCTGGGGCAGACTTTCTGGTGACGTCGATCACCGACATACCAGTCTTGATAGAGCAGGTTAACTTTTCAAAGCCTCGTTGAACTATGTTTTACGTTAATGTAGGCTTGTACAGTTTCAAGTAATCTGCAGTTGATGGGAAAACGGCTTTAACTCTTTCAAGCCGCTTTTTAGTGTTTGTGTTGTGCTCAAGTATTGTGAAGGCGCGGGGAGTGCTAAATTTTTCCACGGTGCCGTCTTCCCGTCTCCTTTCAATCTTAATGCAATCGTCCACCATGCAGTTTAACACGCATGCTCCACAGTAAATGCAGAGTTCCTCTGTTACACCGACTTCGCCACTGCTTTTCCAGTATAGGGCGTTCGTGGGGCAAGCTTTAATGCAAAGCTTGCATTCCACGCCTTTACATGTGCGTTTGTCAATTGTTATTCTTCCGTCAACGAAGAACTCTTTAATACCCAACGGTGCCAGAAGCTCTTCTCGACGTTTACGCCTCTCCTTTTCGCTTGTTTCAAGAAGCAGGCTAAAGATATCCGTTGAAACTGCTCCGCTGTGCTTTGCTCCTTTTTCCATCCAGTTCATCTTGACGCTGCTCTAAAAGAGTATAGGTTTTCTGAGGATTAATAACCGTTCCACTTGCTAGAAATATGGAATCACCTATTTAAACAGATCAAACTTTATTAACGTTGACCAGCGAAAGCGCTTCATTCGCCGAAAAGCTTTCTCAAATGGTAGCTGTTTTCACCGTGAAGATTACTTGTTTGTTTTTCCAACTCTGGAATTGCCACAAATTCTCCGGAAGCGCTAAGCCTCTGCTCTAGATCGTTTATGCGGGCTTCAAGCTTTTCTATGCTTTCAGCCTTTATCTTGAGCTTTTGTTCAAGCTCTTTGATGGCAAGCTTCTCTTCCAGCAACCGCGCCCTTTCTTCAAGGGTTTTCTCTTTCTCTTCTAACGAGCGAAGCTGAAACTCTAGCTCAGCCTTCTTTTTCTGAAGATCTTCAATTTCATGCCATAGGGTCAACTTATGCACACCAGCACACTTGGTTCTGCAATCTCAAAATAATAGGGTTATGAATCTAGAATCAATATTGAAAATTATAAAACAAAGGCTGTCAGAACCAGAAAATTATAATAGTCAACGCTCTCTCCTAAAATCCAGCTGGCGGGATAATATGTGCGAGTTTAAAGTGATCCTAAACGGGAAAGAGGTTTGGAGCGACGTCATTTATGCAAAGGCTGATGGCAATAAAGTGATCCTTAGGGATGTGGCTGGTCAATCAAAGGAGTTCAAAAATTGTAAGATAGTGGAAGTGGACGTAAACGCCACTAAACTTGTCTTGGCTGGCGCCTAAACCAAAACTACGGCGAGAAAACCCAAAGCTAAACCTACAAAAATTGGGATGGGGAGTCCGGGGAAAACTCCCTTACGCTCCAGCATTCTAAAAGCCAAAAAACAACCAACTAAAACACCGGTCAAGGAGGCTAAACAGGGAACAAGGCCAAAATGAAGTAGCATGTGTCCCACAAGCATTGAGTAGAATGTTAAATCGCCTAATCCCATTTGGATTCCTCTGAAGGAAAAACTCAGTCCTCTTAATTTTTCAAGTCCCACTTGGGCTATTTTTCCAACGGGTCCATGGTAAACGGCAAAAGTGTCGTAAACCGCTAAAAAACATAGGATTAACACGGTGCTCAAAGTTTGGATGCATGCTCCCAGCAGCGTTCCCAGCGCTCCACCCAGCAACAGAACTAGGAAATCGCCAATTTTGCTCCTTGTCCCGAAAATTATATAGCCAACCGAAACCGTTGCCGCTGCGGAAAGTAAAACTAGGATCTCCATCGGTAAAGGCATCAAGATCATGAAAAAAGCGTAAAAATATACCATTGAAAGAAGAAAAACCGCTGAAACCAAAGCGAATCCCGTAACCAGAACAATGAGCCTAAAACTTCCCCTTTTCAAAAGAAAGAGCAGAACTAAAGCACCTAAACCAACTAAGAAAACAAAATATATCGCGTTGCCAATAGGGCCTACAGGGTCTCCTTCTTGAAAAGGCGTTACATTGAAAAGCTCTATCTCAGAAGCCATAAAAAGATAGGCGCATCCGACGCTAAAGAGTAAGCTTACAACAACAGGCGCCAAATGGATGAGCCCAGCCTTAAAACCTTCACTCAAAGATTCTCCCCGCCAAACTTAGACAAGGCTTATCTGAACCTTCGCATAACATTTGTTGCAGAATAAACTTTTCTTTCTATCCGTTTCGAATATGGAGTTGGAAAAATACATAACACAAAAAGGATTAACGCAATGTCCCAAGCCCAAATTGTGACCAAGCTCATGAACAGCCTCTTTTGTGGCTCTTTCAACGAGAACTTCAATGTTCCGAGGCTTTCCATAAAATTCGGGTCTAAGTCTCCATAATGATATGAGGGCTGCTTTTCCGGGACATTCAGCCTCTCCAAAGACAAAGTTTAACCCTGGAACGTAAATGTCGACGTCCACGACACCTAAAACGTGGCTGAAAACATTTGTTCTATATGCATAGTCTTTAACTAAGCTGAGAATCATGTCTGAACGGTATTGTCCCCTCGCCTTGTCGAAGGCCTGACCGGGCAAGGCTGGAACATCGGAAATTAGTTGGCACAACGCCTCTGGGAAAGCCATGCTCAAGTTTTCTCTTAGTCTATCCAAAACGTTTGTTGGAGTTTTTCCAACCCGTAGTATTCCAATTTTCATTGCTGCGCTAAACCTCGAAGGTGGCTCCTGGTTTTGGCGCCACGGCTTCCAGTCCCATTTCTTTCTCAGCCCACTTTGCCAGGAGCTCGCAGTTTCCTTCTGCACCATGGATCACGTAGATTTTTGCTTTGCCGTTGATCTTGCGGATGGCTTCCTTAAGCTCCCTTGCGCCACAGTGAGATGAGAAGTCGAAGTGTTTAACGGTTGCCTTAACCTTTCTAAGTTTTCCGTCAATAACGCAGACTCCCTTCTCTAAAAGCTCCCGTCCCGGCGTTCCAGGAATCTGGTAGCTTACTAGGAAAATTGCGTTTTGAGGTTTTTTACCAATTTTTGAAACGTAAAAGGCTGCTGGACCACCCTTAAGCATTCCAGCCGGCGATATTATCACGCATGGCATTTTCGTCGCTTTCCTGCGGTCCCTCCAACCCTCCACCCAACTGACTGAATGAATGGCGTCCATGAATAGTTTGGGATCCTTCAGAAACTTTAGATGGTTCATCATAAGTCGGCTTGCTTCCCGCGCCATCCCGTCGAAGTAGACTGGATGCTCGAAATGGTGGGCGGCGAGAATGCACGCAATTTCTTGGGCTCTTCCAATGCTGAAGGCTGGCACGAGAACGGTTCCACCTCTCTCCACGACTTCTGTTACTTCTTCAACAAAGTTTTTTTCAAGCTCCATTCGGTCCGGGTGGTCTTCGTTGGCGTATGTACTCTCAATTATGACGGCGTCCAGGTCCCCATAATCCATTTTTGCGCCTTCTAAAAGCCTCGTATCTATTAGGTTGAAATCGCCAGTGTATAGGAGTCTCCTGCCTTCCGCTTCCAAGAGTACTTGGACGCTTCCGGGAATATGTCCAGCGTTGCGAAACTCGAAGGTTAAATCGCCTATGGTTTCTTTAACGCCAAAATCCAAATGTCTAACATTTCTCATCATGGCTCGGAGTTCCAGATACTCGTATGGAAGGTAATAGCTTGAAAGGTGGATGAAGTCTGAAATCAACAGTTGGGTTAACTCTGCCGTGAGCTTGTTTGTGTAGACGGGCTTCTTTCCATGGATAAAAAATATTGGGATCGCCCCTGAATGATCAAGGTGGCTGTGTCCCAAGATTATGGCGTCAACCTCTTTTGGCGGAACATGCATCGGAAAGCCTGGCTCATGGTTTAGCATTACACCGTAGTCTAGCAAAACCTGAGTCTTCGAAGTTTTAACGGCGATTGCCGCCCTGCCAACCTCATGGGTTGCGCCCAGAAACTTTATCTGCAAAGGACTCATTTCCACTTCAACCATTTAACGCAGTAAACATTTGCACTGCTATTTTAAAAACGTATTGACTTTTCACTATAAGACGCTCTGACAAAACCCCGCTTTACAGCATTTAAAATGTCATCTAAATTGGTGGAAGCTTGAATCTCGTTATAAACAGTCCAAAGTTCATCTACTCTATGGGCGTCGCTTCCCGCTATACCCGGAACACTCATCGCTTTGGCAAGCTCTTCAGCCAGCACGTTAAGTTGACGAGGGCAACCTCCATTCAAAATTTCTATGGCGTCTATAGGGTATTTCCTTGCAGAATCACCTAAGCCAAATGCTCTATAGGGGTGGGCTGCGACCACCAAACCTCCCCTGCTTCTGGCAAAATCAATCACGTTTTCCACAGTCCACGGTTGAGGCGGCACTTCCGCAACTCCCAAAAGAATCACGTCGCCCTCTATGGTGCTTACTTCAACACCCGGAATGATAAGCAGGTCCGGGTAGGCGGAAGCTAACTCACGCACTTTAAAATAGCCTCTAACCGTGTTGTGGTCTGTAACCGCCACCGCCTTTATGAATGGATGGGCTAGAAGCATGTTTACCAATGTTTTCGGCGGGATGGAAGAGTCCGGCGAAAAATTTGTGTGAACGTGGAGGTCTGCCCTTATCAAGGCACTTCACTTCTCACGGGGTTCTTTAAAAAGTCAGCTAGAGACTTGGTCCAATCTCCTTCAACATCAAAACTTTTGAAAATTGCGTTTTTCTCCCTGCAGGCTTTTTTACATGCCTCTAAAACTTTTTCACCCCAAGTTTCTCGGTCATTAAGAAAAATCACGGTTTTGTAGGTTGTTCGATTTATGTAGTTCGCCACTTGGGCGGCAACATACTCAACTGTTTCCACGTCTGGTGGGAGAGCAATCTCATGCTGGGAAAGCGGATAAACTTCGTCAAGCTCTACGGGAACTATGCCGAAGGGAGCCTCGTAAAAGCAAACATGAACCTTGGCTAATTCCTCTGCGTTTAGAACTTTGCGGAAAGTTTTAGCCAGTTTCTTGTAAAACCCAGACCTGTGGTAAGGCTTGGTCTTCGTCTGAGGCGCCAAGATAAGGATTTCAGCCTCTAAAGGAGGCGTGAAACGTTCAGAAAGCCTAAGTCTGTGGCGCACAACCTCAGGACGCGACAAGCCCACCTGACTGAAAAAGAAAACTCCGCTTGGCTTACTTGCAGGACTGTGTTTTTCAATGAAATCCTCGTATTTCTCCAGCTTTTTCAAGGCTTGCAAAAGCGCCGGATGCCCATGTGCCCTAAGCTCCAAATGTTCCCAGAGACGTCCCTCCCTTATAGCCTGCTTTATCCGCCTGATCTCTGAAAGGCAAGCGTAAAGGTTGTGTTCGGCGAGGAAAACGTGCCTCTCGCTTGGAGGCATTTCCGCAACATCCTTTGGGGTCTTACCCGAACATTTTGGGCATGAGCATGGGAAATATTCAAGCTCTTCAAGCCTTGCCGTTCCAGTCTCCGTCATATAACGGCCTTCCTTGGCGTATATGGCGTAGGCTGCCGAGTCAAACATGTCGCATCCTAAAGCAACCGCCAACACAAACATGAATGGGTGTCCAGCCCCAAAAAGGTGGAGAGGCCTTTCAATTGGCAAGTTCATTTTAGCGGTTAAAATCATGTCAACTAAAACGTCAAACCGGTAATTCTCCATAACCTCTGTTGGGCTGCCAAGCGCGTGGATGTGAAAGGGAAGGGCACCCATTTCTCGGGCTGACTTTGCCACAAGATCCAGATAGCGCCCTCCTTGAACAGGCCCAACCCATAGAACGTCATCCCTAGTTTTTGTCTGGAACAGCGCGTGTGCCCTCTTCAGCGTTTCTTCCACCGTTTGTTCCGCATGTTTTCTTGTAGCCTTCCAGCCCGTCGGCCAATCCAGTATGGTGGCTATGTCCGATCCAATCTGTTCTTGGTAGGCTACTATTTCCTCTGGGGTTGTTTCAATATCCCCATAAACCAGTATTTGGTAGGCTCCCGAATCAGTCATTACAACGCCGTTAAAACCTAAAAAATTGTGTAAACCTTTTTCCACAGGCTCGTTTTTGAAACGTTTTTTCAAGATGTAGGCGTTTGTTATAAGCGCTTCAAAGCCAAACTCTTCGCGAATCCTCTTTGGTGGAATTGGCTGCACGGTTGGGTTTACGACTGGAAAAAGAAGCGGAGTTTCCACTACACCGCTTTTTGTTTGCAGTTTCCCGATCCTCGCCAGCAAATCTTTATCTTTTACTTCGAAGCTCATCCCTTGGTCTAATCAAAATCGGTTAAACAAGTTTATAAAATGTGAAGCTGCAAGCTTAATTATCTCGCCAGTTTCTTCTATGCTGGAGGAAAAATCATGCCGTTAACGATTCAAATAGAGGAAAAGCCGAAACTCAACAACCCAGTGTTGATTGAGGGGCTTCCGGGAATAGGCTTTGTAGCCAACATAGTAGCCTTACATTTAATCCACGAGTTAAAGGCTAAACGTTTCGCGAGAATCTTATCAGACTCGTTTCAAGACTTGGCGGTGACAACTGAAACCGGAGAACCCCGCTCACCAATAAATGAACTATATTACTACAAGGGCAGCGGCGAAGGTCGAGACTTGATCATATGGTATGGAAACACCCAAGCCCTAACAACTTTCGGGCAATATGAACTTTGCGGACGCGTGTTAGACATAGCCGAAGAAATGGGGTGTCGCTTCCTCATAACAGTTGGCGGCTTCAAACAGGAGGAGGTAAAAGAGGTTCCGGAAATCTATTGCGCGGCTTCAGACGTTGAAACATTGAAGGAGGCGTTGGCTCTGGGCGCAAAGATAATGGTTGGAAACATTTTCGGCGTGGCCGGCATCCTAATAGGGCTTGGCGCCCTCAGAGGTTTCAGAGGCTTTTCGCTTCTGGTTGAGACTTTGGGCACTTATCCCGATGCAAACGCTGCACGTTATGCTCTCTCCGCCCTAAACAAGTATCTGGGGTTGAAGGTTGACTTGTCAAGGCTTGACTTGGCGGCTGAAAAAACCGCAAAGATCTTGGAGTCTTTCGGCTGGGTTAGAACGGTTAAGGAAGAGGAAAAGAAAAGGGAAGAGTTCCGCTGGTTTGTCTAGCCTCTGGTTTCGCTGACAAACTGCTCATAAACTTTTTGCACTCTTTCAGCGGCGGGTCCCGAGCCTTCCACAACACCTTTTTCGGTTACTTTAATTTTGTCCATAACCCATATGAACCCTTTATCTTCGTAAAGTTTAACCATTGTTGGGAAAACCCTTTCAAGACGTTCAGCCAGAGCCTTCAAGTCAAAAGGTTTCTCCACGCTTAATATTTGGGCGACAACAGCCCCGTTCAAAAACACTCTGTGAAGTTTTTTGCCCTCCTCGTCTTTCGCGTCAGCCAAGCAAAGGCTCAAGTTGTCCGGGTTTATGCCCACCAAAGTTCCGTTATAAGTTTTGCCAGTTGTGGTTATCACTATAACGCTTTTATCTACAAGGGCTGAAACTTCGGTGTAGTATCTTCTCTGAGCTGCTGACAAGCTTATCCTCCTCTAGCCTTAAAGTATGCGATACCCGTATTTTAGGATTTAAACTACACAAGGGTTATTTAGTTGTGTCAAGCGAAGATTTAGCTTTGTGGCGAGATAATGGCGCATGCTGATAGAGAACGGGAAGCCCTTTATGCTAGGCTGCGGTCAATTGAATCTGACTTGTCTGGGGCTTCTGCATCAATAAGCGACGTGGAGGGCAAATTAGCCTACATTGACAGTGCTATGGCTTCTCTGCCAAGTAGACTTGCAACGGTTCGAGGACGTGGTTATGCCGCCATGGGGCATCTTGAAAAGAGCATAGACATTTTGACTAAGAAGTGGATGGAAGCTTCCCCAACCATTAAACAAGCGTTCTATAACAATGTTCAACCCCTAACAGCCCAAATTCGCATACTCCAAGCGGATGCAAACAGGTTAAGGGCGGAGATAAACCGTGGAAACACGGCTTTCTGTTGGGGTTTGGCAAGCCGCCTTTCAGTGGAAGCCTCAACTTTAAGGGCGCGGGTTGCCGCCGAAACCGCGAGAGTAAGCACTTCCCTCGGCGAGTTTCTCGGAAGCATAAACGCCATAGACAGAGACCTAAAAATTGCAGAAAAAACTATAGAGCTTTTCTCCTTCGCTTCGTTTCCGCTAAAACCTGAGGAAAGCCCGGTCCTAGCTATCGAAGGAAAAATCATGACGAAAGACAAGTGTGAAGGCACCTTGTACTTCACGAATCAAAGGTTTGTTTTTGAAGGAAAACGGGAAGTGGTTCTTGAAAAGAAGCTTTTCATAGCCACCAAAAAGAAAACGGAACGCACAGTCCTAATCGAACAGCCCATAGGCGCCCTACAAGAAATCTCCAAGGGAAGGGTTGGGTTAATCGCTTGGACAGGCGTCTACATACGCTTTAAACCAAGCGTCCAAATGGAGGAAACACCCTTCGACGTTAAAGACTGGGAAGCCGACGTTATAACCAGATTCTTCCAATACATCATCGGCGGGGAGGCGGACAGAGACATAGCCACGATAAAAGGCATAACACCTAAAGAGGCGCCAACAATACGGGTTATCCGCTGTCCCCACTGTGGCGCCCCGTACACAAAAGAAATCTACAAAGGACAAACGTCTGTGCAATGCGAATATTGCGGGACATCGATAATGATCGGCTAGCCTAGCCTTTTCTCTTCCTGTTCCTGTTTCAGAAAAACAGCCGTGTTCGGCGGCACATCCCGATAAACCACAACGTTTGGGCCTATCCAACAGTTGTTTCCAACCTTTACGCCGGGCATGAAGAGCGCGTTTATCCCCGTTTTCACGTTGTCACCTAAAATTGCGCCAAGCTTTGTTCTGCCGCTGTCCACAAGCTTGTCCCTAACCATCATTTTGACGGTTCCAGCGTCAAAGCGGTAATTGGCGGTTATGGTTCCAGCGCCCAAGTTGCAGTTTTCGCCTATGACACTGTCGCCCACGTAGGACAAGTGGCCAATGTGCACGCCATCCATTATTATGCTGTTTTTTATTTCGCATGCGTTTCCAATGCGCACCTTCCGCCCTATGCTCGTGCAAGGCCTTATGTAACAGTTAGGTCCAATGTCGCTGTGCTCGCCTATATATGTTGGCCCTTCAATGTAGGCTCCAGAGCGAATGCGGGCTGTCTCCGCCACCGTGACTGGGCCGGTTATGTGGGCACCCACCTCCACGTGCCCCAATATTTTGTGTTCCATTCGGTTTAAAATCCAACTGTTAGCCTCCAGAAGGTCCCATGGTCTGCCAATGTCAAGCCAGTCGGTGCGGGCGATGTTAACTGCAAAAACAGGCTTGCCCTCTTCGATCAATAGTTCGATGGCGTCCGTGACTTCCCATTCTCCCCTTGAAGATGCTTTGATCTTCCTTATTTTCTCGAAAATTTCCGTGGAAAAAACGTATAATCCGGCGTTAGCCATGTTTGAAGGCGCTTCTCCGTGGGCTGGCTTCTCAACGATGCGCTTTACAGAACCGTCCTCTCCAAGCTCCACAACACCGTAGTCTTCCGGCTTATCCACGGGAACAACAGCCAAAGTTGCAGCCGGTCTTTTCGTGCCATGTAAATCGAGAACCCTCTTTAAGGCTTCCGGTGTGAAAAGTAGGTCACCGTAAACGAGCACAAAATCGTCTTCTACGAATGGTTCGACGGTGCCCGCAGCGTTTCCTGTTCCGAGAACACTGGGCTGCTCCACATATTCTATTTTAAGTCCAAATTTTTCGCCTGAACCAAAATGGCGGCGGATGACCTCAGCCATATAATGGACAACAATCGCCACGTGGTTTATCCCGCAAGCCTTAATGGCGTTTAAGCAATGTTCAAGAACTGGTTTTCCACCAATGCTGATCATGTGTTTTGGACGAGTGAAGGTTAACGGTTGAAGCCTGACTCCTTCACCGGCAGCTAAAACTACAGCCTTCACCTTTCAAAATCCTCCAATACATTCGCTATCACGTTTGCGGCTTTTTCCATTATCTTTTCAGCAACTTTTAAAGATTCACCTTCCACGGTTAAACGCACAAGAGGCTCGGTGCCAGACGCCCTAACCAAAACCCATCCGTCTTCAAACGTTAAGCGGACACCATCAACTGTGGAAAGATCCCTACAGTCTGGAAAACTTGCTTTAAGATGATCTGCCGCCCTTTCAATGACGGCATGCTTTATCTCATTTCTGCAGCGGATGTTCCTCCTTAAAACTTGGAAAACTGGAACGTGGGCGACGAACTCTGAAAGCCTTTTGTCCTCGTCCTCTAGGGCTTTCAGCAAAAGCGTTGAAGAAAGGATTCCATCTGGGCAATAGTGATGTTGTGGGTGTATCCATGCGCCGCAAGGTTCTCCGCCAAAAACAGCGTCAAACTTTTTCACAGCTTCGGCAACATAAACATCGCCAACTTTGACTCTTACAACTCTGCCGCCTAAAGGCTCCACCGTATGCTCAACACACATGGAAGCCTCAACATTTGTGACAACAAGCCTATCCTTTCCACGGCTTTTCTTTATGGCGTAGGATGCGTAAGCCGCCAAAATTCGATCCAAATTCACGAAAATACCATTCTCGTCTACGAAGGCAACCCTATCACCGTCACCATCATAAGCCACGCCAACATCAGCACCTAAGGCCTTCACAGTTTCAGCCAAACCTTGGAGGGATTCAGCACTAGGCTCTGGGCTTCTTCCGGGAAAGAACCCGTCCGGCTGGGCGTTCACGGCTATGACTTTGCACCCTAACCTCTTGAAGATGACTGGCGCTATTTGGCTTGTCGCCCCGCATCCGGGATCAACCACAACTTGCCATCTTTTTTTGAGCTGAACGCTTTCCAATACCATTTTGATGTATGTGCTGGTTTCGTTTACTGGTGTGATTTCGCCTATGTTTTGCCAGTCTGCCAAACGAAAGTTTTCATACATAACCAAACGTTCTATTTCCTCTTGGTGTTCATCACCGTAAGCCATTCCCGTTCCGTCAAAAAGTTTTATTCCGTTATATTCTGGCGGGTTATGCGAAGCTGTAATCATCACTCCAGCGTCGGCGCCTAAAACCCTTGTTAAATATGCTAAAACCGGGGTTGGTGCTACTCCTAGACAATAAACTTTGGCACCGCATGATTGCAGTCCTGAAACTAGGGCGTTTTCAAGCATTAAACTGGAAGTTCTAGTGTCTCTGGCTACAAGAACTCGTCCAGCTTTCGTGAAGGTGCCGACAGCCATCCCCACTTTAGCCGCCAATGTTGGAGTTAACTCAGCGCCAACCAAGCCTCTTACTCCAGAACTGCCAAACAACCTCATGCTGTTTCCCAACATTACCCGATGCTGTTGTGCTAGATGGTTAATTACGATTCAGTCCTTTTAAGCTACACGTTCCCCACGTGTAGAAATGCTGCGGTTCTAGCGGAAGATTTATAAGGTAATACTTTTATTTTGAAAAGTAATACTGAGGCTTTGAAATGCACATACCAGACGGCTACCTAAGCCTTGAAGTCTCCCTTTTAATGAGCATCGTATCCGCGTCTTTCCTTGTTTTATGTTGGAAAAAAGCTAAAGCAACATATCCAAAATCTTTCGCGTCCTTACTGGCGGTTTCAAGTGCCTTTGTTTTTGTGGCACAAATGATCAACTTTCCAATAACCTATGGAACCAGCGGACACCTAGTGGGCGGCACATTTCTCGCTGTTGTGTTGGGGCCGTATGCGGCGGTTTTAAGCATGACCATAGTCTTAATAATGCAAGCTTTATTCTTTGCGGATGGCGGCATATCCGCTCTAGGCGCAAACATCTTTAACATGGCTATAATAGGTGGATTAAGCTTTTTCCTTGTGAAGTTTATTGCAGGCAACTCTGTGCAGGGCAAACGCTTCACCACAGCCGTCTTTGTTGCATCTTGGCTTTCCGTTGTTCTCGGAGCGCTGGCATGTGGTCTGGAGATAGGCGTGTCTCCGGTTTTTTCGCAGGTTGGCGGAATAGCCGTAACTGTTCCAGCCATGCTTTTCTGGCACACTTTAATAGGACTCGCCGAAGCAGCGATAACAACAGCGTTTATAACTCAACTCCACAGGCTTCAGCCAGCGGTCTTAAACGGGTTAGCCCTCTTAAAGGAGGGTGCCTTTTGAAAGGTTACATCAAAGCCCTAGTTTTAATACTAGTCGGTTTTGCGGTTATGCTGCCTCTGGCGTCCACATATCCAGACGGGTTAGAAACGGTGGCTGAAACGCTCGGCGTAGGGGAAAGCGAGCCTTTATGGAGAGGGCTAATGCCGGACTATACCCTTCCAACAATCGAAAATCCATACCTGTCAACGTTGCTTGCAGGTCTCTTTGGAACCTTTCTTGTTCTAGCCTTGTCGTTTGCCCTTGGTAAGGCGTTATCTAAAACCAGCTAAAATAGAGGGAAAAAGCGAACTATTCTCTGCTTGCGAGAATCACAATGTAGTCGGCTGTGTCTGCACACATGTCTGCAGCATGCTCAATAAACTCTATAAGATCGTCGAAAATAACCATGGAGCCGCTGTCCATATCCCTTCCATATTTGATGAACAATGCTTTCATCTTCAAGTATTCGTCATCTATCTTCTTCTCAATTTCTTCAACTTTTTTCGCTCCGTTTATGGCTGCGGCGGAGTCAACAGCAATTTTTTCAATGCTTCCCCTTAAGGCGTGGGCACATTCCACGAGATAAGCCGTTGTGCGAGCAGTCTCCTCCCACAATTCCTTCGGTATTTTAGCTTCTTCAAGCATTTTAATGCATCTTGCAGCATCTTTCACATGATCTGCAAGCGTGTCAAGCCTTTTTACAAGGTGCATGAGGTCCTCACGGTACTCCGCAAAGAGCGCTACACCCTTCGATAGTTCCTTGAAAACTTCTGTACGCAACCTGTCCACTTCCTTCTCAACCTTAAAAATGTTGTCTATGTGTTGCAAAGCCTCTTTCTTGTTGTTTTCAGCCATTTTTTGCATGGCTTGATGGAGAAGCGTCACGGTGTCGAGGGCTTTTGTTATCTGTTCCTGCGCCAAGTCAAGGGCTTTAGCTCTTCGACGCCTCTCAAACCATGTGTAGCTTTTGCTTTCCAAGACTCTTCATCTCACCTTCACATAGTTTTGTGATTCGCTTAATAACACTTTTCAAATTTAGCCTTCTTCTCTTTCAGCAACCCAGTAAGATTTGATTTTCCCATTCTTGGTTAAGACATGCTCCTTCTTGAATATTGGCGTCTCCCTTTTGTACCTCTCAACGGCTTCCTTTAAAACTGGAAAGACATTTTCCCTGTGGGCGCCTGCAACCAATACGTATACGAGATCTTCGCTTACGTTAAACTCGCCCAGGAAATGGTGTATTTGAACGTCCACCACACCCTTTCTCCTTTTTAATTCTTGACATATCTCTGACAAGACCTCATCCGCTTTTTCTTCGTAAGCCTCAATCTCCAATTTTTGAACCCTATCTCCGTTAGGGTTTTCTCCACGGACAACCCCGATGAAAATTGCTATAGCTCCAGCTTTACGGAAATCAGGCTTGCTTTTCACGTCGGCAATCAATTTTTCAATGGAAAATGTGCCTTTCTCATGAACATGTTTGTTGGGCATTGACATCACGTGGTACAACAGTGCACTATGATGTTTTAAAACTTTTTCAACTTATTCTAACCAGTTTTTGAGTTAGGCTTGAAAGCTTTCTACGGTATTCCAAAAGTCTTTCATGGGCTTCTTCAAGTGTTATTTCAAAAAACCTAACCGTGTCGTTTGGCTTTGCCTGTCCAAGCATGTCTAGGTCTGGAGTTATCACTGCAGCTATTTTTGGGTAGCCTCCCGTTGTCTGGGCGTCCTTCATGATTACGATCGGCTTTCCATCCCTTGGCACTTGAACCGCTCCGGGGAGAAGCGCGTCTGAAACAATTTCCGCTTTGTCTTTATGCTCTATTGATGGTCCGTCAAGGCGGTAACCCATGCGGTCTGATTCAATCGTAACCTTGTATTGGCTTGAAAGAAAGGTTTCAATGCCTTTGTCTGTGAACATGTCTGATTGTGGTCCCAAAACAACATGGACTGTGAAGTCGTTGGAAAATTGGGGCACCATGTTTTCCGGCAATTTAAAACAAGCTTCCAAAAAAGGGACATTAAACCCGCATATGATGTCTCCAGGCTTTAATTGTCTACCCTCAATCCCGCCGAGCTTGCCCCGTGTGTATGTGGATCTGCTTCCGAGAATCAATGGTGTATTTATGCCTCCTCTAACGGCAAGGTAGCTTCTACAACCTCTTTCAACTTTTCCAAGCGTAATTGTTTCGCCCTCGTGTATGGTTAGCGTCTGCCACATGGGCGCCTCTTTTCCATCAATTTTTATGGAAAGCTTTCCGCCGGTCACAGCGATTTGTGTGTCTCTCAGTGCCTGCAATTCCGGTCCGATCAGGGTTATTTCCAGGCATGCGTCGTTGGGGTTGTTTGCCACCAGCAAGTTTGCTGCAACCATGGAAAAAGTGTCCATGGCGCCTGAGATTGGGACTCCATGTTTGAGGTAGCCGTATCTACCCAAATCCTGCACTGTTGTGAAGAATCCAGCCTTCAACACGTGGAAAAGGTTCATTCTTCTCTAAACTCCAGTTTATAGGCTCCAGACTTAACAAGCTCCTCAATTCTCTTGAATTCCTGTTCTGAGATTGGCATAAACCTTACAATGTCTCCGGGTTTGAGGAGGGCTGGCGGCCTCCAGCTGGCATCGAAAAGCTTAATGGGTGTTCTACCTATAATGCGCCATCCACCAGGCGCCTCGCATGGATATATGCCCGTCTGCCTTTCCGCAATGCCAACGGAGCCCGCCGGAACCTTTAAGCGTGGAGTTGGAAGGCGTGGAGTTGCGATTTCTTCAGGCACTTCCCCTAGATACGGGAAACCGGCAACAAAGCCGATCATGTAGACTCTATACTCTTTTCTAGAGTGAATTTCAACCACTTGGTTTTCTGTCAAGCCGTGGTATTCGGCTACATCCTTTAAATCAGGTCCGTAAATGCTTCCATAAACAACTGGAATGGTGAATTTTCTCGTCTTTTTTGGAGGCGGTGTGTCCCTCAACCTTTTCTCGATTTCCTTAATTTGTTCAACCAAATGTTCGTAGGCTATTTTCTCAGGGTTGTAGCGGATGAGCAGCGACCTATAGGTGGGAACGGTTTCTTCAACTCCAATGATGTTTGCCTCCAGAATCGCCTCGTTTAGAGCTATGACCTTGCGGTTTACAGTCAAGTCTATTATGTTGCCGAACTCAACCACTAGGGCGGTGTCGCCGAAGGGCAGGTAGCGGGCAGATGGATAAATATGCTCCAAGTCTAACTCCCTTTGATCAAATGAACCGACTTACGGCTTCAACCTCTATGCCCGCCTTGACAAGCCCGCTTCTCAAAGCCCTAGCGAGTTTTAGGGCTGTCGGAGTGTCGCCATGAACACAAATAGTGTGCACTGTGCCAAGCTCCACAAGTTCCCCGTTGACAGCTTCCACCACACCCTCCTTCACGGCTTTAACAGCTCTCCCAACAACTTTATCTGGCTCCTCAATTACGGCGCCGGCTAATCTCCGGGAGACTAGACTTCCATCCGGGTTATATGCTCTATCAGCGAAAAACTCGTGGGCGACGCGGAGCCCAGCATCTGCGGCTTTTTTCGCTAGCACTGATTTTGGCGGTGCAAAAACTATTAGGTTATGGTCCAGCTCCAGTACGGCTTCGGTTATGGCTCTGGCAAGCGCCTCATCCTTTAAAGCCATGTTGTACATGGCGCCGTGAGGCTTCACATGCTGAAGGGGTGCACCGAAAACTTTTGCGAAGCCTTGGAGGGCACCAACCTGATAGATTACGTAGGTTTTCGCTTCATCATATGTAAGTTGCATTTCTCTTCTCCCAAATCCCATGAGGTCAGGGTATCCGGGGTGAGCGCCGACAGCTACCCCGTGCTTTTTCGCAAGGGCTATTGTCTGCGCAATCGTCACAGGATCCCCGCCGTGAAAGCCGCATGCAACATTCGCGGAAGTTATGTATGGCATTATTTCGGCGTCGCTTCCAACTTTGAAGTTGCCGTAACTTTCACCTAAATCGCAGTTTATGTCAACCCAAAACTTCAAGGCACACACCAAACATGCTAAGCCTTCAAGTATTTCCGCATATCCTCAAGTGCAGCGGAGGGAACCGGCAAATCCTTCATTGTAAGCAAGCCTGCAGGAGCGTTAAGCACCTTTGGAATAGCATTAATAACCATGGCAACTGTGCCTGTGTCTCCGTGAATGCACGGCTGTATTTTTTGTCTAACGGTTGGCACACCGGTTATTGTTATGGCGTCATACTCCTCCTCCGCCCCGATATACGCTTGAAAGTCCAAGACTATGACCTCCCTGCCTTTCACCATGCCTTTCGCCCTTTGCCTCAAACCTGCAACCTTGCCAGTTTCCACAGTTATGAAGTCGCTTTTCACAGGTTGTTTGGCTATAACCGGTTCAACCGGCTCAGCCCTTATCCCGTCAAGCTTCCACGCTAGGGCGTCTGCAATCATCGCGATAGACTGTTCAAGACCCACGTGCCCGGTTATTTCTCCCCCTTCAATTTTCTGTCGAAATTCCTCCACCGTTAAGCCTGCGCCAATCTTTCTCTGGAACGGCAACCGTCTTGTCGCAGCGTTCATAACCCTAACAGCCTCAATCTTCTCTATTTTTTGGCAGACCGCCGTCAGCGTTATCACAAGCGTATCCATCAGAAAGCCCGGATTTATTCCAGTGCCAACAACCGTTGCGCCGTGTTTTTTAGCCAGTTCATCCAGCTCCTTTGCAAGTTTCGGCTCTGAATGGTAGGGATATGAAAGTTCCTCACATGTGGATATCACGTCTACGCCATGTTTGACAATAGAAGCTATCTGGGAATAAGTGTCCTTAAGATAGGATGAAGTTGCGTGGACGACTATGTCTGGTTTCGTTTTTGAAAGCACGGTGTCCGTGTCGTTTGAAATGGTTATACCCAGCTTTTTTAAGCCTAAAAATTCGCCCAAGTCCCTGCCCACTTTATCCTTTGCCACGTCAATTGCGCCAACCACTTTCACGCCACTTTTTTCAAGAAGAGTTTTCGCGATTAAACTTCCAACGGCTCCAACTCCATACGAGACAACCTTAACCTCTTCCATTGGGAACCCTCAGGTTTTAGTTATGATAACACGTTATCTATAAGAGGTTTGGTGCTGGTTTAAAACTTTACATTTGTAAAGTTTATATCTATGAGCTTTCCAATAATAGGAGGGCGGCTGAATTGAGTGCCGGGAAACCTATAACCTACAGAGAAGTTCTCGCTGAATACCCTGACGCTGAGAAAATTAAGTTCTGCTTTGAATGTGGCATATGCACGGCAAGCTGTCCCATGGCAGGTCTTCTAAAAGGAGAATATAATCCAAGGAATGTTCTCGAAAAAATTTTCTTAAATGTTGAAGACGTATTGGTTTCAGATGAGATTTGGCTCTGTGCTTGGTGCTACCGTTGTTACAAACGTTGCCCCCAAGCATTAAAACCGCCAGAAATATTCTTCCATGCCAAAAAGTTTGCAGTTGAGACTGAGCGTAAACAAGCGTTTGAAAATATCATCCAAAAAATTGTTAGGGCATCCCCCCTCCCCTTGGTAACAATCCTTGCATGTTTCCATCCTGAGCGTGCAGGTTTAGGCTTAGACAGAATCGTAAAGGAAGCTGAAAAAATAAGGAAGGAATTGTTGGATGAGGAAAAGAGGGCGATTAAGGCGGAGTCGATAAAGGGAAAAGTTGCGGTCATAGGCTCTGGACCAGCTGGGCTAACTGTTGCGCATGATTTAATTCTAAAGGGCTATGAGGCTACGGTTTTTGAGGCTATGAAAGAGCCCGGTGGAATGTTGAGAAAGTGTTTACCAGCCTATCGTCTTCCAAGAGAACTTTTAGACATGGACATACAAGCGTTGAAAGATCTTGGTGTAGAAATAGAGACAAGCGTCGTGGTTGGTAAAGATGTTGATTTTAGCAGTTTGCGAAGTCGCTACGATGCCGTATTTATCGGTGTAGGTGCTCATAAGGGGCAAGAATTAAGAATCGAGGGCGCCGGCTTGAAGGGCGTTGTGCATGCTCTGGATTTTCTTTGTATGTTTAATTCTGAAAAGGCGCTAAATGTTGAGGACAAACGTGTCGCTGTTATTGGTGGTGGAAATGTTGCTGTTGACTCCGCAAAAACCGCCCTTAAATGTGGAGCTAAAGAAGTAACAATATTCTATCGAAGGTCTAGGGAGGAGATGCCTGCAAACCCATGGGAAGTCAAAGAGGCAGAAGATGAAGGTGTAAAAATCGAATTTTTGATTTCTCCCAAGAGAATTTTAGGCAGCGGCGAAAACGTTTCCGCTGTAGAATTTGTTCGAATGAAGCTTGGCGAGTTAGATGAAACCGGAAGAAGAAAACCGGTTCCAATAGAAGGTTCCGAATTTGTTAAAGACGCTGACATGGTGATTTTGGCAATAGGCGAGGCTCCAGACCTTTCCTTTATACCGAAGGAGATTGAACTAAATGAGGATGGAACAATATGGGTTAACCCACTAACTATGGAGACAACCCTTAAAGGTGTTTTCGCCGGAGGAGACGCCGTAACAGGTCCAGCCTCAATAGTTGAGGCTATTTATGCCGGAAGGATGGCTGCCTCCTCCATTGATTGTTATTTAAGGTCCTTGAGGTGAATGGCGAATGTCTAGAGAGGAAATACGCATAGGGGTTTATGTTTGCCATTGTGGTTTGAATATTGCTGGCTCCGTTGATTGTGAAGAAGTTGCTGAGTTTGCTTCCACGCTTCCTCATGTTGTTTTGGCGAGGGATTACCGTTACACATGTTCAGATCAAGGGCAAGAACTCATCAAGAACGATATCAGAGAATATAGGCTTAATCGTGTGGTTGTTGCTTCATGTTCTCCCCGTCTCCACGAGCCTACGTTTAGAAAGGCTTGTGAAGAAGCTGGGTTAAACAAGTACCTTTTTGAGATGGCTAATATACGGGAGCAGTGTAGTTGGGTTCACCTTCACGATAGGAGGGCTGCAACCGAAAAGGCGAAAGACCTTGTGAAAATGGCTGTGGCAAAGGCTGCGTTGCTGAAACCAGCTAGCGATATTGAAGTGCCAGTTATACGAAAGGCGCTGGTTATCGGCGGTGGTGTTGCTGGGATTCAAGCGGCATTGGATCTTGCTGACACAGGCTATAAGGTTTATTTGGTGGAGAGGGAGCCTAGCATCGGCGGAATGATGGCAAGGCTGGACAAAACTTTCCCAACAATGGACTGCTCCATATGCATTCTTGCCCCGAAGATGTCTGATGTTGGGCGTCACCCAAATATCGAACTATTAACCAACAGCGAAGTTATCGACGTAAAGGGGTACATTGGCAACTTTCGAGTAAAAGTGTTAAAGAAACCACGTTATGTAAAGAAGGATTGTTCAGCATGCGGCGAATGCTCAAAAGTCTGTCCCATGACAGCGCCCAACGAGTTTGACGCCGGATTAGCCCTGCGACACGCCATTTACACGCCTTTCGCTCAAGCAGTTCCATCCACCTACATAGTTGACATGAACCTATGCCTCAACAAGGATGGCGTAATAGTGTGCGACAGATGCATTAAAGCATGTGAAAGGCAAGCCATAGATTTCACAATGAAACCCGAAGCTGTAGAGTTAGAGGTAGGTACAATCATCGTTGCCACTGGTGCAGACGTTTTCGATCCTTCAACATTACCCCAGTATGGTTATGGCAAATACCCAAACGTCATTACATCTCTTGAATTTGAAAGACTGATTAATGCTGGTGGGCCTTCTGGAGGGCGACTGATTAGACCCAGCGACATGAAAGTTCCAAGGCGTGTGGCTTTCATACAATGCGTCGGCTCCCGCTCCAATAAAACTGGGCGAACCTACTGTAGCAATGTTTGCTGCATGAACACAATAAAGGATAGTCTTTTAATCAAAGAACATTGGCCTGAAACAGAAATCTACGTTTTTTACGTGGATATTCGCGCATATGGGAAAGGCTTCGAAGACTTGTATAAGAGGGCTAAGAAGGAAGGTGTGATATTCATTCGGGGTCTCCCAGCAGAAATCATTGAGGACAAGAAAACTCGCAATCTTTGGCTTATAGGCGAAAACACGCTTCTAAAAGAGCCTTACAAAATGGAATTTGACATGGTCATCTTATCCGTTGGACTTGAACCGCGAAAAGACAGTGAAATAATACAAAGGCTGCTAACGCTTTCAAGAACACAGGATGGATTTTTCATGGAAGCTCACCCGAAACTTCGGCCAGTGGACGCTGCCACGGGAGGCATATTTTTCGCCGGATGCGCCGAATCTCCCAAAGACATAAAGGACAGCGTGACACAAGCCAGTGCGGCTGCTGCCAGAGCTGGCATATTGATGGCTAAGGGCAAGGTTACGGTTGAGGCTATTACCCCAATTTTAGATGTGGAAAAGTGTAAGGCTTGCGGGCTTTGCGCGAAAGTTTGCCCATACAACGCTATAACCCTTAACAAGGAGCTTAAACGCGTTGAAATTGTCGAAGCTGCATGTGGAGGCTGCGGAACATGCGCTGCAGAATGTCCATCCGACGCGTTAACCCAGAACCACTTCACCGATGAACAGATAATAGCCCAAATAGACGCCGTTACAGAATACGACGCCGACAAAAAAATTGTCGCTTTTTGTTGCAACTGGTGTGCATATGCGGGCGCAGATTTCGCTGGGGTCAGCAGAATGCAGTATCCACCAAGCGTCCGGATAATAAGGACTATGTGTTCTGGAAGGGTAGCCCCCAAATTTGTCGAGAGAGCCTTTGCAAGAGGAGCCGCCGCAGTTCTCGTGGCTGGCTGTCACCCTGGAGACTGCCACTACATCAACGCCAACTATCACACTCAAAGGCGGGTGGAACGCTTATGGAAGAAAATGGAACAAAACGGGTTGAACAAAGAGAGGCTTCAGCTCTTATGGGCTTCAGCCGCTGAAGGGGAAAGATTTGCCTCAAAAATTTACGAGATGCAAAAGATTGTGGAAAGCATAACTCCCGAGGAGATCGAGCGTGCTAAAAAAGTTTTTTCAAAAGCTGGAGGTGCTTGAAATGCCTGAGAGGCTTTGGAGAACCCCATTGGACGTTGAAAAAATATCAAGACCGAAGGCTGAAATTTACATATTAAAGGACCAATGTAAGGGTTGCGGTTTCTGCATTCATTACTGTCCCAAAAAAGTTTTAGAGGAATCCGATGAAATTAACGCCAGAGGAGTTCACCCTCCAAGAGTTGTTGATGAAAAGAACTGTGTGTTATGTAGCTTTTGTACAGCCGTTTGTCCAGACTTTGCAATATTCGTTAAGGAGAAACAGTGTAAGGATGGATGTTAAATGGCGGAGAAAAAGGCTGTCTTAACAGGCGTGCACTTCATGAGCGGCGACATCGCATGCGCCGAGGGCGCCATAGCTGCTGGATGCAGGTTCTTTGCCGGGTATCCAATAACGCCGGCAACCGAAATAGCTGAGCACATAGCCGCTAGAATGCCGAAGGTTGGCGGAATATACATTCAAATGGAGGATGAAATCGCCTCCATAGCGGCGGTTATAGGGGCTTCTTACGCCGGTTTAAAAGCTATGACTGCAACCTCTGGGCCGGGCTTCAGCCTAATGCAGGAAAACATCGGTTTGGCGGTTATGACAGAGGCTCCATGCGTGATTGTAGATGTTATGCGTGGGGGACCCAGCACTGGACAACCAACCCTTCCCGGGCAACAAGACGTCATGCAGGCCAAGTGGGGCTCTCATGGAGATTACGAAATCATAGCTTTGTCGCCCTCCTCCGTTCAGGAGATGTTTGATTTAACCGTTGAAGCCTTTAACTTGGCCGAAATGTATCGTGTTCCAACGTTGTTGATGGCTGATGAGGTTGTAGCTCACATGTGGGAGAAGGTGGTAATACCTCCCGCTGAGGAAATTAAAATTGTTAATCGCAAGAAGCCTAACGCTCCACCGGGTAATTATGCGCCTTTCATGCCCGACGACGACTTGGTTCCGCCTATGGCGTGTTTCGGCGAGGGTTACCGTTTTCATGCCACTGGCTTAACTCACGATGAACACGGCTATCCGAGAACGCAGGATTCAGACGTGCAAATGAGGCTCGTTAAAAGGCTTTGTGACAAAATAAGAAAGAACGCTGACAAGATAGTCCGTGTTGAGGAAGTGATGATAGACGATGCAGAAGTTGTTGTTGTGGCATACGGAATCGTGGCAAGGGCGGCGCTGAGTGCTGTGAAAAAAGCCAGAGAACAAGGCATAAAAGCAGGACTTGTCCGCTTGATTACCCTTTGGCCTTTTCCAGAGAAACACGTGGCTAGGGCTGCTGAAAAAACAAAAGCCATAATCGTGCCGGAAATGAACTGCGGCCAGATGGTGCGAGAAGTTGAAAGGGCCGCGAAAACGACACCTGCCTATCATCTTCCGAAGCTTGGAGAGGAACCTCACACACCATTGGAAATTCTTGAAGCTATAAGGAGGCATAGTTAATGATGGAGGCTGTTGAGCATCCGCTTTTAAAGTATTTAAGAGCTGCCATGATACCTCACATTTGGTGCTCTGGTTGTGGAAACGGCATAATCTTAAACGCTTTTGTACACGCCTTGGATGAGCTACAAATAGACTTGAACAAACTTGTGGTTGTTTCCGGGATAGGTTGCATTGGACGAGCAGCCGGGTACATAAACGCGGATTCGTTCCACACAACCCATGGGCGTCCAATAGCCTTTGCCACAGGAGTTAAGCTTGCAAAACCAGAACTGGAAGTGGTTGTTATAAGCGGCGACGGCGACTTATTCGCCATAGGCGGAAACCACTTTATTCATGCGGCTAGAAGAAACATTGGCATAAAAGTGATTTGCGCCAACAACTTCAACTATGGGATGACTGGTGGACAAGTCGGTCCAACAACTCCGCTGGAAGCTTTGACAACCACAACTCCTTATGGCAATATAGAGCATCCCTTCAACCTAGTTCATTTGGCAGCGGCTTCTGGAGCGACATACGTGGCTAGGTGGACAACACTTCACGTGCGCATGTTAACAGCATCCATAAAGAAGTTGCTTCAAAGGAAGGGTTTCTCCTTCATAGAAGTTGTATCACCATGCCCAGAAATCTACGGACGCCACAATAAAATGCGGACAGGACTTGAAATGATGGAATGGTTTAGAGAAGCCTCAGTGATAGCGAACTTCTCAGACCCTGCAAAGGCGGAAATAACACCGGAGAAAATAGTTGTTGGAGAATTTGTAGACATTGAAAAGCCAACCTACGAACAGCTGCTCTATGAAAAGATGGCTAAATTAATGAAGGAAGAATCAGAGTGAAGGTGGGAACATGCGGATAGAGATACGCTTTGCTGGTTTCGGCGGGCAGGGAATAATAAAGTCTGGGATCATAACAGCCATGGCGGCGTGCATCTACGGCGGAAAGCACGCCGTGCAAACTCAGTCTTATGGACCGGAGTCTAGAGGAGGCGCTTGTAGGTCAGAAGTTATAATTTCAGAAGTGGAAATAGATTTTCCGAAGGTTACGGAGCCTGACATTCTGGTTTTAATGTCACAGCACGCTTACAACGAGTACGCGGAAACCGTCAAAAAGGGCGGAATGATAATCCTAGATCCAGACATGATTCCTAACGAAAGGGAAATTGAAGGCGTGAGGATTTTCAGGGTTCCAGCTACAAGGATGGCTGAGGAGCTTGGAAGAAGAATTGTCGCAAACGTGGTCATGCTTGGAGCTTTTGCTGCAATAACTGGGATTGTGGATAAGGAAGCCTTAAAAGAATCGATTAAAGCGAATGTTCCGAAGGGCACTGAGGAGTTAAACCTAAAAGCTTTTGAAATTGGCTATGAATATGGCAGGAAGCTTGTTGAAGGCTAACTTTGTTCAGCCTCTGGCAGTGGCGTTTGCGTTTGCAGTTGAACCACCGGCGTCAGAAGCTTTGATTTTCTAACACCAACGTGTCTTAGTGGAACAATTTTTTTGGCTTCGTTGTAAACGTCTGAGGCGATTTTTCCGAGAACCATTTCTTGGGCGAACTGGTCCAGTGTTAGGGCTTTACTTTTTTCTTCAACGATTTTTGCCATGATTTTGCGGATGGCTGTTTCCTGCGAAGTTTTAATTCTTGAGAGGGTGAAGGCGCACACGGCGACTCTGAGCCTATATCCGTCTTTTGTTGTTACGTTGAATATGCCGTCAACTTTTGTTGTTCTCCTGCGTATAAGGCTTCGCAGATAATCCCTTGAATATTCGTGTCCCTTGAACACTGTATGGGCTGTTTTTCCTTCAATGTTCACTATTTGGAAGTAGATTTTCATGTATTGGTGGGCAAAGTCTCCCGTGATGTCGTAAAGGGTTGCCTCGATAACCCTTCCGAGCAGTTTTGCCGGTTCATCTGCTGGAATTGAGCCAAGCTCCACGTTTCCAAAGTATGGTGGAGCCAGCACGGTGTACCATGCTTTGCTGCGCCACTTATCCCGAACTTTTTTGGCAGACACAAGAGCCCTCCCAATTAGGCGAAGAAAAGTTTCATTGTAGGGTATTAAACTTTACTTTTTCGGGGAGATTCTTTCTATGCCCATCATATACTTTCTTAAAACTTCCGGTATAACCACTGAGCCATCCTCTTGCTGGTAGTTCTCCAATATGGCCACAATTGTTCTTCCGGTGGCTAGTGCTGTGGAGTTTAAGGTGTGCACGAAGCCTTTTGGCGGTTCTCCTTCCTTTTCTCGGTAGCGAATGTTAAGCCTTCTCGCTTGATAATCGGTGCAGTTGCTGCATGAGATGATTTCTCGGTAAGCATTTTGCGCCGGCATCCATGCTTCTATGTCGTATTTTTTGGCGGCAACCTTACCGATGTCGCCGGTGCAAACGTTAACAACCCGATATGGCAAGCCAAGCTTCTGCACTAGTTCCTCGGCGTTCCTCAAAAGTTCCTCGTGGATTTTCCAAGAGTCTTCCGGTTTGCAGAAAACGAACTGTTCAACCTTGTTGAACTGGTGGGTGCGGAAAATCCCCCGTGTGTCTTTTCCGTGGGCGCCAGCCTCCTTTCTAAAGTTTGTGCTTATTCCAACAAATTTTATGGGAAGTTTTTCGGCGTTCAAAACTTCATCCATAAACATGGCTGCCATGGGGTGCTCCGAAGTCGCAATCAAATACAAATCTTCGCCTTCAACCTTGTATAGGTCGCTTTCAAAGTCGCTAAGAGCTATAACGCCCTCGTAGGGTTTACGCCTCATAAGAAAGGGAGGCTCTATGGGCGTATAACCTTTCTTAACCATTTCTTCCAAGGCGAAGTTCATTAAAGCCATGTCCAATAAAACGCCTTCATTTTTCAAATAGAAAAATCTGGATCCAGCGATTTTTCCCGCCCTTTCAACATCCATTATGTCTAGGCTCAAGCCCAACTCTATGTGGTCTTTCGGCGGAAAGCTGAATTTAGGCGGCTTTCCCCATATTCTGACAACAACGTTGTCGTTTTCATCTCTGCCTACTGGGACAGACTCGTGGAGGAGATTTGGAAGCATCATAAGATAGTTGCGCACTTTCTCCTCATACTCAACTACAAGCTTCTCCAGCTTGGTGATTTCCTCATCAACCGCCTTAGCCCTCGAAACAACAGCTGCAACGTTTTCGCCCTTCTTCTTCAAAGATGCGATTTCAGCAGTTATTCGGTTCCTTTCTCGGCGCAACTCATTGAGCTTGGTTAAATTTTGACGCCAAAGCTTGTCACATTCAATAAGTTCGTCTAACATTTTGAGGTATTCCGGGTCACCCCTTCTTGCAAGGTTTTCTCTAACGAATTCAGGTTTTTCTCTGATGAGTTTTATGTCCAACATTTTCTTCGCTGCCTGCCCTTTTTCAGCCTATTACAGAAGTGCACATGTTCTTATTCAAGTTTCCGCGCAGTCTTTAAGATTTTCTCCGCCGTGGATATGGCAAAAAGCAAATCATCAATCGTTGCTATGAACGTTTGAATTCCCCTATCACATTTTATGTACGTCCAAACACCGTTGTCTCTTCTCTCAGTTTTCACATACAGCCCAGTCGGCACCTTGAAGTTGTCTGGAGAAACAGCCTCCACAACTGCTTGGGCTTTCCTCTCATCCTCATAGACTATTGTGATTTCAGCCTCCAATTTTTTCACCAGCTAAACGCTTTCCAACAAGCTCGTTGACCAGTTTGATGAAAACTTCCACATTTTCAATGGGTATCTGCGCTCCAGCTGCCACGTTGTGACCTCCACCCTTCCCTAAACATTTTTCGGCGGCTATCTGCATTATCTCTCCAAGGTTGACACCCTTCGCAACCACAGCGTCCACAGTTCTTGCGGAAACTTTCACTAACCCTTCTTCCTTAACATCTGCATATGCAATTAGCGGTTTTTCCGGGTTTGGAAGTGAAGTTGAAAGGATGGAGGATATGGCGCCGACTATTTTGTCGTCTATGCGGTCTTCACCGTAAACAACATAAATGTTCTCCAACTCCTTTAAGCGTCCAGGTTTCTCCATAATCCATTCAAGGTATTCGTTAATGGTCCGTCTATATTCTTCTAGGATTTTGTTGGCTTCTTCAAGGGCTGCACCTCTGTCGCCCATACATATTGCAATGCCAACTCCTGGCTTGTTCATCCGTCCAGTAGCATTTAACAAAACGGCAAACTCTCTCGCGTCTCTAAGAGGTGTCCAAGAATCTTCTTTGACCAATGTGTAAACATAACCTATCAGGTTTGATACTTCATAGTGCAGTCCCTTTGAGATTAGGTATTCCGCAAGAGCCGAGCAGAGCCTTCTTTTCTCCTCATCGGTTAAATCCCTTAAAGCTCGCCATCTATCATTCACTTTTGTTTTGATGCCAAGATTTTCCAGAAATGCAAAACTTTTGCCCTCTTCCCCGCTTATACCTGGGATGAACGGGTTTGTTGTGGATGCTAAAGCCTTATGAATTGGGCGTGTTTCCCTTCCGAAAAGTATCAAATCTTTCTCGACTGTTAAAAGTCCTTGGCTTTTTGCATCTTCAACTATTTTCTCGTTTAAGCCTCCGAGACTTCGTTGTTCATATTTGTCCTGCAAGTCTCCGAGGGCGCCTACAACAGCTATTGGCGCTAATTCCACATTCGTCTCGTCAATGGCTTTGGCGACGAAGTAGGCTATCCCCGAACTGCTTATTTCCCGTGCTCCGTCAATGCCATAAACGTGAGGGTTAACACATGGAAAATCATCGTGAGGCTCGCTGATTTGGTGGTGGTCTAAAGCCACAACTTTGATTTCCGGGGCTTTCTGCCTTAACAAAGATGCGTAGTCGGTTCCTAGGTCTGTGAAAATGACCATTTGAGGCTTTTCTTCAAGTATTTCGTTTACAATTTTCTCATCAACCCACTGGGTTATTCTAATTCGGAATCTTGCATCCAAACGATACAGTGCCTTGCCAATAATCCCCGCAGCCGCTACTCCATCAGCATCCAAATGTGAAAAAACATAAATGTAATTATCCTGCTTTACAGCTTCTCTTATGGCGTTGGCTGCCTTTGAAACGCTTTCGAAAAAGTCCGCTGCCCGCTCGCTTAGCTCCATTTCTATCACTGTTCTTTAAGGTTTTCTTGATGGTTCAAATGTGCGTTTTAGAATTTAATCCCTACGCTATTGAGGCAGCTTTTGGCTCATATTTCCAATCTGGGGGTAAAACTCCCTCTTGCTTGTAATATTCCACAAGTCTGTGAATCTTGGCTTCAACAAGCTGTAGAGCCCTTTTATTATGCAAGTCTTTCCTATGTTTTTCAAGGTGCGCTGAAAGCTTCGCCGCCTTCTTAAGCAAGTTTTCCAGATCTTCCGGTATGGAGGGGGCGAGACCAGCCTCTTTAAGAATCTGCGTTATAGTTTTCCCCGTTAAGGGTTTAACAAGCGGTATGGCATATTGATCTCTGAGAATCGTTCCTATACGGCTGGGCGAATGCCCTTCCCTAGCAAGCTTGATAACCAGCGCCTCCACTTCTTCAGGTTGATACTTACACCAGCTCGGAGGACGCTTGCTAACGGGTCTTGTTGAATGAGACTTTCCCTTATCTTGTTTCGGCATGCATACCCCGTCTAAACTCTGTAAGAGCGAGGATAGACGGATATTTAAGACCTTCGATTTAAACCTTCAGCCTAAACTGTGCACACGCGGCAAATTAACAGTTTGCCTGCCGCCTGTGCGGTTGCACTTCTTAATCAGCCTTTAAAGCCTTTATACCATTTGGCAAATTTGCGGAAAGCTTTAGCCCTATGCGAATACTTGTTCTTTTCGTCTATGCTCATTTCAGCAAAAGTTTTCTCGCTGCCATAAGGCTTAAAAATGGGGTCGAAACCGAAACCTGAACATCCTTTTCGAACATCCTCCGTTATTTCACCAGAGGCTTCTCCATCAAAACAGACAGGTGTGTCTAATTCTTCGGAGAAATAGGCGACGACAGACTGAAAGCAGGCTTTTCTGTTGGTTACTCCCTTCATAAGTTTTAGTAAACCCTCGTTCCCGATGGTTTTGTAAACGTATGAGGCGTATGGTCCGGGAAAACCATTTAAGGCTTCTATAAATAGACCAGCATCCTCAACTATGACTGGGAGACGGCACTGCTGAAAAGCGTGGATAACGCTTGTTTTCGCGATTTCTTCTAGGCTTTCGCTTTGAATTTCAAGGTTTTTCACTCTTAACATGCCAACAGCTATTTTATAGCTGCCTAAAACCTTGCGGGCTTCGTTGAACTTGTTAATGTTGTTTGTGGCAAAGAATACAACTTTGCCTTTCAATTGGAAGCTCATGACTGTTCACGTTTCTTTCTAGCTCCTTCAGCAGACACACTAAAGTATTTTTCCCAGTTAATCTGCACAATTTCTAAAATATTTCCGTCAGGGTCTGTGAAGGTGGCTTGTTTTCCACCCCAAGGTTCTTCATGCAACTCTTTAACAAACTTCACACCTTTGCTTTTCAACTCGTTGTATGATTTTTCAACATCCTCCACGAGGAACTCTACAGAGGGCGATGTTGGAGCGACGTGTTCCCCTCCTTTAAGTTTTGGAATTAAACCTATTTCGATCCCACCGCACTCAAAACCAACATAGCTGGAATATTCATATTTCTTTTCTAAGCCAAGAATTTCCCCATAAAAATGAGCCGCCCTCTTCAAGTCTGAAACGTAGAAGGTTATACACCAAACAGTCTTTATCACATTTCGTTTCTCCTTTCGGCTATATATCGGCCTCTTCTCTCTATTTCTCCAATTTTATCTAAAACGTTTTTCACTGTTTCACCGTCCAAAATGCTTGCGTATCCCTCAATCACGCTTTTGAAGCATTCCTCCGCAAACTTGAAATGAGTGCTTTGCAGCGCCCTCTTCATTAAATGGAGGTCAACGCCTTTCGCTTCCAACTCCCTCGTCTTTTCACCTAACCCAAAATCCACAAAGAAAATTTTCCCATCACGGGCTTGGATCATGTTTGAGGTTGTTAAGTCGCCGTGAACAATCCCATATCTGTGGAGCCTTCCAATCAACTCGCCTACCTTGCGGCACAAGTGCTGTCTGTTTTCGGCGGAAATTTCGCCGAGCAACTGCTTTAATTGTTTTCCTTCGATAAACTCCATTATGATTGTGGAGTCTCTCATGTCAACAAAGTAGATCGTCGGGGTTGGCACTCCAGCTTTTTTGGCTTCATGCATCAACTGAGCTTCATGAATTGTCCTATACGTTCTGATCTGCTCGTCTAACGTTGGGACTCTATACCTTTTAGGCAAGCGTCTCTTTAAAACCACTTTTTTGCCATGCCACTCTGCTAGGAATAAATATGCCTCCGCACCCTTTTTGATGAGGAGCGGCTGGTTTACCCTATCCAAGGAACTTCAACCTCTTCTAGTCGCCACCTCAGTCGCACAAAGCTTTCTTCAATGGGTGTTGTAGCTCCATGGGTAAACGCTAAAACACCCGTCCACGCGATCATGGCTCCATTGTCAATGGCGTATTCACTTGGCACCGTGCAAAACTTTGCGTTGTGCTCCTCAGCTATAGCACGCACCATCTCCTGAAGCCTTTTATTTGCGGCAACCCCTCCCGTCAACAAGACTTCCCTTTTCTCTGTGTGGGCTAGGGCTCTTTCAGTAACCTCGACAACCATAGAAAAAGCTGTTTCTTGGAGACTATAACACAAGTCTTCCAGCTTGTACCCACCTTCCCTGAGGGCTTTTATGGCGGCTGTTAAAAGTCCACTAAAAGACATGTCCATGCCCTTAACCGTGTAAGGTAGCGGCACGAGCCGCTTTCCACTTTTCGCAAGTTTCTCGACAACCGCTCCAAAAGGCTCTCCAGCCTTCTGTCTAAGCCCGGCTTCCCTTGCAAAAACATCTAGACAGTTTCCAAGCGCTATATCCAACGTCTCGCCAAAAACCCTATAGCGTCCAGCGTCAAAAGCCGCCACAATAGTGTTTCCACCAGAAACATAAAGCGTAACAGGGTCCACAGCCCCCGTCTTCAGTTTTCCAATTTCAATGTGGGCTACACAGTGGTTGACTCCAACAAGTGGAACACGAAGATAGGAAGCCAACGTCCGCGCCACTGTGGCACCAGTTCTCAAACACGGTCCAAGACCGGGACCCTGCGAAAACGCAACGACCGTTAGGTCTTTCGGTTTTATGCCCGCCGTTTTGAAGGCTTCTTCGATAACTTTGTCTGCAACTTCAGCGTGATGCCGCGCTGCCTCTCTTGGGTGGATCCCTCCCTCTGGCGGAATGTAAGCATCTATTATGTTGGCTAATATTTCGCCTTTGAATGTGGCGATTCCAACGCTGAAGTCGTCGGCTGTACTTTCAATTCCTAAACAGTAGCCCTCACCAACTTTTTGGGACTTCATTTTACCGAGCCTTAACCTCAACTGCAACCTAAATTATTTTATTTTTGGATATCTATATATTTGCGTGGAGACTAGAGAAGAAGATGCCTAAGCCAAACGACTTAGAACAGAAAGCCTTGCAAATAATAATGAGCGCTGGAAACAGCGGCTTACTGCAGTCTGAGTTATGGAGAAAGCTTGGTGCAAGCAGTAGGGAAGGCTCAAGGATAGCTCTGAAACTTGAAAGTAAGGGGCTTATAAGACGTGAAAGGGAGCTTCGCAACGGAAGGTGGACTTATAGGCTTTACCCCAAAAGGCTTCCAGCCTCCATGGATTCCATAGCCGACTGCCCGTGTGTTATGTGCCCCGACAGCCCAAAATGTGGACCAGCAGGCAATGTTACGCCGCAGAATTGTGAGAGACTAACTGAATGGCTTTTCCACGCCGCTGAATCCACACAAGACATTTTAGGTGACAGTTAGTTTTGCCCAAAGCGTGGATTCAAGAGCGCAAGAAAGACTACTATTATAGGAAGGCGAAAGAGGAAAATTACCGTTCAAGAGCAGCCTACAAACTCTTTCAAGCAGTTGGAAAATACCGTTTTATGAAGGAAGGTGATGTTGTCGTGGACCTCGGTGCGGCACCCGGCGGCTGGACACAAGCTTCACGAAGGATCGTTGGACCCCGAGGTTTTGTTTTGAGCGTCGACTTAAAACCCATGGAACCTTTTGAAGAGCGTAATGTTAAGACGATTATTGGCGACATAACAGAGGAAGAAACAGTCAACCAGATTTTAGAGATTCTTCCACGCAAAGCCGACGTGGTTGTTTCAGATGCTTCCCCCAACATTTCTGGAATTTGGGAATTAGACCACGCCCGCCAGATAGACTTGGCTCAAAAAGCTCTGGAAATAGCCCTCAAAGTGCTCAGGCCTCGCGGAAACTTTTTCGTGAAGGTTTTTCAAGGAGACCTACTTGAAGACTTCGTAGGCAAGGTCAAACAGCATTTCAAAGATGTGAGAGTTATAAAGCCAAAAGCTAGTAGGGCGAAGAGCGCCGAACTCTTTGTTTTAGGCCTCTGCCTTAAAACTTCAGAGTGTTCTAAGAACTAGAAGCAGTAAAGCTAAATTCGTGTAAGGTTTACTAGAGAAAGGTGAATTATTTGAAGGTGATCGCCGCCGATTCTTCCTCAGCCATTTTAAATGAGAAATTTGAACCTTTAGCTATTGTGGCGACTGCTGCGGTTCTCGTGAAACCGCCATATAGGGAACCAAGCGAACTTTTGGCTAAGCCAATTTTTGCAGATGCTGAAAACAGTCACGAAGTTATAG
>Ga0209394_1000345_pt1 | contig 38344 bp, 39 predicted proteins | sample JNZ201metaG_FD_184122 | JGI IMG/M metagenome (GOLD analysis project Ga0209394, IMG submission 184122) | Hot spring microbial communities from Jinze hot spring, China to study Microbial Dark Matter (Phase II) - JNZ 20120812A (SPAdes) (version 3) ...
CTTTATCTTCCTTGCAGACGGTGGTGCTCTTGTCACTGCGCCCATTACTGAGCTTTGCAGAGAATTCATTGAGAAATACAAAGCGAAGTATGGTCACTATCCCGAGGCGCATCAGGCTTACGGAGCTTACGATGCGGTCTACCTATACAAGAGGGTTGTAGAAGAGGCGAGCAAAAGCGGAGAGAAAGATCCGTTCAACGCAGAAACACTTGTGAAATACCTCGAGAAATTCAACGAATCCAACCCAGTAATCCTCACAAGACCCATAGCCTTCACCGCAAACCACGACTTAGTCTGGAGCGACAAAACGATCAGAAACTGGATATCGCAGTGGCAGGATGGAAAGCAGGTGATACTGTATCCGGATCACGTCGCAAATGGTAGGCTAAAGCTACCACCTTGGATGAGCTAGGCTATGATTGAACTGCTGGAAATAGCGGTTTTCGGAACAGCAATGGGTGGAATCTTCGCACTGCTTGCGTCAGGTTTTTCCTTAATTTTTGGCGTTTCACGCATCCTAAACTTCGCTCATGGGGTTTGTTTTGCGGTCTCTGCCTACGTTGCAATCTATTTGATCAAAGAGCTCTCCACAGACGTTTTTTCAGCGTCACTCCTCGGAGTTCTCTTTGCAGTTCTCATAGGTTTCGCTGTTTACGCTCTCACGAGACCAATTCGCCACAACGTTGTAATGGTTATAATAGTAACCCTCGCCTTTGCGTTGCTGATAGAGCAATTTTTACTCCTTAGCTTTGGAAACCGTGGCTTAACAATGCCCCCTTTTGTCGAGGGAATTCAAGTTGTTTATGAAAATCTGAGGATAGCGAAGATCAGGCTTCTTGCAATCGCAATCGCAGTTGCAGTTCTCGTAGCCCTAGAGGTTTTTATAAGCAAAACCCTCATGGGAAAGAGAATCAACGCAGTCTCACAGGACAGCGAAGCTTCGATGCTCATCGGAATTGATGTGGAAAAAGTTCTAATAGCAACTTTTGCACTCTCATCCGCCCTTGCGGGGATTGCAGGAATTTTGTATGCGCAAATCTTCAACGTATATCCAGCAACGATTCTTCGGGTTCTGATCTATGCGTTCGCAGTCGTTATCCTTGGTGGGCTCGGTAGCTTCCGTGGTAGCGTTCTTGCTTCATTCATCATCGGCTACATCTTTGTTGCGACGATGAAAACCCTTGGGGCTCAATGGTCAGAGTTCGTCATGTTAATAACAATCATAGCAATCCTTGCGGTAAGACCGACAGGTCTTTTTGGGGTGAGAGAATGAAAGCGCTAATTCCATTAGCGTTGCTCTTGATTTCTCTCCCAATGTTTGTGCCAAGCGCATATCTTTACTTGATCGGGCTCGCCTTAGTATTTGCAATTCTCGTAGCGAGCTGGGATCTGATGGTTGGATACACTGGACAAGTTAACCTCGGGCATACGACTTTTGTGGGGCTCGGAGCTTACGTCGCTGCAATTCTCCAAGTTCCGTCAAGGATTGGAGTAGCTTTGGAAGTTCACCCATTTTTGGCAATTCTTCTGGCTGGAATCTTTTCAGCGCTAGTTGGACTGGCAATAGGACTGATCACGTTGAGGCTCAAAGGTTATTACTTCTCCCTTGTCACTGCAATTCTCCCGCTTGTCTTCATGCAGAAAGTCTTTGTATGGCGAAGCATTTTCGGAGGCGAAGAGGGGTTCTCAATTCCATCGGAAAAGCTCTTAGTTGCGAGCACAATTGAAAAATACTACGTCGCGGTTGCATTTGCAATTGTTTCGATGGCTTTAATGTTTGCAATAACAAATAGCAAAATTGGACTGAGGTTTAAAGCAATCAGGGACAGCGAGGAATTGGCTGAAGCGCTTGGCATCGATACTACGAAATACAAAGTCTTAGCCTTTGTGTTGAGTTCGTTTTTCGCAGGAATTGCTGGGGCTGTTTTCGTCAACTACCGTCTCACCGTCGCTCCGGATCTCTACGACGTCCCGCTCATGCTTTTGATAATCCTTTCTGCAGTCATTGGCGGACTTGGAACGCTTTGGGGACCTTTTCTAATGGGCGTTTTCGTTTACCTTGCGAAGAACTGGTGGCTGACAGCGTTCAGATCCGGGATCGTAAACGAGGAGATCATACTGTACGCGATCTTAATTGTGGTAGCAATTCTAATGCCAAAGGGTGTCTACAACGAGATTCAAGAAAAGCTCAGGGAGAGATCTACGAGATCTTAGTTTTCAAGCATTTTTTTGTAAAACCTGAGCAAAATCTTGCTCCTCACATCGACCATTTCGCAAATACTACTTTCGAATATCCCATGGACGATGAAGAACTTCTCTTTCTGATAAACTCCGACCTCAACGACTCTGTGCCCCTCTTCCTCGATGGCTTTTCGCATCAGCTCCACGCACTGCGGTTTGAACTTCTCGTTTTCGATGTATGCAACAACTTCATCGGTTATGTTTTTCGCCGTAAACGACTACAGGATTGTTGAAGAGGAAGAAATTCGGAATCTTCAGAATTCTACCGGTGTAAACACTTGGGAGCCTTTCACCGTCTCCGACTTCTTTCAACGTCGTTCTTACGAGCCCTATATCTACAACGTCGCCTTTTATCACTGGATTCGTGAGAACTTTTATCCTCGTATTCGGTTTTATGTGTTTAACTTTTCTGAAGATGATACCTGCAATTATGCTCGCGACGTAGTCTTTGAGGACAAAAGAGATGCCCAGCGCACTTACGAGCGTTAGAAGAAGCTGGAAGCTGTAGATGTCGGTTGAGATCATTTCACCAGTGCTCGTAGTGTGTTAGTTCTTCAATTGGATATCTGCTCCTTCTCGATGGATGTTCCGCTGGATAGCCGATAGGAATTATTGCCATTGGGCGCACGTATTCTGGTAGTTTGAGAATTCTGGAAACCTCGACTTCATCGAAAGCTCCTACCCAGCAAGCTCCTAAGTTTAGCGCTGTCACTGCTAGGAGAATGTTTTCGATCGCCGCAGTCGCATCTTGTTCAGCATATAACCTTCCACGCTCTCCATAGACCCGCATGCTTCGCGGATAGTTTGCGCAAACAACCACGACGACTGGCGCTTGTGCTATGAACATTTGTCGAAGTGAGGCCTTTGCTAATTCGAGCTTGATCTTCGGATCTCTCACAACGATGAAATCTCTTGCTTGCAAATTCCCTGCTGATGGTGCGGAATTCCCGGCTTCGAGGATGAGCTTGAGTGTCTTCTCATCTATTTCCCTTTGCTGGAATTTCCTTATCGAGACCCTTCGAAATATGAGTTCGAGCTCTTTCGAGTTCATGGAGTGAGTTGTGAACGAGCTTAAAATTGTTTTCCACAAAGGGCTTCAAGCGGAAACGAAACTCGCGACGGATTTTTTGTTGAGCCTTCTCGAAACTCTTTCCGTAATCATCAAGAACGCCGGAACAACTGTGAAAGCGGATAGCAAGCTAAAGGAGATCGCAACCAACGCTAAAAATCCGAAGTCCCTCATCACGGGGAAGGTAGAGAGCATGAGAGATCCGAAACCACCGAGCATTGCTAATGCTGAAGTCGTCGTTGCTTTTCCGGTTCTTTCTATAGCTCTTTTTACAGCTTCAATCTCAGAAACCCTCTGCCTCTCCTCGAGATACCTTTCGGTGATCATGATCGAGAAGTCTATGCCAAGACCGAGAACGATCGAGTTCAGTGCAATCGAAACCATCGTCTGCTTCACGCCGGATAGAAACATTATCAGGTTCATAACACCGATCACGGTAGTGATCGCGATCAGCGGAACCACGGATTTCCTTATTGATCTGTAGATTGCAAGGAGCAAGATTAGAATCGCAATGTAAGCGACGGTCGTCATCGTGGTTTGGCTGTTGATCATGATTGTGCCAATCTCAGTCGATAACGCTGCTTGCCCGGTGACGAAGTAATCGCCATCCCAGCCGTAGAAGTCAACGCTTTGCTTTATCGATTCCAACGTTCGCTTGTATTCCTCGTAACCGCTTGCGGTTGAGTAGAGGTTGATCGCAATCGTGCTACCTGAAATGTATCTTTGCAACTGCTCTTCTGGGACTTTTTCAAGAGAACCATAGGATTTTACAAGGGACATTGGAGATTGGTAGGAATAAATGAGATCCACCCTACCTTTAACGTATTCCGCAAGCTCGTCTGCTCTCTTTAGAACGTCCTCATCGACTTCTTCGATTTGTAAAACGAGCGTGTATATCGTCTGCCCCCCAGCAACGCTTTCGAGTTCTCTGAATTTCTGAATGGCGGGGAGATTTTGGGGGACGTATTTGTTGTAGTTTGTCTCCAGCTCAATCAAGGGTGAGACGTAGAAACCAACAACGCAGATCAGAATCGCTACAACGAGAACGCCGCGAGGTCTGTTTGCTGTTATATTTGAGACCACAGAAAGAGATTTTTCGAGCTTCGAAACTTCAGCTCCCTTTTCAGCACTAAATTTCCTTCTCTCTATCAGCTTGAGAATCGCTGGGAGGAAAGTCAGGCTTAGGATTAAAGCAATCAAAAGCCCCAAGGTGGCTACGATTCCGAACCAGCTCATCGCCGGAACTCCTGGAGACAGCATTGAGAGAAAACCTACAGCAGTAGTTAGATAAGCTAGAAAAAGGGCCCTTCCGGTTCTCTCGATCGAAATCTTCAAGGCATCATCAACTTCTCGCCTTTGAATTTCTTCTTCAAACCTGTTTTGGATCTGTACCGCATACTCTATGGAGAGTCCGATGAGCATTGGCAACGCGCCGTTTGTATGTTCTGAAAGCGGAATTCCAAGTACTGGCATGAGCCCGTAGACGATTGTAACCGCTGAAACCGAAATCAGCAGAGGTAAAAATGTCGTTACCTTCTTCCTCACAACTCCGCTGAAAGTGACAACGAGGAACAGTATCATTAGAAGTATTGAAGCAACCATCGTGATTCCCAAGCTTTTCAGAATCTCGCTCTTTATCTGATACCCAAGCACTGGTGAACCTGTAACCTCAACGACCGCTCCTGAGGGAATTTCGGTGTTTTTTATCGCTTTTTCGATGTTTTTCGCAATTTCTTCCTGCTTCTTCGACGCCACAGGTTGTATTTCGACCATCATCATTGCAAGGGATCTCTTGGGAATGAGCTCTGAAAAATACCGTTCGCTCAAATCTTTGAGGATCTTTTCGTCTGTTGGAATAACTCCAAAGTTCTCGATCAGAAGCGACGCAGGAGAGACGACTTTTTCAACACCTTCGACTTTGCTTATCTCTTCTCCGAGCTTTAGCATGAAATCGTAGGTTTCATAGTTCACAACGTCGTCGCTTTTTATGAAAATGAAAATAGCACCAACAGCCTTCTGAAAGTTCTTTTCGTAGAGCTTGTATTCTTGATAGATCTTGTTTTCCTTCGCGAAAAAAGATTCGGTGCCTGAGACTGTTTCGACGTTCATCGCTGAAATTATCGAGGCAAATATTATTGCGGAAATAAAAACTATAACTAGCCCCGGCTTTTTTAGAACGAGGTCCTGCGGTCTCATTTTCTCCTCTTTATGTAATAAGCAATTCCTGCGATTATAACTACTGCAACGATTGTGAAGATCATGTAGTCTATTGGGCGTGGCTTTACATCTATCACAGCTTTTACAGGCTTGCTCACAACCCATTCTCCGTTCTCAGCTCTATATTTAACCTCGAGGTTTAGGGCGTAAAGCTTTGGAGTAGCATCTCTGTCCACGGAAATCTTAAAACTCGCATTCGCAACTTCTCCAGGCTTTAGGTTTCCAATGAATGCACTGTCGTCTGAGGATGAGAAGGGAGAAACGATGACGATTCTTGCGGTAGCATCCTTTATCTCAGTGATACCTTTGTTCTTGATCGTAAACGTCAAGATCTTCTCTTCTCCAGCTCGAATCTCTGGAACGCCAAGGGCTTCGAACTCGACCTCTGGCTTCACTTCAATCCCTATTCTTATAGCATCGCTTTCAACGAAATCATCGCCCGCCTTGAATTTCACAAAGACATCACCAGGATACATTGTTTCCTTGGCTTCGCTCGAAGCCTTCAATCTAAAAATCGCTTCGAACTCTTCTCCAGCTTTTACATCACCTATGTAGCATTCGCTGCTCAGCGCAGAAAGCGGAGAAGAAACAACGATTCTCGCAGAAGCTCTTTCCATGTCAGCGTTGGAAATGAGCTTCACAACAACGTCTCCCTTGGAGTTTGCGTAAACACTGCTCTGCACAGACTTCACTTCGATCTTTGGCTTCGAAAGGACTTCGATCCCGAAAGTGGCGGTGTCGCTCTCCTTGATGTTTCCGTACTCATCGGTGTAAACGAGCTTCAACTTCACCGGATAAACCCCTCCAGTTGGCAGGTCGAGCGTTACACGGAATTTTGCAATCGCGACATCTTTTGGAGCAAGATCCCCTATGTAGTAGCTTGGCTGAGCTGTTGTTGCAGTTGTTGAAGATGGAAGCGAAGTCATTGCAAATGGTATCACTGCAGTCATTGCGGTTGTTGGTTGTTGTTGCAGTTGCTGTTGCTTTGGCAACTCAACGGTTGCATAAGCGTTTCTCGCAACTTTCTTGCCAACGTTTTTTATCTCAACCACTATGTCCCCTTTCCCACCAGCGATCAGCTTGTCTGCGCTGACAACTTTGACCTCAGGCGAAACGTCTCTTTCTTCAACAAAGATCTTCAAAGGCAACTCTTTTTCCCTCTCCAAGTATCCGAGCTCGTATTTCTCGAGCGGAATGTCTACGCGGTAGCGTGTAGTGTTCGTGATTTGGGTTAAAGTCCCTGTTGAATTATAAATAATTGTGTTCGTAAATTCGACTGGAACTTTTAGCTCGGGAATTAATTGGAATCTTGAAAGGTCTCGCAACTCGTCTATGACCTCGTATTTGGCGATGAGCTTCAGTTCAACCTCTTCGCCACCAACGATTTCAACTGGAAATTGCAGTGTTGCTGTCTGCATCGATGGCAAAGCTGGAAGTGTAATTTTCCCTGACTTGACCTTCACATTTTCGTTGCCCAAAAGCTCTATCTCGATGTTGTATGCGGTGAAGAGCATATCTTCACGGGAGTTGAAGAACATGAATTCGTTGATGTCCGAATACTCAACCCTCTCCCTTAGCGCTGGGTTGTAGATTGTAACCACAAGAATTTTATCTCCTTTGCCTATGTAGTTCGAGTTTATCGGTGTCGTAATCCCCTTTTGCGGATCTATGTAGCCTACGCTCACGATTTCGATACTTGGTTCTCTTTCGTAGCTTAACGCAGAAGTTGGAATTGCAAACAATAGAAACACAAGCACGAGAGCGACTTTTGTTTTCATCGTTTCACCTGTCGTAGCTTTCATAACGAAAGATATTTAAGCTTTTCCGAAATCAAAATTCGATGATCGAAGTTTTGAAGTCCTTTGGCTTCACGGAGTACGAAGCAAAAGCTTTAGTTGCGTTGATCGCAAAGGGATCTCTGACAGCGAGAGAAATTGCAGAGTTCAGTGGAATTCCGAGAACTTCGGTTTACGATGTGATGGAGAGTTTAAAGGCCAAGGGATTCGTGGAAGAATTTGGAAAGCCTGCAAAGTTTCGTGCAGTGTCCACAGAGGAAATTATCACAACTCTCTCAAAGAGAATGAGCGAGAACTTAGAGGTGCTTAAAGAGGAGATAGCAAAGCTCAGAAGCGGAGAAGAAGTTGAACTCGTGAAACTCTATCGCGGAAAATCTGTTTTTGAAAAGCTCGAAGAACTCGTGATCTCCGCTAAGGATGAGATCGTTGTCCTCATTTCCTATCTCAAGCCAGAAATAAAGGAAATTCTCTCCAAGGCGAGATGTAGACTTGTCGTTATCTCGTCGAACGCGAGTGAATTAGCTGGAGAATGCTACGAAATAAAAAGCCCAGTGGTGAAAGATCGCACAGACTTTGCTCATGGGCTTGCGATCTTTGATTCAGAGAAGATCTTTGCGATCTTTGTGAACAACGTCACAATTGGAATCGCTGGCGAAGGTGAGGGATTGGTTCAATTCTCAAAGCTGATGATCGAGCCTTTGCTTCGAGAACTGAGACGGGAAAGACTTAAAATCGAGAAACAACCGTAATTCGGTGATGTCCAATGGGGAAAACATTGGCTGAAAAGATACTCAGCGAGAAAGCAAGGAGTGACGCCTTTGCTGGCGATTTGGTAATTGCAGAAATCGATGAAATCGCTTTGCAGGACGGCACAGCACCGCTTGCGATCAGACAGCTGAAAGAAATTGGAATCTTCAGAGCAGTTAAGAAGGCGCACTTTTTCATAGATCACGCAGCTCCTTCGCCGAGAAGAGAGCTTAGCAACGACCAGAAATTTATTTATGAGTTCGCAAAAGCTTATGGTGCTGATTTTATTCCACCCGGCGAAGGCATAATCCACCAGCTCATGGTTGAGAGATTCGTAAAGCCCGGAACGCTCATCGTCGGCGCAGACAGCCATACTTGCACCTACGGCGCTCTTGGATCGTTTGCAACTGGGATGGGATCAACGGATATTGCAGTGGCGATGGCGCTGGGAAAGAACTGGTTCAAGGTCCCAGAGAGCATAAGGGTCGTTTACGATGGGAAAATGCAGAGAGGGGTGTATGCGAAAGATCTCATCTTGTATCTCATAGGCAAGATAGGCGCAGATGGTGCAGACTACAAGGCCCTCGAGTTCCACGGCAGTGCCGTTGAGAACATGAGCGTTGAAGAAAGGCTTACGATTGCGAATATGGCGATCGAGTGTGGCGCAAAAGTTGGGCTTTTTGAGAGCGACGAAAAAACGCACGAATTTCTTTCTGAGCTCGGAAGAGGGGAACACTTCAAGGAGTTGAGGGCAGATAAAGATGCAAGCTATGAGAAAGAGATATACATAAACGTTGAGGAAGTTCCGCCAGTGGTTGCGAAACCACATGAAGTCGACGCCGTTGTTCCAGTTGAGGAAGTCTTGGGAATTGCGGTTAATCAAGTCTTCCTTGGAACTTGCACGAATGGAAGGATTTCCGATCTCGAGATCGCGGCGAGACTTTTGAAGGGGAAAAGGATTAAGGAAGGAGTAAGGCTGATCGTAGCTCCTGCGAGCAGAAGAATTTACCTAAAAGCTATCGAAAAAGGCATAATAACGACACTCGTTGAAGCTGGGGCTATAGTTCTCCCTCCAGGCTGTGGAGCTTGTGTTGGAATCCATCAGGGAATCCCTGCAGATGGCGAGGTTTGCGTTTCAACGCAGAACAGGAACTTCAAAGGTAGGATGGGCAATCCAAACGCCTTCATCTATTTGGCCTCTCCCGCAACAGCGATTGCAAGCGCGATAAAGGGTGAGATCGCAGATCCAAGAGAGTTCCTATGAAAATAAAAAAAGAGCTACTTATGGCGATCCTCGAATCTGCAAAGGAAGCTTATCCATACGAGTTCATAGCACTACTCAGCGGGGAAAAAGGAATGATCAGCGAGCTCATCTTTTTACCATCGATTTCTGGCGAAGAATCCGCGATCATTAGATTAGATATGTTGCCCCTTGGCGTAAAGGTCTACGGCACAGTTCATAGCCATCCTTTGCCTTGCTGTGAGCCAAGCGAGGAAGATTTCTTTCTTTTCACGAAATTTGGCAGAGTCCACATAATAGTTTGCTACCCTTTCACAATGCGCGACTGGAAATGCTACGATTCGAAAGGCGAAGAGATAGAGATAGAAGTTGTATGATTGGCACTACGCTTTGGTATGGGCACAAGCCTTTCGGTGAGAGAATAGAGAAGCTTTTGGGAATTGGGTTTGATTACTTTGAAATAGCGCTTGACTTTCCTTTTCCCGATGATAACGAGGAGCTGAAAAGAGTGATCAGAGAGTATGAGCTAAAAACGGCCTTTCACGCTCCCCTTGACATACTCTTGGCATCTCCAAGGGAAGAAATCTTCGGAGCCTCTTTGAAAGTGTTCGAGAAATGCCTAAAATTCGCAGCGAATTTCGAAACGCTTTACTTCAACTTTCACGTCTTTCACTTCACTCCGACCTTTCTTCTCCCTGAGATAAGGGAAAAAGGAGTCAAAAAGCTTGGAAAAGCGATTGAACTAGCAGCTAAGCTTAGCAACGAGTTCGGTTTCGAGATTTGCATTGAAAACGACACTTTTTTCGTTGAGGACTTCATAATCGGCGATGTGAAGCTTACCTTAGATATCGGGCACTTTGCGATCGAGGCAAAGAGATGGGGAAGGGATTACAAAGTAGATTTGCAAGAGTTCTGCAGAAATCACAGAAGCAGGGTTTTAGTTGCTCACGTTCACGATGTCAGCTTTTCAAAAATGTGCGATCATTTACCACTTGGTAAGGGGGAGTTGGATTTGAGGATAATCAAGCATGCTCTTGATGAAATTAAACCGAGGTTTTCCTTACTTGAAGTTTTCTGGAAGAGCGCACAGTTCGGAGATTTTGCAACTCTCGTTGAGTTGGAGGAAAGCCTTAAGATTTTGACAGCTTGGTTGTAATTTTAAAAGAAAGATTTTAATATTTGTCAACGACACAAATTATGGCAATCGTCTGTGCTTTGGATACGAAGATGTGGGAAAAGCTCGTGAACTTTGCGGTTGAGGAGGCAAAGATCAGGAACGAGAAGTTATACTTCGTACACTGCATTGAAGTTCCGAAGCTCGGTCAGATGGCTGTAGAAGATGCGCTTGAAGAAGTGGGCGAGAAAATTGGTAGGAAAGTTCTCGAGGAGTCTGCGAACATAGCCAAAGCCAAGGGAGTGGAATTCGAAACCGTTCTTTCTAAGCGAAAGGACGTTGCAAGGTTCATTCTTGAATTCGCAGACACTGTAAACGCATCCCTTATCGTGGTTGGGACAACAAAAAAGACGAAGACTGGGAAGATCCTTTTTGGGAGCGTAGCCCAAGAAGTGATTCTAAACGCAAGGCAACCAGTTGTATGCCTTAAGTAGCATGGATCTCTTCATTTTGCTTGATTCATCGCTTGAACTTGTTCCCAAGGAAATTTCAAATCACCCTGTAATCGTTTCAGATGCGAGGAGGAGAAGGAAAAAAGCAACTGAGCTCCTGCTCGACGACTCAAGGCATCACTTGGCGATGAGAAATCTTAAGCACAGAGAAAAAAGGGGGAGAGCAGACATTGTGCATCAATGCCTTCTTTTGCTCCTGGATTCGCCGTTAAAGAGCTTTGACATCTTTGTGCATACGATAAACGACGAATTAATCCGGGTTTCGAGAGACACGAGATTGCCAAGAAACTACAATAGATTCATCGGGCTGATGGAGGATCTTTTCAAAAAGAGGAAAATCGAAGCAAACGGAAAAATTCTGATCGAAATCTTGGATACGGATCTCTCTGAAATAGTAAGAGGCAAAGAAGTTCTTCTCCTTAGCGAGCAGGGAAAAAGCTTTGAAGCTAAAATGCTGGAAAAAGAAGTTGCAATTTGTATTGGCGGATTTGCTCACGGCGATTTTTTCGAGAAAACACTTAAAAAGCTCGGAAAATACAAGGCGGTGAGCCTGGGTAAAGAAAGCTATACGAGCCTTTATGTTACGAGCAAAATCCTCTGCGAGTATGAGAGAGTTCGAACTGTTGAAAATAGCTGAAGAGATCTTCGGAAACGAAGAGCTAGAAGTTCCCGCCGGGAAGCATGATGCTGCGTTTCTTCGCTATTGCGATGGATTCTTAGTTTTCACGTGCGACACTGTGAATGAGATCAGCGATTTTCCAAAATTCATGAAGCCAGAGGAGTTCGGGAAAATGGCGGTTGCAGTAACTCTTTCTGATTTAGCAGGAAGCGGTGCAAAGCCGATCGTCTTTCTTAGCTCTATTTCACTCAAAGAACCAGATGAGAAGCTTTTTAGGAGAATTATGCTCGGAATCAAGGAGTGGGCAAATAAGTTTGGGGTGAAGGTTGCTGGTGGCGACGTAGACTTTGCCCCCATTCTAACGATCGCCGGATTCGCAGTGGGAAGGGCAGAGAGAGTCGTGACAAGAAGCGGAGCGAAGCCGGGAGACAAGGTTTTTGTAACCGATACACTCGGCAAAGCTCAACTTTGCTTGGATTTGCTTGAAAAAGGATATGAGCGGAAAGACTTGCCGTTTGCAGAAAAGCTTTACACTCCCGAGCCGAGAATTGCTGAGGGATTGAGAATTGCGGAGTTTGCAAACTCTTTGACGGATATAAGCGATAGCTTGGCGATTTCAGCGAATTTGGTTGCGAATGCGAGCAATGTGAAGATCGTGCTTGAGAAGAAAAACTTACCCTTGGAGAATTTGCTCGATTTCGTGAACGAGGAAAAAGCTATCGAGCTCTTTCTATATAGCGGTGGAGATTACGAGCTGTTGTTCACTGCAGAAAACAGCGACATCGGAATAGAGATCGGAAGGGTTGAAAAAGGTTCTGGAGTTTATCTGGATGGAAAAGAAGTTCTTTTTAAAGGCTACTCACACTTTTGATCACTTCATACTTTCGAGCTTTCTCTCGACTTCTATTATGTATTCTCGTAGTTCTCTGTTCATTTTGAGTAGTTCGAGCACTTCTTTGTAGTTTTTCTCGTTTATCTCTGTTATTCCGAGCGTGTTCATTGCCTTGTCCAAGAAAAGCTTCGCTGCTGGTCCGATTTCCTTTTTCAATAAATCTAAAATAATTTTATAGGTGATCATTTCAGCGCCTCCTCAAGACTTTGCATCGTGACCTTCAAGCTCCTCCTAAGTCTCTCAATGCTGTTCGCGAGAATTCCAAGCTCGTCTTTTCTCTCGCGATATGGAACTTCTGCATCGATCTCCCCTTCTGCGATCCTGTCTGCGATTTTGCTGATCTCAACGATTGGATTCGCAACTTTGGTAATCGTGAACACCGCAAGAATTGCAATGAACACGATCGCGACAGCGAATGCGATTGCCATGCTCATGAAAACCTGTTGGCTCGCAGCATTCACGTTTTTCTCAACTTCACTGCTTATTGTCTCCGCTGGATTCGCTGGGTTCTGCGTCAGATACTGGAAGTAACCGTCGATGTAGGCAGCGGTTCCCGCGCTTAATCTGATGGGTTGCTTGAGCACGGGATCGTACACGAGCAAAGTTATGTTCACGGGCGCTTGACAGATGTATTTGTCCACAGTTTTGTTTGTCTTAGGCTCTATCCACTTGTAGTAACCGCAAACGGTTTCTGGAGCTTCAGGTTTCGACAAAGCTTTAACAACAGCAATCTCGTAGAGATCTGGCATCGTTTGGTTCCATTTCAGGTGGTATTTGAGATCGAGTCCAAGGTATTGCTTTGGCACAGTGGGGTGTGCTATCAGAATCCCCCTCGGTTCACCGTCGATTATCTCTCCTCCACCAACCCAAGTTTATTCATTTGGTCCCCATGTCTGGATAGCGATTCTAAGGAATTCTGGATCGTTCATTAGGTCTCGAGTAGTAAGATTTGGATTTTCTGCGAGTTTTTGCTTAACATATATGCCCACCTGTTTGGCCAATTCTTCAGCTTTTATCCTCACGACTTCCTGCCCAGCTCGGGTTAAGTATTGCTCGCTCGTCTTTGTTACCTCTTCTTTTGCAATAGCTCCGTACTGCAAAATCCCAGTAATTGTGAGCTGGGCAAGCACGAGCAAGGGCACGAGGCTTGCGACCAAAACTATGGCGATGATTTTTGGGGTTACCCTCATACTCATCACCACTTAAGTTTTGTTAGGTTGTAGCTTAAAAACTTATCGCTTTTCGCACTTTTGAGCGATTTTTAAAATGGTTTGATAAATCTCATGCAAAAATTTTTCTTTGCGCTTTACTGCCTTTTCTTTGATGGAAGCCCACCAAGCGCCTCAGCGACCACATCTTTTGAGATCTTCATCGCTTCGTCGAGTGTTTTCCCTTTGACGATCTCTGTAATCATACTACTCACCGCAATCGCTGCACCGCAGCCGAAAGTTTGGAACTTTGCATCAACGATTTTGTCATCCTTTACTTTTATATAAATCTTCATCACATCTCCGCAAACGGGATTTCCTTCTATGCCAACACCATCTGCATCTGGTATTTCCCCAACATTCCTAGGATTCATAAAATGTTCCAACACTTTCTTGCTATACATGTTCATACCTCCCTTTTATTTTCGGATGGAAATCCCAACCCTTTTTGTATGGTGATATCTCGCGTAACCTTCTCACGATTTGCGGAAATTCATCGAGTAGATATACTTCACATCCTCCATCGTGTTATCCTTCCCGAAACTGAACACGATCGAGCCCTGAGCGATATGTGCTGGGATACCCATGCTCAGTAGCGTTGGCGAAGCTTTTAGCGCTTTACTTGTGCACGCAGATCCACTTGCAGCGTAAATTCCTTTTGTTGCGAGCAATAAGAGCATAGCTTCTCCTTCGACGTATTCAACGCAAAAACTCGCATGTCCCGGAAGTCTTTTTTCGGGGTGACCTGTGTAGTAAATATTTTCAATCCTCGAAGTCAGCTCTGCAACAAGCTTGTCTCTCAGTCTTTTTACGTGAGCCATTCTCTCTGTGAGCTCCTTTTTTGTAAGCTCTGCTGCTACGCCCATCCCAACTATTGCGGGCACGTTTTCTGTTCCAGCACGTCTACCATCTTCCTGGATCCCGCCGTGTATAAGTGGCACAATCTCTACTCCTTCTCTTATGAACAGCGCTCCGACCCCCTTTGGTCCGTAGAACTGGTGGGCGGAGAGGCTAAGCAAGTCTACTCCGAGCTTGTCTACGTCAACAGGAATGTTGCCTGCCGAAGCTACTGCATCTGTGTGCAAGAGAACGTTGTGCTCCTTTGCAATCTTCGCAATTTCCTCTATTGGTTGTATCGTGCCCACTTCACTGCTTGCGTGGATGATTGATATCAATATTGTCTCCTTTGTGATGTGTTTTTCCACTGTTGCGGGGTCAACTTCTCCATATTTGTTTACGGGAAGATACGTCACCGTGAAGCCAAGTCTTTCGAGAAATCTCGCCGAATTCAGAACTGAATGGTGATCCACTCTCGAAACGATGATGTGCTTTCCTTCTCTCCGTTTCGCAAGAGCTATACCCTTTAAGGCGAAGTTGTTGGATTCCGAACCACTCGATGTGAAGACAACTTCGGAGGGTTTGCAGTTTATTAAATATGCAACTTGCTCTCTCGCCTTCTCTATTGCTTCTCTTGCTTTTATTCCAAGATCATAAACGCTCTGTGGATTTCCAAATTCTTCTTTTAAGTAGGGGAGCATCGCATCGAAAACTCTCGGATCAAGGGGAGTCGTTGCCATGTGATCGAGATATATCATCATCTCACTCTCCTTATATAAAATCTAAAATATTCTCCGTCTTCTTTCAAACCTATAAACTCTTGTCCTCTTTTCTCGCACCACTGCGGTATGTCCTCGAGAGCCCCGTCATAATCGGTGATAATTTCAATGATTTTGGCCTATTCCTGCTTTTTTCATCGCTTCCTCCAATTTAAGTAGGTGTACTGGACACATTAAATGTAGAATGTTCACACTAAAATCTGCATTAAGTTTCTCTACAAATTTAAGCGTTGACATCTCTACACTCCCTCCATCTTTTCACCCAATTTCAATAAATCTGCCAGTGTTATCTTTCTTAGAAAACCCTCTATCTGTTCACTGAGCATTTTCCATACTATATGTGTAACACACGTCAATTCTAAGACATCCCTTTTTGGGATCGAGACAAGAAGCTATGGCAGGAGGACCATCAAGTCTTTTAAAATTTCGATGATGCTTATTTCCTCTGGTCTCCTTTTGAGAACTTAACCTCCCCCAGGACCCCTTATAGATGTCAGAAGCCCAGCGTTTTTTTAATCTATTCAGAATTTGCTCAAGATAGGGAACGCTGAGTGCTTGTTTTTCAGATATGTACTTTATGCTCACAGGATTTGGGATTTCGCTATCTCGTACATTGCCCTAACTCCTCGTCGAGAGTCTCGGCATATAGTTGACTTAGACAGTAAAGTATTCTCCTAGCTCAGAGAAATGCGAAACTTTGATCGCTGAGTGGAAGTTGTTATTCGTAATTTCGTGGCTGAAATTACGTTAGGAAAATTATATTTTACATAGAAAATTTTATTTTTGGTAATTGCAACTTTCATCGGTGGTTGTATGGACGATATGCAAAAGCTCGTCAATTTGTTTGGTAACGAGGAGTTTCTGAAGCGATTAAAATCTATACTTGACTCTACGGACAGCAAAGACAAAGAAGAGGTTGCAAGGCTAAGAAAGGCGTTGGAAGAGAAGGAAAAAGAGCTTGAAAAGATGAAAAAGTTCTTGGAACACCTCTTTAGCAGCGTTCCAAAGCCTGTGTTTTTCTACTTTATCGACAAGGATGGCAAGATAAAATACGTGAACAGCTATACACTCGAATTCTACGGTAAATCTGCAAGCGAAGTCATCGGCTTCAGACCTTCTGAGATATTTAAAGATCCTACTGGACAAAGAACCCTTGCTGAGGCTGGATTGAAAACGATCATCGAGACTGCGTTGGAGAGGGGAGGAATAAAAGTTGAAGGTATCGAGACTGCGATAAACACAGAGAAGGGTTTGTTCCACATCCTTACCTCTTGCGCACCAGTTCGCATAAATGGCGAACTTGAAGGTATGGTTGGATTCTTTGTAGATGTTACTCCGATTAAGACAAAGGAGGAAGAGGCGAAAAAAGCATACGAGTTGGTCAAAGAAATAATAAAGAACATGGCCGGTTATGTGATTTTTGTAGGTGAAGATGGAGTTGTGAAATATGCGAACACAAATGCTGCGAAGCTTGGTGGTTTTGAAAGTCCGGAAGAAGTTATCGGTAAAAAACCAACGGATATTGCTGTTGTAGACAGCCGATACAAAGAGAATGCTAAATCGTTTTTAGAGGCGATAAAGAAACGTGAAAAAATAGAGAACGTAGAATTGAAGCTAAAAGCAAAAACTAGGGATTTTTTTGCATCCGCGACCTTTTATCCAGTAAACATCGATGGCAAGTTCACGGGTTACATCGAGGTTTTCGATGACATCACTGCGTTAAAAGAAAAGGAGGAGGAACTCAGGGAATTAATAAACAGTCTACCCACTTCCGCGTTTTTTATCGATGCAAATCATCGTGTTATTTACTGGAATAGAGCCTGCGAAGAGCTTACGGGAGTTAAGGCAGAGGAAGTCGTTGGCACCGACAGAGCTTGGATCGCTTTTTACAAGGAAAAACGCCCCATTCTTGCAGATATTGTTTTGGACAATCCTGCAGACGCTCATAAGTTTTACAAAACAGTTTCAAAGTCAGATAAACTTGAGAATGCCTATCTTGTAGAAACTGAGCTTACACTTCCAAGAACTGGTAAAAAAGTCTACGTCCGGGCTACTGCATGTCCGATATACGTCGGTGAGAAGCTTATTGGTGTAGTCGAGACAATAGAAGATCTCACAGAACTCAAGAACAAGGAGAAAGAAATCGAGGAAATGCTGGTTTACACTGGAAGATGTCTCTCCCTTTTAAGCGATGGAATAAAGAGGTTGGAACTTGGTGAGCTTGGTGTAAGATTGCAAAAGCTAAAAGATGATGAATTTGGAGAGGCTTTCAATGCTTTCAATCAGTTTGCTGAGAGACTTGAGAAAATAGCCCGCAAGATAGCTGAGGGAATGCAGGAGACAACAAAACTTTTGAAGGAGTCGAGTGAGGCGATTAATCAGCTAAACGCTGGTATGGAGCAGATTAGCAGCGCCTCTCAACAGATCGCAACAGGAAGCGAGAATCTCTCAAGGCTTGCGAACACGTCGCTTGCGGATGTGAAATCTGCAGATCAACTATTCAAGGAACTTGAAAAGATAGCAAGCGACGCAACAAAGAAGGCGGAAAATGCCGTTAAGAGTGCAATTGAAGCGAAAGATGTGGGAAGCAAGAGTCTCGAAAAGCTGTCATCGATTGTTTCTGAGATCGAGAAAACTGCAAAGATTGTCGAATCTCTTGAAATCGCAGTCAGAAACATAGGCAAGGTGACTGAAAGGATAAAGTCGATCGCAGATCAGACAAATCTTCTCGCCTTGAATGCAGCTATAGAGGCTGCAAGAGCAGGAGAACATGGGCGTGGCTTTGCAGTAGTTGCTGATGAGGTTAGAAAACTTGCAGAAGAAAGCAGAAAGAGCACGGAAGAGATTGCGGAAATTGTTCGTAGCGTGCAGGACGAGACCAGAAAAGTAATAGACGCCATAATCAAGGTTAAAACTGGCTCGGAGACTGGAAGCAAAGAAATAGAGCTTGCACTCAGTCGTGCGAAGGATATAGCGGAGATAATTACCTCCATCGGAGATCTCATCTCATTGGTTGCGCAAAAAGCAAAGGAAGGTGTGACAAGGATCGAACAGATAGCGAGGAGTTTTGAAGAAGTTGCATCAACCGCTGAAGAGAACGCAGCGAGCAGTGAAGAAACTTCCGCTGCCATAGAAGAGCAGACCGCAGCAGTTCAGCAGGTTAGCATGAGCATTGAAAAGATCAATGCAATCGCAAACGAAACCATGAAGGCGATTTCAGAGAGCTTCAAACTCTAATTTTTTGGTGGTTAAAATGAAGTGGGATGATAGCTTTAGCATCGGAATTGCTGAGATAGATGCACAACACAAAAAGCTTGTGGAAATGCTTGCAAATTTGCTTGAGGAGATGAAAAGAGGCCAAGGAAAAACTGTGATTGCAAAAACGATAGATGAAATGCTTAGCTACGCAAAAGAACATTTTGCAACCGAAGATAAATACATGAAACTTTACAGTTACCCATATACGGTTTCACATAGAAAGGAGCATGATAAATTCGCTGAAATTGCAAGATCTTTTTATTCAAACTACCTTAACGGCAATCTTACTGCAATAGATCTGATGAATTTCCTGAAAAATTGGTTGGTCGAACACATTCTGGGCTCAGACAAAAAGCTCGGAAAATACGTATGCGAGGTGACGTCATGCAGGCGATGAAAGGCGAAACTGTGCAAGTCATAGTTTTCAAACTTGGTGATGAACGCTATGGAGTTGATATTTCGCAGGTTCGCGAGATAATCCGGCCTTCGCAGATAACGAGAATTCCAAATGCTCCGGATTTTGTTGAAGGCGTCATAAACCTACGTGGGCAGATAACAACAATTGTAAATCTGAGAAAACGCTTTGGAATGCCGCCAAAGCCGATAGATAACGATACGAGGATAATTGTTGTAGAGTATAACAACGCGGTCATCGGGATGATGGTTGACACGGTTAACGAGGTAAAATACCTTCCGCAAAAAGACATTGAAGCCCTTCCGAGTATTATCACTTCGAGAGAAGAAGCGAAGTTTTTGAAAGGAGTTGGAAAGCTACCTGATGGTCTTTTGATACTGATCGACCTCAACAAAGTGCTAAATGATGGAGAAGTGGAAAGGATAAGATAGCATGGCAGAAACGAAGCTGATTGCTGAAATTTTTGCTGAGGGATGGAAAAAGGTGGAGGTCGTGATCACAGATAAGGAGATCATCATAGGAAGAGAGAGGATTGAATTTAAAAAAATAACAGACATCGAGATGGTTCAGCATGGGGGAAGAGAATGTGTTCGTGTTAAGAGCGAACGAGATTACTTTCTTTTCTTTAGCGATCGACAAAAGCAGGTTTTCAGATTTCTTGCGTTTAACATGAAGTCTGATAAATTTGCAGTCTATTTTTTGTCCCCTGCACTTCGTGGGGGAGTTCTTGTAGCCAACTCAAAATGGGAAAAGGGTTATTTCAGCGTCACAGACAGTGCAGTATGGTTTTTATCTCCAGAAAAACAAATTCGAGTTCCTTTAAATGCACTGGGCTCTGTAAATAAGGACAAAAGAACTGTTGGAGATAAGCAACGGTTGGTGCTTTCAATAACTCACATGGAAGGCAGAGAAGTAATAACGAGTTTTATTCTCTGTCCGGAGACCACTCTTGAGCTCTTAATGGATTACTTGAAAAGAATTCTTGAACAGCAAAAGCCGAAGGAAAAGTTAAGCGAAATCGAAGAGCAAATTCTGACAATGGTTTACACTGGACTCGATTCCTCAAACATCGAGTCGATCCTTGGGATTACAACTGAAGAGCTTAACAGGATCTACGACAAATTCGTTTCGCTCGGACTTGCGAGGGTTGTAAAGGTTAGAAAAGAAATTGAGCTAACTCCAAAAGGAGTTGTGCTGGTTAGCGAATCAGCAATGAAGTTAGGAGGTGGTAAGGGTGGTTAAAGTTCTTATTGTCGACGACACTGCTTTTATGCGGAAATTGTTGAAAAACATTCTTTTCTCTGCAGGATTCGACATAGCTGGAGAGGCTGAAAATGGTAAACAGGCTGTGGAGCTGTATAAACAGCTTAAGCCTGACTTGGTTACCATGGACATCGTAATGCCTGAAATGAACGGAATAGATGCGCTTAAAGAGATAAAGAAAATTGATCCGAACGCTAAAGTTGTGATGTGCACCGCTGTGGGGCAAGAGCAGATGGTGAAGATGGCAATAAAACTTGGTGCAAAGGGTTACATTGTGAAGCCTTTCCAGGCTCCTAAGGTTATAGAAGAGCTTAGAAAGGTTGCGAAAGTATGATTGTGCTCGTTGTTGACGATTCTGCTCTCGTAAGGCTTAGAGTCTCTGAAATTCTTCGTAGCGCGGGATTCAATGTGGTTACAGCAAGAGATGGTGTTGAAATGCTTGAAAAAGTGAGAAAGTTCGATCCAGACGTGATAACTTTGGATGTGAACATGCCCAGAATGGATGGTTTGAGCGCACTTGAAAAGCTGATGAAAATTCAGCCCAAACCTGTTGTGATGCTGAGCTCGTTGACTCTTGAAGGTGCTAGGGAAACAATCGAAGCTCTTCGTCTCGGTGCAATTGATTTTATTCCAAAGCCAAGCTCCGGGATAGAAGAGATAGCAGAAGAACTCGTTAGAAAGGTGAAAATGGCGATAGCAATCAATCCGAACTTGATTAGACTTCAAAATCTGAGAAAAATACGTGGGGGAGTTGTAAGAAGGAATTGGAACGTCAGCAAGGAAATTTGTGTTTTAATAGGTTCTTCAACAGGCGGACCATCTGCTTTGGAGCAAGTGATTCCAAGATTGCCATCAGATTTTCCTGCACCCGTATTTGTGGTGCAGCACATGCCACCAAATTTCACAAAGCAGTTGGCTGAGAGGCTTAACGAAATTTCGGAGATTGAAGTAAAGGAAGCTGAAGACAACGAGAAGGTTGCGAGGGGTGTTGCTTACATCGCTCCGGGTGGAAAACACATGAAGCTGAGAAGAGCTTTGAACGTTGTGCGAATAAAAGTGGTCGACGGCGAGCCTGTAAACAACGTGAAACCTTCTGTTGATATTACAGCGGAGTCAATAGCACAAGTTTACGGTGGGAACGTAGTTGGGGTTGTGCTTACTGGAATGGGCGAAGATGGAGCAAAAGGAATGAAGAAAATCCACGATCTCGGTGGCAAAGTTATTGCATGCAGTGAGGACACATGCGTTGTATTTGGGATGCCAAAGGCTGTGATCGATCTCGGAGTTGCAGATTCCGTGAAACCACTTTTCGAGATCGCGGAAGAGATTGCGAGGTTTGTGGAGGTGATAGGTTGACAGACTACAAAGCCGAATTTCTCCAAGAGGCAAGAGAGTTGGTTGAACTGATGAACCAGAGTTTTCTAAGGCTTGAGAAGGGCGATAAGAGTGCGATAGACGAGATCTTTAGGGCTGTGCACACGATAAAGGGGATGGCTGGTTTCATGGAGTTCAAGATTCTCGAGAACTTCTGTCATAGGCTCGAAAGCGCACTTGGGCAACTTAGGGGAAGGGATGTGAGTGAAGAAATTGTGGATGTCTTGCTTTTAAGCGTTGACGCGATCTCGGAAATGCTTAACAAAATCGAGGTTGAAAACAACGACAACGTTGACTACGGGCAAATTTTGGAAAAACTCTCATGTATCTTTGAGGAAGAAAACGATGTCAAAAAGCTCGATCTCGTTCCAAAAGATTTTCAGGACGCTAATCTGAGGATAACGATCAAGCTGGCGGAAGATTGCCAGATGAAGGGAGTTCGTGGATTATTGATTCTCGAAACGCTGAAAGGCGTTTGCGAAGTCAAGGCTACAGAACCAGAAGAGGCGAAGATCGAGGAAGGATGTGATTTTTTTGTGGTGTATGCGAAGGGAAATGCAAATGCAATTGACAACGCTTTAAGTGCAGTTTCAGAGATCGAGAAGTTTTCGATAAACGAGATCGCAAAGCAGAGTTCAAGTTTCGAATCCAAGGTAGAAAAGAAGGTCGAGGATGAGGAAGCAAAGTTCGAGAAGAGGGAAATCAAGAAGTCCGAGAGCATTCGTGTCGATGTTCAAGTTTTAGACACGATAATGAATTTAATCGGAGAACTCGTGATCATAAGGGGAAGATTGCTCCAGCTTGCATCAAAATACAGTGTTCCAGAGCTCAGCGAGGCGATAAACATCATGGACAAGTCTGTTACAAGGCTCCAAGACGAGGTTATGAAGCTTCGCATGGTCAAGGTTGAGAAAGTTTTCAACAAATTCCCGAGGATGGTTCGTGACCTTGCGAGAAAGCTTGGGAAGAAAGTGGAGTTTACGATGGAAGGTCTTGACACAGAGCTCGACAGAAGCGTTCTGGATGAAATAAGTGATCCAATAATGCACTTGCTCAGAAATGCGGTTGACCATGGCATTGAAACTCCGGAAGAAAGGATTGCGGTTGGAAAAAGTGAAACAGGTAAGATAAGGCTCTCAGCTAAAAGAGAAAAAAGCAACGTCGTCATAGAAATCGAAGACGATGGTAGAGGATTGGATTTGGATAGGATAAGGAAAAAGGCAATTGAGAAAGGAATAATTGCGGAGAATACAAATCTAAGCGATGAAGAAATAAAAGCTCTTATATTTTTACCAGGTTTCTCGACAAAAGAAACTCCCACGGAGATCTCGGGAAGAGGTGTAGGAATGGACGTTGTTAAGACAACCGTCGAGAAGCTCGGAGGCAGTTTAAGGATAATCTCTGAAAAAGGAAAAGGGATGAAGATAAGGATAAATCTTCCACCTACGGTTGCGATAATAAAGTCTCTGTTGGTTTCAGTTAGTGGACAGACTTATGCAATTCCACTTTCAAACGTCGTTGAAGCAGTTTATGTCGAAGAGAGCAATTGGAGAAAAATACACGGAAACCCGTTTTTGATAGTGAGAGGGAAACCGATCTTCGCTTTTATGCTCTCCGAAATTTTTGGTTGTAACACCGGAAATGGTAGAAAAGTTGGGATAATTGTTGAGAGGGAAAACGAAAAATACGCTTTAATCGTTGATTCGATTGTTGATCAGCAGGAAATAGTTGTAAAGCCATTGACGGGTTTTCTTTCGAAAGTTCGTGGATTTAGTGGGGTTACAATTCTTGGTGACGGAACTGTTGTGCCCATTGTAGACGTCTCGAGTCTTTTGGGGGGTGAGAAATTTGGATAAGAGTGGTTTTATTCTTAACTCAGATGAGATGGATGCACTTAAGGAGCTCGGAAACATCGGGGTTGCGCATGCCGCAACATCTCTTTCGGCGATGCTTGGAAAAATGGTGGAGATGAAAGTTCCAAACGTAATTTTTGCGAAGATCTCGGAAATTCACAACTACTTCGAAGAGGAGCTTGTCAGCGGTGTTGTCACAGCACTCGAAGACGTGGAAAACGGTAGAAGCGGATATCTATACATATCCTTCCCCAATGCTGAGAAGCTCGCAAAGCTCTTAATCGATGACGTGACCCTTTTGGAATCGACGATAATGGAGATCGGAAACATTCTTTCATCTTCTTTCTGCAACGCAATCGCAGACATGCTCGGAGTAATGCTACTACCTTCGCCACCCAGCTTTGCCCAAGATGTTAGCGTTGCGATATTCGAGGCAATTGTTGCACAAATTGCAGAGAGGAGTGAATACGTGATCATATTTGAAACCGAACTTTTAGAAAAGGACGACGCCATTCAAATCTTGATTACTCTTGTTCCCGATGAGAAGTTCTTTGGATACATAATGAAGATGTTTGGCATGTTGGGATAACATGGAATTCGTTGTAGGGATTGGAGAGGTAAAGATCGCAAATTCAGGAATCCTAAAAACCATTGGTCTCGGTTCCTGCGTTGCGATTGCAATATATGAAACAAAGCTAAAAGTCGCCGGACTCGCGCATGCGATGCTTCCGAAGTCTAATGGACTAAAGAGTGCAAAGTTCGTGGATTCAGCCGTTGAAATTATGCTTGATTCTATCCTATCGATGGGTGGTAAGAAAAGAAATATGGTTGCCAAGATCGCCGGAGGAGCGCAGATTTTTAAGCATTTAACTCTCGATAATTTGCGAATTGGAGACAGAAACGTTGAAGCGGTCAGAACAGAGCTGAAGAACCGCGGAATAAGGATCATATCCGAAGACGTGGGTGGAACCCTTGGAAGAACTGTCTACCTTTACACAAGCGATGGAAGGGTACTCGTTCGTTACAGCAACGGCGAAGAGCTATGGATTTGATTTTCAGAGCAATTCTTAGCTACGTTACGAGAAAAAGCGGTTTGAGGCTCGAGATGTATAGAGAAAGCTACTTAAGGAGGAGAATTGATCTCCGAATGCGTATTCTCGGTTTTCAAAACCTTTCCGAATACTATAGCTACCTTAAGGGCAATGAAAGGGAAGTTAATGAGCTGATAGATGCAATTGCCATCAATGTAACAGATTTTATGCGCGACAAAACGCCGTTCGAATTTTTTATGAACCGAATTTTACCGGAGATGGGCAAAAAAAGGTTGCTGAGGTTTTGGAGTGCGGGCTGCGCTTATGGCGAAGAAGCTTACAGCATCGCAATTTGTGCATTCGAAGCTACGGAGTCGGACTTTACAGTCTACGCAACCGACATCGACGAGGATTGCTTGCAAAAGGCTGCAGTTGGCATTTACAGCGAATCTCAGCTGAAGAATTTGGATGAGAAAATCAAACAAAAATATTTTGAAAAACTCGGAAATCGTTTTAAGGTTAAAGATTTTGTAAAAAAACGTGTGAGATTCAAAAAACACGATTTAACCTCGCAGGAACCAATAACGAAGTTCTTGGATGCGATATTTTGCAGAAATGTTATGATCTATTTTACCGAAGAGCAAAAGACAAAAGTTCTCAGAGATTTTCACAATGCTCTGGTTGAGGGTGGTTACCTCATAATCGGCAAAAGTGAGTCAATCCGAGCACAGGGATTCGAATGTGTAAGTCTTACGGAGAAGGTTTACAGGAAGGTATGATTTTTAAATCTCTGACCAATCTTCTGCGTGCTTGCAAGGACTGTGATGAAGAACGTGATCTACAACAGCTCTTCACTACTCATAGCGAACTTGACTGGCTTAATCGTTGTCATATTTTTGGCAAGAACTTTAAAGCCGGAACTCTTCGGAATCTACACCTTGTCTCTTTCGATCATCTACATCTTCTCAATATTTGCAGATCTCGGCATAAACAGCGCTATAACTCGTTACATCGCAGATGCGGTTGCTAAGAACGACTACAACCTCGCAGGCGGGTATTTTCGTTTTCTTTTTAAATTTAAGCTCTCTCTTACGCTTGCAATTTCTGCGATCGTTGCGGTCTCAGCCAATTTTCTTTCGCAAATCTTCGACAAACCGATAATGTTGCCATTACTCCTCCTCTCCACATTCCTCGTTTTCTCATCGATGAACTCTCTGTTCCTCGGTATCGCAAATGCTATGAACGATTTCAGGCTGAACCTCCTAAGCAACATGATTTCGGGAGCAACAAAGCTCTTTTTTACGTTTCTTCTCGTTTTGATCGGTCTTTCCCTTCTTGGCGCACTTCTCGCGATCGTTTTCTCTGCAGTCTTAACGCTTGTTTTTGCGGTCTATTACGTGCTAAAGCGATACCAAAGCCTTTTTGTTGCAAAAAGAAGTGTTGAAAAATCGAGAGTTCTTAGATTCGTCGCGTTTACTGCCGTCTTGAGCGTCACTTGGGTTGTTTTTGCAAATGTGGACATCGTAATGATTGGCTACTTTCTAAGGGCAGAAGACGTCGCCTTTTACAGGGCTGGGTTCAGCATAGTTTCGGCAATCGCTGGTTTGATCTCAATTCCCGCAGTTTTATTGCCTGTTTTTGTTAAGCTCGAGGACGAAGATTTGAGCAAAGCCTTCTCAAGGGCTTTCAAGTATTCCTCAGCCCTTTGCATCCCTTCAGCATTCGGAGTTGCCACAATAGCTAAGAACTTGCTTTTGCTCGCCTATGGCGTAGATTACATCCAAGGATTGAATGCAATGCGAATTCTCTCGTTACTTCTAATCTCTCCAATCTTCGGAATCTATGGAGCTATTTTCAGCAGTAAGGAAAAGCCAGAGCTGAACTTTTATCCTTTGACTTTTTCCATGGGGCTGAACGTAGCCCTTAATTGGATTCTGATACCGATTTATGGCATAGATGGTGCAGCGATTGCAACAGTGTTTTCAAACGTCGTTTTTTGGATTCTCTTAGCAGTGATCTGTGCGAGAGAGTTTGCAATTTTTCCAAAGCTCGAGTTCATAGCAAAGCCACTTTTCTGTGCAATAGTCATGGGCTTTGTTGCTATGAATTTCGATTCGATGCTCTTTTCGATTCCGATCTCGATTCTCGTCTACTCAGCGTTGATGTTCCTTGTAAAGGGCATAACGAAGGAAGACGTCGCCTTCATAAGGGCGATAGCAAGGGTTTGATTCTCTCAGCGAAGACCAAAACGGTAAAATAAGAGGAGCTCGAAAATTGAGCATGGAATTCGAGTATATCTTTGAAGAAGTCAAGGTAAAGCCGAGCAATGCTCCTAAGTTCAGGCTTAATGGGGAAGAAATCGACATTTGGAGCGAAGAATTCGCTGTTTTTCACTCCAAGAGCATAGCAGATTATGTTCGTGAGAATCTGATTCGTTATGAGCTCTTTGAGAAAGATCCGTTTCACGAAATCGTTGGAAAGTCGAAAGAGAAGGAGCTTGTTAAGACTGCGTTGATGAGCGGATCGAACATTCTTTTCAAGGGGAAAAAAGGCTACGGAAAAACGACTTTTTCAAAGAGTGTACTGAAACTCCTCCCTGAGAAACTCCTTGCGATAAAGGGTTGCAAGATCCACGACGATCCGACGCAACCTGTATGCTTTTCCTGCAAGAAAAAGGTGCTCGAAGAAAACGTTGTAGACCTCGTTTTCATTCCGAGGAAGTGGATTCGCATCCCCGGAGACCCGATGATGACAACGAGACAGCTAATTGGTGGTATAAGCATCCAGAAGATCCGTGAGGGCTACGATCTAGATCATCCGGAGGTATTCACTCCAGGAAGAGTTTTGAAGGCCCATAGAGGCATTGCTTACTTCGACGAGCTCGGCTCAATACCTTCTGCGTTGCAAACACTTCTGCACGAGCTTTTCGAGGAGAAGCAGATAACGACGCCCGAAGGTGACATAGTTCCGATGAAGATCGATGCTTTGATCATAGCCTCAACGAATCCAGCGAACTACAAAGGCGTCTCTGACATAAAAGAACCTTTGCTCGACAGAATGGAGCAAATCGACATTGGGCCTCCAGAAACAATTGAGGAGGAGATAGAAATTGGACTAAGAAATATGAGCCTCAAAGAAGGGGCGAGGATACCGGAATGGCATCTAAAAATCCTTGCCAACGCTGTTCGATGCATGAGAAGCAAGAGTTGTAGATTTGCAAATCGCATTGAAGTTGAACCGAGTTGCAGGGCTACGATAAAGCTTTTCGACCACATTCGTGCATCTGCGACGAGGAAAGGTCACGAGGCGGTGATGCTTTCTGATTACGGTGAGAAGTTCGAGATTGTTAAGCTTGCGTTGAGGAGTAGGTTCGAAGTTGATTACGACGCTGAAGTATCAAAAGACGAAATCGTGGAAGGTGTTATCAACGACTCGATAGACAACGTCTGCAGTTCGATATACGCTTCAATACCCAGAGAGACTTTCGGTGAGCTCATGGAAAGAGTTGCAGAGGCAAGGATAGTGAACGTTTACAAAGCCAACGGGATTTCGGAATTCGCAGCTCCGATGTGTAGTGATAACTCCGAGCTAAGTTCTGCGGTTGAGATAATTTTGGAATCGATTGCAAGATGCTCCGGGCTCGTTGAGAGGCTTGGGGATGGAATCTATGCTTACAAGGCATACGATCGATAAACCTGAGTGCAAGCTCTGCAAAGAAGAAAATCCGATGCAAAACTTGGCTCAAGACATGCTTTACTCGCTCTTCAACCCCTATCATCGTGATAGAGGGAGGTTCGATTTGTCGGAGTTTCTTCGGAGGTACGTCAACGAAGATTTTCCGATGCAACGTCTCTCGAAGTCGTTCTTTGGCAACTACTGGTCTAGAAACCTCGAGAAGCTTGGTGAGATGAGGAAAAAAGCTTGGGAAGATTTGAAGCAAATGCTCGAGAGGGGTGAACTGGGCAAGGACGACATAAGCATGAGTCAGCTGGTGGAGCTCTTTTTTGAAGAAGTTGTGGAGGAACTCGAGAAAATGGGATACATCGAGACATCGGAAGGGAGATTTCATCGGAAAACGGTTCGCTACAAACCTATTGCGGAGAAGATAATCGGAGACAAAATCCTTTCGATTGCACTCGAAAATCTCGAGAAAAGAAAGGCCGGAGAAGAAGTGACCGAGATGGAAGGAGTGTCAATATTCGTCACGGAGAAGATCGTCGACTTCGACGAAACGATCCATAGCTTCGACAACATCGATATCACAGAGAGTTTTGTTCAATCTCCGAAACTCGAGAAATTCGTTGCAAGGCAACCAAAGCATTCGGAAAAGTGCTCCTATGCGATGCTCATTGACGTCAGCGACTCGATGAGGGGAAAGAAGATAGTTGGTGCAATCGAAGCGGCAATAGCTTTGAAAAGAGCCATAAAGCGACACGATGGCGAATTGGAGATCATAGCTTTTAACCACAGGGTTTCAAGAGTGAGGGGCGCAGAAATCCTCAACCTCGAACCGAGAGGTAGAACAGACATAGGTTTAGCGCTTAAATTTGCGAGGAAAATCTTGGCTGAAAAAAGTGGGAACAGGATTGTTTTTCTAATCTCAGACGGCGAGCCGACTTCGAGTTACAACCCGCAACTCACACCGTGGCATTGCGCTCTAAAAGAAGCGAAAATGCTCCGAAACATCAACGCAAAGCTCCAAATAGTCATGTTTGGGAACGAGAAAAGGTTCGTCGATCTCTGCACCTCAATGGCTAAGCTCTGTGGGAAATCGAGTGTCTTTCACTTCTCAGATCCGCTTAATCTCAAGAGATACATTCTCCACAGGTTTTAGAAGATCTCCTCTTTTGAATACACGACGATTCCTCTGTTTGTGATCTCAAACGGATGAATTTTCTTGCTGTGGTTCGTACCACGCATCTTGAAGATCTCTATGCTTCGCATTCTCGTGTTCTCGATTCTTGTATAGTAGAGCACAATCGTGCCCTCTACAACGAAGTTTTCAACTCCAAATCTGCTGATTTTGTCTGGGCCGTTTTCTATGACCTCGCAAGTTAAAAGCGAAGTCAAGCCAAGGATTTCCATTGTTGTTGAAATTTTTAGAAGTTCAACTCTGAACTTCGCAGGGTCGCCTATGATGAATCCTATGGAAGTCGTGGAGTCGACAACAGCTCTTTTCGCTCCAATCTCGTCTTGAATCGTGATTATTTGATCGAGAAGACTCCTCGTGTCGAAGGGACGAACATCGATGTATTTTTCATCGCTTGGCAAACCGATTTTTGTTGAAGTTGCGTCAACGATCGCCAGCATGTTCTCGTCTTCTAGCTTTTCGAGATCCCAGCCAAACGTTATTGAGTGTTCTCTCAGGTGCTGGGGCCTCTCTTCTGTTGCAACAAATATTCCCGGTTCGTTGAACTTTTCTACACCGTTTACTATGAATTGAAGTGCAAAGACTGTTTTCCCTGATCCCGATGGACCGGAAACGAGGTAACTTCTGTCCCTAAGCAATCCACCTTCACAGAGCTCATCAAAACCCGGAATACCCGTGGGAACACGCTCCAACATTATCATCACTGTAACATTTGAAACCTTAAAGTTTAAATTATTTACGCAAGATTCGGGGCATGAAAGTTACGGTGTCGTTGATCAAGGCAGACGTTGGTAGCGTTGCCGGACACGCAGTTGTTGCGGAAGAGATAAAGGCAATTGCAGAAGAGAACCTCAAAGAAGCGGTTAAAGATGGCAAAATAATAGACTTTCGGGTTTTCAACGCGGGCGATGATCTCGAACTTCTCATGACCCACAGAAAAGGGGTCGACAGCGAAGAGATCCATGGACTTGCTTGGGAAATCTTTAAAAAATGCGCAGAAAGGGCAAAGGAGCTTAAACTTTACGGTGCAGGGCAAGACTTGCTGAAAGACGCTTTTTCCGGGAACGTTCGAGGTCTCGGACCAGGAGTTGCTGAGATGGAGTTCACGGAGAGAAAAGCAGAGCCATTCGTCGCCCTCATGATGGACAAGACCGAACCCGGTGCGTTTAACTTGCCAATCTTTAGAATCTTCGCAGACCCGTTCAACACTGCTGGTCTCGTCATAGATCCCTCAATGCACTCTGGCTTCGTTTTCGAAATATGGGACGTGTTGGAGCACAAGAGAGTCTTCATGCGCAGTCCGGAGGAGTTATACAGCATTTTAGCGCTGATCGGTGCGAAGAGCAGATTTGTCATCAAAAGAGTTTATCCAAAACCTGGAAAATTGCCTACTGATGAACCAGTAGCGGTTGTGAGCACGGAGAAGCTTTATCAAGTCGCTGGTGAATACGTTGGGAAAGACGACCCAGTTGCAATAGTTCGTGCCCAAAGTGGCTTGCCTGCGGTTGGAGAGATCCTTGAAGCGTTCGCTTTTCCGCATTTAGTAAGCGGTTGGATGCGTGGAAGCCACAACGGTCCAATAATGCCTGTGCCATTCAAATATGCGAAGTGCACACGATTCGATGGTCCGCCGAGGTGCATTGCAGCTGGCTTTCAGATTTGCAATGGAAAGCTAATTGGCCCAGTCGATCTATTCGACGACCCAGCCTTCGACTACGCAAGACAAAAGGCGAATGAGATTGCGGAATACATGCGAAGACACGGGCCCTTCGAGCCCCATAGACTCTCTGCAGAGGAGATGGAATACACGACCTTGCCGAAGGTTTTCGAGAGCTTAAAGGGCAGATTTGAGAGGATATGAAGTATTTTTTCTGGAGAAACCTGATGAGCGAGGACAAGATAGAGTATTTGAAGAAGTTCAGCGTTGGAATTGTTGGTAGCAGACTGCTCTTGGAGATCCTGTGGCGATGCGGAGTTGGTTGCATTCGCTACATCTCAGACTTTGTTACAACGTTTGACGTCGCCTACGATTGCTCTCTGAGCCCATTGGAAGCGAATTGTTACGACATCGTCCATCCAAGGTCTGATGAGAGTTGCATAATCTCATATCTTTTCCCAGAGAGCAAATCCGAGCTTAGAAAGTTGCTGAAGGGAGTGGATTTGGTTATAGCGCACAAGCACATGGCAAGCGTTGCTGAAGTTGCCGAGGAGCTCGGGACTCCTTTTATGCCCGACATAGTCACGGTTTTTCTGCCCGATGGCGTGCGATTTAAGGAAGTGGATTATCCGAAGTTCGAAAGAGATCCTGTTAGCTACACGCTAATCTGCGGACTCCAGGCGATGGAAGTCATGAGGATCTTCGCAGGATTAAAGCCCCTGATCGCTCCGGAGGCGGTTGTTGTAGATCTTAAGGAAGGTGTGAAGAAGGTATGTTTGAGGACGTTGGTTTGAAAGTTGGGATCGAGATCCACCAGCAGTTGGACACAAGGGAAAAGCTGTTCTGCCGTTGTCCCACTGAACAAGGAAAAGAAGTTCTCGAGATAAGGCGCTATCTTAGGCTTAAGAGAAGCGAAATTGGCGAAGAAGACAGAGCTGCAAGAGAAGAGGTTGAAAGAGAGAGGAGCTTCGTATACAAGTTCCACGACACGACTTGTTTAGTCGAAGCAGACGAAGAACCGCCGAGAGAAATGAACAAGGAAGCGTTGAGGATTGCAATTCAGGTTGCGAAGATGCTCAACATGACAATCTTAGACGAAGTTCACGTGATGAGAAAGATTGTGATCGATGGAAGCAACACGACTGGATTTCAGAGGACTGCACTCGTTGCTGTCGATGGTGAGCTTGAGGTGAACGGTGAAAAAATCGGAATTGCGACACTTTGCCTTGAAGAGGAAGCGTGCAGAAAAATCGAGGAAGGAGAAGGATACGTTGTTTACTCTCTCGATCGTCTTGGGATTCCCTTGATCGAGATTGGGACAAGAGCTGAAATTAAAAGCCCGAATATGGCGAAAGAGGTTGCAAGGAAGCTTGGAATGATCTTGAGGTCTACGGGGAAGGTGAAGAGAGGAATTGGCACGATAAGACAAGATGTGAACATAAGCATCCGTGGGGGAGCAAGGGTTGAGATAAAGGGTGTTCAGGAGCTCGATCTTATCGAGAAGGTCGTTGAATACGAAATCTTGAGGCAGAAAAACCTGCTGAAAATAAGGAATGAGCTGATAAGCAGGGATGCGAAAGTCATTGACGAGATTTTTGATGTTTCGAAGCTTTTTGAATCGACGAACTGTAAAATCTTGAGGGGGAAGAAAGTAAAAGCGATTTTGCTTTGTGGATTTGCTGGGCTTGTTGGAAAAGAGATCCAGCCAGGAAGAAGGCTTGGAAGTGAGTTCGCAGACATCGCTCGAAACTTCGGATTAGGTGGCGTTTTTCACACCGATGAGCTTCCAGCCTATGGAATAACTGCAGAAGAGGTTAAAAGGCTGAGGGAAACTCTTGGAGCGAAAGAGAGCGATGCAATCGTTCTTGTTGCAGGGAAAGAGGAAAGGGTAGAAAAAGCTTTGTCGAGGATAATCCAGAGAGCGAAACAGTGTCTTGTCGGCGTTCCAGAGGAGACGAGGAAGGCGAACGAAGACGGAACGACTTCCTACCTTCGTCCCCTTCCGGGAGCGGCGAGGATGTATCCCGAAACCGATATTCCGCCTGTTTTGACTGCAGATTACGTGAGCGTAGAGATTCCTGAGCTCATCGAGGAAAGAGCGAAAAGGTACGCAAAACTATTGCCCTTTGACTTAGCTTACGAAATTGCAGACTCGAAGCTCTACAGGCTTTTTGAAGAATTCTCAGCTTCGATTCCCGCAACTGTGGTTGCGAGAGTTTTGCATGTCATTCCAACTGAGCTCAGGAGGCAAAAATTCAACGTTGACGTTCTCGACGAAAAACACTTCAGAATCGTCCTCGAGCTAATAAGATCTGGGAAGATTGCGAAAGAAGGTGCGGAGAATGCGATAAAACTATTGATTGAGAATCCAGATGCTGAAGATAATGAGATCGTCGCAAGGCTCGGATCAAAGCAAGATCTCGACTCATTCATAGAAAAACTTGTGGAATCGAAAAAAGACTTGGTCTTTGAGAAAGGTGAGAACGCCTTTAGACCCTTGATGGGGTTGGCGATGGCTGAGTTTAGGGGAAAAGTCGATGGGAAGATCGTGGCCGAAAAGCTAAGGGAGGCGATCAAGAAAGTTTTAGCCCAGGGGGATTGATCTGAGGAATGTCGTTTGAAAATCCTTCTCTATAGATAGCTCGACGTATTCAACTTTTTTACGACCTCTTCGATCTCTTCCCTTTTTTTAATGGATTTCAGCGCAATCTTTGCCCCTGCAACCGCAGAATCTCCTGCAAAGACGATTTCTCCGCTTTTTGGTAGCAATCCGATTAGCCTTGCGTTCTCGATGTCGATGTGCTTCCCGAAAGATCCTGCGAGGTATATTTTCTCTATTTTCTCTGGCTCTACGTTGAAACGCTTTGCTAAAATGCTCCATCCTGCTTTTATCGAAGCTTTAGCGAGCAAGAACTCATTTATGTCCTTCTCAGTCACAGTTATGCTTTTTCCAAACTCTGTCTCGTCTGAAAAAGCTACTACAAACTTTGGAACTTCCTCATGAACGATTCTACGCCCATCTCTTTTGAACTTGCCAAACTTATTTATGTAATTATTTTTATACAATTCCGCTATTAGATCTATCAAACCGCTCCCACAAATCCCTTTCGGCTTTTTGTTGTCTATGGTGCTGTAGAACACGTCTTCGTCCTTGATCCTGATTTTCTCAATGGCTCCGCTCACTGCTTTCATCCCAGAACTTATATGTGCCCCCTCAAATGCGGGTCCAGAAGGAGTGGAGCATGCAATCACCCGTTCTCGATTTCCCAGTATTATCTCCGTGTTTGTTCCGACGTCGATGACCATCGCAACCTCTTCGCTTTTGTATATCTCCGTTAAGAGGAGATTTGCAGTCGCATCTGCACCAATGAAACCAGCGATCAGCGGAAGCGAAGTTACAATCCCGTTCTCTGCAATTCTAAGCCCGACTTCGTTTGCAGGGTAACTTATAGACCTTCTGACTGCTGGAATGAATGGCGAAACACCGATGAACTTTGGAGTGATTCCAAAGAAGAGATGGTGCATCACCGAGTTTCCGACGACCATTACTTCGTACACGTTCTCCTTACTGATTCCAGCTTCTTTGCAGAGCTTTGTTATCAAATCGTTCACAGTTTCGACCACGATTCGCTGGAGCTTTGCCAAGTTCTCGTCCTTCTTTGCGTAGGTTATTCGAGAAACCACGTCTTCACCATACGCTACTTGTGGGTTCTCTGCAAACGCCTTGGCTATCGTTTTTCCATTTGCAAGATTCACGAGATGGCAAACGATCTTCGAAGAGCCGATGTCCACCGCAACGCCGTAGATTTCGCTGTTTGGGCTTTCTATAGCTATGAGCCTGTTTTTCCATAAAACTGCGCTGAAGTCCCAAGAAAAGGATCTCAGCAAGTCTGGAAGTTTTCTGAGCAGACTCAGTGGGATTTCAACGTTCTTGATTGCTTCGCTTAACCTTTCGACGTCTGGTTTTGGATCCTCGAGAGTAGGAGTGTTCAGTTTTAGCCTTATCTTTACAACCGCAGGGTTCAGCTCGACTTCTTTGTCTATCGTCGCATCTTCTATTTTCCTAACTTCTCCTCGGCTCTCCGCAGGTACAAAAACAGTGGCATCGCTCAGAATCTCGGCTTGGCATGAAAGCCTGTAGCCCTGTTTGATCTCGGTTTCGTTCAGCTTTTTCCGCTCGTGCTCCGTTAACTCGCTGAACTTGCCATTTATAACTAACACCTTACACTTCCCGCAAATCCCTTTTCCTCCGCAGTCGGATCGAATTGAAACCCCTGAAGCCCTTGCTATTTCTATAATACTTCCAGAACCTTCAGCGACTTTTCCCATTGGCTCAAAAAGGATTTTCATAGTGTTAGGAAATCTTTAGTTCTTGAGAAGCCTTTGTATGCTACGTTTATCGTGTAAACTGCGGGAAAGATTAACTTTGCATCTTCTATTGGACCGTAGAGTGCGAAATCTAAGCCGAAGATTATTTGCATTGTGTTCGCGATTACGAGAGCACTTTTCTCTGATTCCTTGCCAAGGAGGTTTCGAAGCCCTTTCCAGCTCGCAATCGCGTTGTGAGCTCCGGAGCCACAAGGGAAGCCGTAGATCTTCTTGATCTCTATGCCCGCCTTCACAGCTGATGGCAAACTCGGAACGTCCATCACGAACGTGTCGACAAGCGGTTTTTTTATTCCCGCAATTTCAAGTTTTGGAATTAGCTTCTGAAGAACTTCTATTCGGGCTTTACTGCTTAGGACGTTCATAGTATACGTGAGAACAATTGCAGACTCTACACCGCTTTCCTTCAAAGCTACGAGCTCTCTTTCTTTCACTTCTGGCGTTATCGAGTTGTATACTATTCTTTTCTCAAGACCGACTTCCTTGGCGTATTCTACAGCTTTTATCTTCACATCCGCTGTTGCGGAGTCGATCAAGAAGGGTTTCTGTGTTATCGAAGAAACAAAGTCGATGTATTTTCTCATCGCTTCTTCGCTGATTGCAACGACGTCGAGCATCGAAGGCAACTCGGTTTTGTCGCTGAGCTCTTCTTGCTCTTTGATCAGCTTTTCTGCAAGCTCTTTGTTAAATACACCCTTCTTCTCGTCTTCTACGAGCTTGTGTCCTTTGTAAAAAATGCTCCCTATTAGCAGAGTTCTTGTTTCTCCTGGATTTCCGCCGATTTTGATGCCAGAGATCTCTAAGACCTTTGGTTCTGGAAACTTGAACAACTTCTCACCTCAAAAAATTGGTTAATATTTTCCGTATTTCTTCACAGCATCGATCATCGCCTTCACGTTCTCTGGCTTCGCATCTCTCGAAATTCCACCATCTACGCCAGGCCAGATCATCATCCCTCCGGCTTTGCAATCTTCGAGCAACTTTTTCATGAAATCTTCGACCTTCTGCGGTGTTCCGCTGATCAGCAGTGAGTTCGGCGGACCGCTTACAAGAATTATGCGATCTCCGAGAACTTCTCTTACTTTCCTCGGATCGGTTTTTTCGAAAACTCCCACAACTTTGCCTTTAGGTGCTTCTTTCAGCGTCTCGAGATGTGCGTCGTGTTTACCCTCGAATAGAACGAACGGTGTGAGCCCAAGAGCTACGACTTCTTTGAAGACCTCGTTCAACGATGGCCAGTAGAACTCGTTGTAGAGCTTTGGATTCAAGTACTCGTTTAAGTGCAGAGGGAAGAAGCATTCGACGATCTCAGTTCCAAAAACTTGTTTCCTTACTTCCTTTGGTGGTGCAGAAATCATCGCAGACTCTACGACTAGTGGTTTGACTGCGTCAATAGCTTGCTTTACTTTATCTCCGATTCTGTAGAGATCCATCACCACGTTCTTGATGTCCCTTAGAAAGTCTCCGATCAGATCCAATGGAGCATAGCTCCAAGCCATTGGAACAGTTGGATATCCGAGCTTTGCAAGCTCTGCTGAGACGTCTGCCATAAAGGCTCCGAATTTCGCAAGCTCTACTCCGAACTTTGCAAGGGCTGAATTGTATTCTGCGGATCCCGGGTTGCTTAGTTTTTTGTTTATCCTTGTCATTGCAACCCTGTTGATGAAGTTAAGCGGATCTTCGATGAGCTGGTCGTATTCGTTTGACTTCATTATTTCTTTGCCTATGAATTGTGGATGTGCGTTCTTGTCGAGCTCGTAACCTGGCCATTTCGTGAATACATCCATCAAAGCCAAGTGAGTTGAACCGAGGATGAATCTCGCAGAAGCGGAGATGTCGGGTTGCTTTAAGAAGGCGACGACGTATATCATCCCCTCAAGACCCGGGATAACGGTGAACGTGTCAAATTCGAAATCCCTCGCAACCTTAAGCCATGCAGATTTACACTTCCCGTAATCGAAGAGAACCTCGTGGGTTGTGTAGCCAGCATAAGCTCCATGCCAAACCGCTGTGGCACCGAGTATCGGAACTCTGTCTGGCTCCTTTCCATTTATGACGTCTTCTATTCTCTGCAGTTTCTCTCTCAGGATTTCTTCAACCTTCATCATTCCACCCCCACTAAAGCTTTGATCTTTCGAACGCCAACCGCTGCATCGTCAGCCCACTCATCTGCGCCTGTATAGGCTCTCACTTCCTCACTCGTTCTCCCACCACCGACGATGATCTTCACTTTATCCCTGAGCCCAGCCTCTCTTATTGCATCCACAGTTCTCTTCATGCTCTCTATTGCTTCGGTGAGCAAACCGCTGAGCCCGACGACTTGTGGATTGTGCTTCTTAATCGCTTCAACAAACGCTTCCGGCGGTTGATCGACGCCAAGATCGATGACTTCGAAGCCCTCCGCTTCAAGAAGAGCGATCACGATGTTCTTTCCGATATCGTGCACGTCTCCTTCGACTGAACCTATCAAGACTTTTCCTTTGCTCTCCGCTTTTCTCTCTCCCAACAACGGGCGAACGAGTTCCATTACCTGCTTTAGAATTTCGCCTGTCATTATCAGATCTGAGACGAAGTATCTGCCCTCTTCGAATCGTTTGCCCACGATTTCAGTCGCTCTTCTTATGTCCTCGAGGATTGTGAATGGATCTTCCTTGCTCTCTATTCGCTTCTTCGTTATTTCGAGCACTTTTGCCTCCTCGAGATCTGCGAGTGCTTTAACGAACTCTTCTCGCAAACTCATAGAAACCACCGCAATTTATTCAGCTCGAGGAAAAATAAAGCTTGTTAAGAATGTGTTCATAACAATACAATTTTACTCAAAGTAAAATTTTTTTGAGTAAGATAAACAAAAAAATAAAGGTTACCCCTTTGGTGGCTCGGGGATTAGGAACGCAAACAAGCCCTGGGTTGCGAAAAAGAGCGCTGAAACTCCGAATGCGACCGTAAATCCTTGGCTAACTGCGATC
>Ga0209394_1000348_pt1 | contig 38131 bp, 41 predicted proteins | sample JNZ201metaG_FD_184122 | JGI IMG/M metagenome (GOLD analysis project Ga0209394, IMG submission 184122) | Hot spring microbial communities from Jinze hot spring, China to study Microbial Dark Matter (Phase II) - JNZ 20120812A (SPAdes) (version 3) ...
CATAATGCACAGCGCACGAAACACAATAATACTTGGTGTCCACAGGTGCAGAAATGAAAGCGCCTTTTTGGCGAAGCTCCCTAGCCAAAGCTGGATCCACTAGGGTAAACCGTCGCGTAACCTTTTTGGCTTTATCCCTAGGTATAAGCTGACCGCAGTTTGCACAGTGAACGAAGTCGCTTCTCCCCTTCGAACCCTTCGACCTTCCACGGCTCTTCCGCTTGTAAGGCATAACCCAAACATCTCACTAAATCCTTTTCAACAATGAAATTGCTGTCCTTGCTTATATATCTGTCCTCAGCTTAAGCAAATAGGCAATGTTAGCCTTCGAATCAATCCTTGGAATTATTTTGCCCTTTGAAGACGTGAAAAGCGTTGTGACACCCGGACCGTGCCCGGACGTTACACAGTTCGTGTGGACAACTATGCCGACTGAAACTGCGCCTTTGCGATAGATCCGCCCATAAGAGTGGTCTGCGTCCAAAATTGCCACCAAGTCGCCGAGCCGCAAGTCGTCAAGCCCGTACTCGCGGCGAGTCGCCTCATCAAAAAGCTGGATGTCATAGTCGCCAGAATACGTCTGGTTTGCGCCAAGCCCCGAACCCATAATCGCCGCAGGAATCACATGGGTAACTGGAACCTCAAGCTTGTCATCCACCGGTTTGGGGTTTATGGCCTCCAGGAAGCGGGGGTCCATATTCATGACTTTTATGTCTGGAAAATCTAGAAGCTTTAAGCCGACGCCGAAAGCCTTCACGAGAACCTTGTCGCCCAACATAAGCTTGTCGAGAACTTCTGGCTGAAAGTCTACGAGCACATGCTCGATGCCGCCATGCTTGCCGGTGACAACCCCCTTCGCGCCTTTTGCATCGCCGGAAACAACAACAGCCTCGTTCCCAACGCATGAAAGCACGTTCAAAGCTGTGTTTGCACCCTGCCCATACCGCGGATCGTTCTCTTTGTTTTCTATGCTTACACCCGGCTCAACGTGATCTGCCTCCCAGCCACAAGCTGGGTCGCCCACTCGCACATTATAGGTTATGCCGCCAACACCAGGCAAAACCATTGGAACACCTTCAGCTGAAATGTTGTACACGCTTCTCCCGTACACGGGACTGGCTACCTCGCCTACCACCGAAATTTTAACAAGCCTATCAACATTTGTTCTGAGCATACAAATCTCTCCAACATCGGGTTAAAGACGGCGAACGCAAAATAATAAGCTTCCCCTTCCGGGAAAACGTGCGGTATATGGAATATGACAAGTTTTAAATGCCACTTTCTAATTTCTGGTTGAGTGAGCAGCTAACGCCGAAGAAGAAGGCTAGCCGGTTGGAAAAGGATGGCTGAAATAGGTTTAAGACCAAAAATGCTTGTAAGAGACGTCATGAGCAGCCCAGTCATAACAGTGGAAGAAGAAGCCACAGTGGTCCACGTTGCAGAACTTATGGAAAAACATGAGCTGGGCTGCATAATAGTGGTTAATAAAGAAGGGAAACCCATAGGAATAATAACCGAAAGAGACCTTGTCACGAGGGTGCTTGCCAAAAATCTCAAACCAGACTCTGTTAAGGCTAGGGACGTGATGACCTCGCCTCTGATAACCGTAGAACCAGGCGAAACAATAAACGAAGCAGCCAGAAAAATGAGCAGACTAAACATCAGAAGGCTCGGTGTCGTTTACAAAGGCGAACTGGTCGGGCTGATTTCAAGCAAAGACATTTTGGCAGTAATGCCGGAGCTCATAGAAACCATATACGAAAAAGCCTTGATAGAGGGAGAGAACATGGCGCAAGCCACATCAGAAGAAGAAACAAGCGAAGAGGAGGAAGCAGCCTTAAGCGGGTACTGCGACCGCTGCGGGGGATGGTCAGACAACCTAAAAGAGGTAGATGGTGCTTTTCTGTGCGAGGACTGCCGAGCAGAGTTAGTTGAAGAAGAGTGAAAAGGGGAGATTGCTTGCGTGTCGGAGAAATAGCCAACCAAAAGCACCCATCCATTTATGAAGATGAGCTTGCCACAAAAGCCCGCGCCCTAATCCGCGACTTCTCCCTAAGAATTCTCCCAGTGGTGAACGCTGAAAAAAGGCTTATGGGAGTTGTTTCCAGAGCCTCGATAATGACAATATCCTCATCGGTTTCGCCAATAAAAGTTAAAGGGATAATGGCAAACCCAAAACACTCAGCCACCATGGAAGACGACGCCTACCAAACAGTCCGCGAAATGATACGCCTAGACGAATGGTGCATACCAGTTGTAAACAACCACACGGAAAAACTTTTGAAAGGAGTCCTAGGGCTGGAAAACTTTATAGAAAACATCATAAAAATAAGCCCGGAAAAATTGGCTAAACCAGTCTCCGAAATAATGTCAACAAAAGTTTTCGCATGCACTCCGGAAGACGAAATAGACAATGTTTGGCGACTGATGCAAGAAAAGGCTCTAGCCGGACTCCCCGTGATAGCTAAAGACAAGCTTGTGGGCATTGTGACACAAAAGGACCTCCTCGAAAGCGGAGCCCTGTTACCTACATTCGAGTCTCATAAGGGCAGACATCGAACACCGGCAAAAATTTCAGCAGTAATGAAGACAAACGTTATAGCCGTGCAACCTTCCATAAAGGCGATTCGCGTCGCAAAAATAATGGTTTCAAAGGACATTGGCCGTGTTCCAGTTGTTGACAAAGATGGAAAACTGGTAGGTATAGTGGACCGTGAAGACATAGTCAGACTTATTGTGAAGTAACGGTGAAGGTGGAGACGAAAAATGAGTAGGGAAACTTTTAGGCGAACTTTGAGAGATAAGGGCCCAGTCTCACTTAAAAGCTCAAAGGCTAAAAAACGGGAAGGAGAAATACTCCACATCGCCAAAAGCCCCGTCGTAACAATGGCACCTACAACCCCCATCTACGACGCTATCAAGATAATGGCAAAGGAAGGATTCCGAAGAATCCCCATAGCCGACCCGGGAACAAAAACCTTAGTGGGGATAGTCACAGCAACAGACATAGTTGATTATCTTGGCGGAGGCAAAAAGTTTGAAATAGTTCAACAAAAGTTTTCTGGAAACATCTTCAAAGCCCTAAACGAGTCAATAAAATTGGTAATGACCCAGAAGGTTTTCGCCGTCAAAACAACATCAGGAATAAGCGATGCAATACGGATAATGAAGGAGAAAAACGTTGGCGGTTTACCTGTTGTCGACGAAGAAAACCGTATTAGGGCGATAATAACCGAAAGGGACATAGCGCGCATGTTCGCTGGACGCATAAGCGGGGTTAAAGTCTCAGAGCTCATGACAAGCCAGGTGGTAACCGCTTTACCCCAAACAACAATTTTCGAAGCAGAGAAAAACATGGTTACCCACGGCTTTAGGAGACTCCCAATAGTTGCAGACGGCAAAGTAGTCGGCATAATAACAGCCATGGATATAATACGCTTTTTCGGCACTGGCGAGGCTTTCAAACATCTCAAGTCTGGAATGATAACCCAAGTGCTGAACACCCTAGCACTTCAAATAGCCACAAAGGAAGTCTTAACCATCGAACCGAACGCGGATGTGGGACAGGCAGCAGAAATAATGAGAGAGAAAAACATCGGCGCGTTGCCCGTAGTCCAAAATGGAAAGCTTGTGGGCATAATAACTGAAAGGGACTTCTTCAAAATAATAGAATAGCAACCAAAGGCGCTTGAAGTGTCAAAAACTGCGCCTTGCCTTAAAGTGCCGAAGGTTTACGGCGAGAAGATTATAACAACAGCCTACAAACTCGGGATAATTGACAAGGAACTGGAGATACAAAGGAACAGCACTTACATCTATGTGCCATTGACAAGAAAACCCCAAGTAGACGAGCTTGAAAAACTTAAGGAGCATAGCTCAATCATAGAGGTTTCAACGTGCATTTTTCCCGAAAGGCGGAAACAGCCCAAAACAATCCATGAAGTTTTAGAGGACAAAATGCCACCACACTTATTGGCTTGTCTTCCCCGGGCTATGGACTTTGTCGGCGACATAGCCATAGTTGAGATTCCGCCAGAACTTGAAGCCTACAAGGCGGAGATAGGAAACGCCATACTACAAGTGCATAAGAATGTGCGAACGGTCTTAGCTAAGGCTGGAGCCATTAAGGGCGAGCACCGCCTAAGAGAGTTCACAGTTATCGCTGGACAAGCCAAAACAGAAACCATCCACAAGGAACATGGATGCATATTTTATATAGACTTGGCGAGAGCCTACTTTTCGCCCCGTTTATCCAACGAACACATGCGAGTAGCATCCGCCGTCAAGGAAGGCGAAACCATCATAGACATGTTCAGCGGAGTCGGACCCTTTGCCATACTTATCGCAAAAACACATGTAAACGTTAAGGTCTACGCCATAGACATAAACCCAAACGCCATTGAATTCCTCAAGAAGAATGTTAGGCTAAACCGCGTCGACAGTAAAGTCCACCCAATACTTGGCGACGCTAGGCAAGTTGTTAAACAGCAACTCCGCGGAGCCGCAGACCGCGTTATAATGAATCTGCCGGAAAAAGCAATAGAATTTACAGGAACCGCTTGTGAAGCACTAAAACCTGAAGGTGGAATAATCCACTTCTACAGTTTCGTTAAAGGCTCAGAGGGTCTAGAAAATTTGAAAGCCCAGTTTACAGCAGAAGTGCAGAAAAGTGGACGTAACGTCAAGAAAATCCTTTACTCAAGGTTTGTCCGTGAAACAGCCCCTTACGAGTGGCAAGCAGTCCTAGACGCTGAAGTGCATTAAACCTCAACGGTTATGGTTATTTCCACCTTTTGCGAGGGGTTCTGAAGCGTCGCCACCAAACTCCTTGAAAGGTTGCATGCCGCTTTGTTCGCCTTTATCGCCAACGTTCTACTGCAAACGTAGTCGCTTTTCCTAACAACCAAATCCGTAGGATGCCCCAAAACAAGCCTCGAACACCCGAATGCGGATATAGACTCAGTTATCCCACCAGCGTCTATTTGAATGAAAACTTTCGCTCCATCCCTACGCAAAAGCTCCTTAAACTCGGGTTTAAAGTCTGGAAAGCCTTTGTCGGCTGAAACCACAACAATACAGTCCCCCTTAATGGACAGTTCTTTCTCCTTTGTTATCTCAAGCGTGGTTGGATGAGTAGCTCTAATATTCTTATGACCAAAACCCGTTATGAATTCAGACATTCGCATACAAAAGTCTCCTAAACGGTTTACAGCTCTAGCTTCAAAATTATTGCATCATGTCCAACCCCAAAGTAATCTTGCTGAAAACCACATATACGAAAACCAAATTTATAGTAAAAGGGTATAGCTGAAGCACACTTGTAGTGGACCTCAGCAAAAACAAATTTAACATTTCTACGCCTTAAAGCATGCAGCTCTTCCCTCAGAAGTTTCTCACCAACACCCTTTCCTTGAAACTTTTCGTCAACAGCGATGTCTTCTATAACAGCCATAACACCATGAAACTGTGCTTGCACATATCCAATAACATGTTCGTTCAAAACAGCGACAAATGAAAGATCAGGATGCTCTTCAAGCACGCTTGCAATATGTTCCTTATAGGTTTCCTTGACTACATGAGGGTTCGCCAAAAGTGCAAGTTCCAAAACCTCCGGCAAATCGCGCTCAGCCATCGTTCGAATGTGAACTTCGGACACTCTGCGCACATCCCAAAGGGCTACAGTTCTTTTGCAAGATAAACAGCAGTTTTCCCACTCTCGTAAAGTTTATCGTTATAACCGCACACCCTGAAACCATTTTTCAAATAAAGGTTTAAAGCGGGAACATTGTCAACCGCAGTGTCAAACATGAGAACTCTCGCCTCTTTCTCTCTTGCAAAATCCTCCATAGCCTTCAACAATAAAGTCCCAACGCCTCTTCGTCTACAACCTACATCCACAAGAAGATTTATGGCGTAAGCGCTTCTATTCCACTTGTAAAAGTGGACTCTTGAAAAACCAATTACTTTACCATCGTCTTCCGCCACAAACATTTTGTATTCTTCATTTGGATTTTTAACAGTGAAAAGTGCTTCTAAATCCTCGTTTACAATTTCGTCGTTATTTTTAATAAGCACTTTTATTGCTGACAAGTCCTTTATTGTGGCTTGTCGAATCTCCACCATTTCACTCCAGAACCTCCACTGAATCTACTTTACCGTCACCGTCCAAATCAAGACCTTGGATAACAGTTGCAAAGGGCTCGTCATCCCTATACTTCTCCAGCGTTTTATCCCAAAAGTTTGTCAACGCCAACACACATGCTTTCGTGCCAACAGCCTTATTCCCAGCCAAAACTATAACCCGCTTACCAGAATCCCATGGATTAACAATTTTTGCCACAAGCCCAACACTGTCAGCTGTATAAACCCTTCCAGTCTTTGTAGAAACAAGTCCGCCAAACAAGAAACCTTGCTCAGACGGTTGCATGTTAAACCTTATAGGCAAGTAGTCGTTAAGCTCCTGAGTCAACAAATTTGTTCCCGGACCACCAACAAGGATCAGGTTGTTTTTCTCTTCCTTCTCAGCCTTAACGTCCACATCCAATTTAACAATAAACTCTTCAGGCATGCGTGCAAACTGCCCCAAAAAGAAGGCTAAATGTGAGGCGTAGTGTCCATCCCTAGCGCTTGTTCTGAAAGGCCCGTGGGGCAAAGGGCTGCCAACGACTATTTTTCCGTCAAAAACTCCGTTCTCTCGTAAAAACTCGCGGAAAAACTTTTGCAGAGGCTCGCTCACCCATGCTGGTGCAGCATATTCGATAGTTTTATATCCGTAGGAGGTTTCCACACCAAAAGCGGTTGAACTTGCACGATAATATTTGGCTATGGCGCCTTTCTTGCTTTCCTGCCTTGTAACAGCTACGACGCCAGCCTTAACAAGTTTCCTAATATGATAGTAAACCTTCTGTTCATGAACACCGAGCTCCCGAGCTATCTGAAGCGGATACATTTCCTTTTCAGAAAGCATAACTAAAATTTTCCAGCTAAGCCTGCCCAAAACCAACTTCAACTTTTGAGGGTCCTCAAAAACCATAATTTCCTTAACCATACGCTTTTTTCCATCATCATAAAGCAACAATTTTCTAGCCATGGTAACTCACTAGCCATAAAGACGCAACTATTATTAAAATCTTAATTACAGTAGTCGAGCAGTAAAACTGGAAAATTTAACTATCACCATCACCCACAAAAGTTTCTATAAGCTGGGCGCATAATGATTGGATGCTACGTCACCGGAATCCTTCCAAGACCAAAAAAGCTAATCGAAGTCACAAGAGCCTACGACAGAAAAAAAGTCGACAAAGAGACGCTAGAGAAGGCTTTCCAAGAAGCAACAAAAGAAGTCATTGAAGCTCAAGTTCAAGCAGAGTTAAGCTACATAACCGACGGCATGCTCAAGTGGCAAGACTTACTGAGACCGTTTACTGAAAACCTAGAAGGTTTAGCCGTTGGAAGTCTTGCTCGATGGTTCAACAATAACGCTTTCTACAGAAAACCAGTGATCCTCGACACCATTAGGAGAACAAAAAATATAGTTGCCTCGATAACATACATCCAGTTTTTACCAAAAGACCTCCCATGGAAAGCTATATTGCCGGCACCCTACACGTTTGCAAAACTTTCAGAAAACAAGTTTTACAAAAACGAAAGAGAAGTAATGTTTGCGTACGCCGAAGCGATAAGGGAGGAAATCAAAAACTTAGCGGAAATCGGCTTTCAGTATATCCAGCTAAGCGATCCAGCACTTGTCTACAATCCCTTAAAAGAGAAAATTCCGAAGGATATGCTGGTGGATGTTAAAGAGGCCCTAAGAACAGCCATGAAAAACGCGAAAGTAAGATCATGTTTACACACTTTTTTCGGCGATTTCTCAGAAATTCTGCCAGAAGCCTTGGACTTTCCAGTCAACGACCTTGGAATAGACATGTACGAAACTAACGTTGACAAGCTTAAGGAATACACTTTTGACGGTAAAGGTGTTGCATTGGGACTTCTGGACGCCAGAGGCTCCCTAATAGAGGATGAAGATGAGCTCTTAAGAGTTGTTAACGAGCTAACAGAAACCATTTCCTCAAAAACTTGTGATATTTTCGTTTGTCCAAACTGTGACTTAGAGTTTCTGCCATGGGAAAAAGCTAGAGAAAAAATAGAGGTTATGAGCCGTGTCGCAAAAACTCTAAAAGCGAGGATGCACGCCCATGGATAAGATTTTCCCAACACAGGAAATAGGGAGCTTAGCCAAACCAGCGTGGAGGGTCAAAGCCTACAGAGGAGAACCTCTTTCACAGGAGGAGATTTCAGAAGCCATCGAGTGGGGGCGAAAATTAGGCGTAGAGGACACTGAGGCTCTTGCCAAAATTTTGAAAAAACGTGAAAAAACGGTTGAAGATAGAAAGGCAGTGCTGCAATGGTCTGCGCTTTACGCTATACGCCTTTTTGAAACCGCCGGGCTGGACATTATTTTTGATGGAGAGCAGTGGCGTTCAGAAATGTACGAGCATGTTATCCGCAACACGGAAGGCTTTGAATTCTTGGGATACGTCAAATCCTTTGATTACAGATACTTTAACAAAGCCGCATGCATAAGCAAACCAAAATATGTCAAACCATTCTACTTGGACGAATTTCTCTTTACAAAAGAAAACACTAGAAAAATTATCAAGGTGCCGTTCACAGGACCGTACACGCTTGTAGACTGGACTTTTAATGAATATTATGAGAAAAAAGCCGCAAGCCAAGCAAGAGATTTCAAGCAAAGGAAAGCCTCTGCCAGAAGAGAGTTTCTTTTTGACCTTGTGAAGGAGGTCGTAAGACCTGAAATAGCAAAGCTAATAGAAGCTGGAGCCACATGGATTCAGATAGACGAACCAGCAGCAACCACAAACCCTTCCAATGAAGAGATGCAACTTTTTGTAGAAGCTTTCAACGAAACTGTAAGAGGGTTTAACTGCACCTTCAGCCTCCACAACTGTTACAGCAACTATGAAGTGCTAGCCAAATATGCCAGTCAACTGCGAAACTGTAGCCAGCTAGCCCTAGAATTCGCCAACAGAGACAGCACACAACTAGGAACGGACAACAAAGTAAGAGTTGGCTACAGAGAACTCAAAATATTTGAGGAACAAGGTTACCATGGAAACTATGGATTAGGTGTAATAGATGTGCACACAGACTTCATTGAACCACCAGAACTTGTCAGGGATAGAATACTATACGCTGCAAAAATAGTGGGGGACCCAGGCAGAATTTTCGTCAGCACAGACTGCGGTCTAAGAACCCGAAAATGGGAGGTAAGCTTTGCAAAATTGAAAAACATGGTTTTGGGTGCCGAACTTGCAAGAATGACTTTACAATGAACTCTTACAAAAACTTTTCAAATAATCAAGAAACAAACAAAAATAAACACCGTTTAAAATCGAGCCAAAATGGAAAAGCATTTTTACAAAATTTTTAGATTGAAAATTTTTCCATTAAAAATATTTATTAAAACAAAAACCCAGATACGAGGCTTGAAGTAAGTCAAGAAAGACGAGGCAACAAAATTGTGTGGAATATTCGGCTGCATTATTAAAGATGGAAACGCTGCGCCAATAATACATCAAGCTTTAAAAAGGTTGGAATACCGAGGCTACGACTCAGTTGGCGAGGCAACGGTACATGAAGGAAAACTTTACATAAAAAAGGACAGCGGCAAAATAGACGAAGTCCATAGAATCCACAACCTCGACGACTTGCCCGGAAACATTGGCATAGGCCATACAAGATGGGCAACTCACGGAGCCCCCCTACAAGTTAACGCACACCCGCATATGGATTGCACGGGTCAAATAGCAGTTGTTCATAATGGCATTATCGAAAATTTTGCCGAGTTAAAACTTGAACTGGAGAATAAAGGACACGTTTTCGTTTCAAAGACAGACACTGAAGTCATCGCCCACCTAGTAGAGGACGCTTTAAAAAACAATCCGTTCCTGAGTCTCGCGGACGCTGTTCTCGACGCTGTGCGAAAAATTGAGGGCTCATACGCCATTGCGGTGATCTCGCCAAAAGAGCCCGATAAAATTGTGTGCGCAAGAAACGAAAGCCCTCTTGTCCTAGGACTGGCAAACAATGCAATATACTGCGCTTCGGACATTCCAGCCTTTCTGCCATTAACTAACAAAACAGTTGTAATAGAGGACGGGGAGCTTGTAATTCTATCCCTAGAAGGCTTCGAGATAAAGAAAATCGCAGATGCAAGCCCCGTGATACGGGAACCAAAAATAGTGGACTGGACCCCTGAGATGGCTGTCAAACAGGGTTATCCCCACTTCATGTTAAAGGAGATTCACGAACAGCCAGCTTGCTTACGAAACACCCTACGTCTCCAAGAGCATTATCTAGATTTAATGGCGACATTTTTAGACCGAGCCAAAGAAGTTTTTCTCGTCGCTTGTGGAACATCTTACCATGCATGTTTAGCAGCTTCCTACATGTTTTCTAAACTCGCCTACTTGGCTACGTACCCGGTTATCGCGTCAGAATTCATAGAGCAACATGGCAAATCCGTAAACATTGACAGCACAATTCTTGCAGTAAGCCAGTCCGGCGAAACCGCAGATACCATTGCAGCTGTAAACGCTGCACGCCAGAGGGCAGCCACAGTTTTAGGATTGACAAATGTTATTGGCTCAACATTAACGAGAATCTCACGGGTTTACATATGCCAGCAGTCCGGACCAGAAATAGGCGTTGCTGCCACAAAAACCTTCACGGCTCAACTTTTAGTTCTTGCACAACTAGCCCTCAGACTTGCCAAAAAGAGGGGAAAAATATCCCAAGATGAAATGGACTTTATAGAGGCTAAATTGAAAAAACTTCCAAGCATTGTCGAAACAGTAATAACAACTCAAGAGGAGAAAGTTAAAGCCATAGCGAAAAAATACAAAGACGCAAAGGTCTTCTTCTTTTTAGGGCGGGGAATCAGCACCGCCACCGCCTACGAAGGCAGACTTAAGCTCATGGAAATAGCTTACGTTCCTTCAATAGCATTTCCAGCGGGCGAAAGCAAACACGGTCCAATAAGCTTAGTGGAAGAAGGCTTCCCGGTGGTTTTCATATGCCCTAGGGATGATACTCGCAAAACCATTATAGGAAACATCATGGAAATGAAAGCGCGAGGAGCCTCCATAATAGCCATAATAGAGGAAGGAGACGAGGAGATAAAACGCCTTGCCGACGACTATGTAGAAATCCCGAAGGGTGTTCCAGATGTTCTATCGCCCATACCATTCGTCGTTCCATTGCAGCTTCTGGCATACTACATGGCTGTGGAGAAAGGATACGACCCAGACAAGCCTAGAAACCTGGCAAAATCGGTGACTGTAAAATAAAGTTTTCAAGCCTTAAGCTACAAATGTGTTTAAATCTCCTTTTAGCTAATACTTGGCTTGGTGTATTGTTTGGAGAGAGACTGGGAAAGACTTATTGAAAACTTGATAAGGGAAGGAGTTCTCCGCAGTCCAAGAGTAATTAAAGCTTTGCGCTCCGTGCCAAGAGCAAAATTCCTGCCGGAAAATATGCAACAATACAGCGCAGTAGATACGCCCCTTCCAATTGGGTTTGGGCAGACGGTTTCAGCGCCACATAGCTTCAGCAATATGCTGGGCTAGGCGAAACATGGTAGCCATCATGAATGAAGCCCTCCAATTGGAAGTGGGTCACAAAGTCCTTGAAGTTGGAGCCGGCTCGGGGTGGCATGCCGCTACAATAGCGGAGATAGTGGCACCCAGCGACGCTCCCAGAAGCGAGTGGGGGCATGTATACACTGTGGAAATTATTGAAGGCTTAGCTGAGTTTGCCAGAAAAAATATAATGCGAGCAGGATACGGAGATCGTGTAACAATAATATGCGCTGACGGCTCCATGGGATATCCAGAAAAAGCACCATATGATAGAATCTTAGTAACAGCTGCCGCGCCAGACATACCGCAACCATTAATTGAGCAGCTAAAAACAGGAGGAATCATGCTTATTCCCGTCGGAAGCATACATTTCTTCCAAAACTTGATAAAAGTAACAAAAAATGTTGATGGAAAAATTAGAAAGGAAAATCTCGGCGGAGTAGCCTTTGTACCTTTAACCGGACGATATGGGCACAAAATTTAGGAAAATCTTCTAAACTTTTTGGATTATTGTCTAGTTTTTAATCAGCACACCAACAAGGGCTGCGACCGCTCCAAACTCTGTGAAAGCAATAGCAGAGAAAATGGCTAGTGTATGTAAGACGTTTGAAAAACCGATGATGAAACATGCCAGCATGGGTGTTAAGCAAAGAATAATTCCAGGGATAAGCACCATTATGAAAGTGGATAGATTGGTGTAAAGGCTACTGGGCGCCAGCTTCACATTCCAAAACTTTCTTACAAGTAGGAGCAGTTCTATCATACAGCCAGCAGCCACAGAAACAGCTTGCATCATCCCAAAAGATGTGATGTGTACGAGCTCCCTCCTCAAGTACAAAAGTACAACTGTTAACACAATTACACAACCAACATATGTTAAAGTTGACAAGAATGTCTTCGCCGCCACCACAGTTCTCCTTTTCAATGGTAAACTTCGCGTATAAGCTGAGGCCAATGTCTCAGCTGAAAACAACATCGGAGTCACCATGAGCGCCAGAAGCGAAACTCCAGCCAAAAAGCCAAGAACAAATTCCGAGCTTATATTTGAAAGACTTAGAAGAGATAAAACACTAATTACAGTTTGCAAAGCGGGCAACATTAAAATGCTTGCGTAGGAGGGTGATCTAGAGGCCACCCTCAGATCCTTAATAATGAGCCCAAGAAAAGCGGATCTAGGTCGGATAAAAAGGTCCTTAACAAAAGTTTTAGAGGCAACTATGATTCCACTTGAACCAATGCGTTTAATTGCCAACCCCAGATAGTTTAGCCCAAAATATCCTAAAATTGCGTGCAAAGTTGTGGAAAAAATCAAAACAACAGCGGTCACTGGGTTAATTTTATGGGGGAGAACTGCAAAAGCGACGGTGAAACCTAACGAGAATGGGTATACCAAAGTAAGTGTAAAAGAGTAAGCAGCGGACAACTGCGCCAAAGAGTGAGCAAGAGCCTGCAAAATTTGTGTTGCAAAATTCATAATTAGGTAAATCCCAAGAGAGGGGAAGACCCATATAAGCATGTAGATAAATCGCATAACAGTCTTATACTTCGAGCTTCCCCCTCCACCAACAATTTTTGAGTAAAAAAGTTTTGCTAAGCCAATGGTTAAAGCTAAAGCAAAAATTACTGTAAGAGTCACAACAAACAAAGCGGCTAAGCCTCCAAAAAACGAGTTCACAACAACAGAAAACGCCACGGGAAAAACTATTAGGGAAGTTATCAACGGTATGTCAAAAATTCTTAAGAAGGATAGCAGCGCAATTTTGGAGACATCTTTTCGCGAAATTGGAAGGCTACTTAAAAATTCGAAGGCCTTCGTTGCCACAAGCGAAGTTACAGCCTGAAGCCCAAGCATTACTAGAAGGAAAAATAGGGACGCCATAAAAACCGAAACGCACCCAACAATGGCTAATTCCTCAGCCAGCTTTAACCCCCAAACAAAGTATGACCAGTAGCCCAGTGGCATAACTGCTAGAAAAGCCACAAAAATTGTTACAATAATCTTGCTAATCAACATATTCATTTCAGTCTGCCTTGCCATCTTACCAATTTTCTCGTTGTCCATTCGAGGGAGGGTTGCGCCTAAGCGGAGGGAGAAAAGTGATTGAAAGCATATCTCCCTATAAACTATGCTGGAGACTTTCCACAGCTCCAAAAATTTTTTCGTCAATCATCCTTCCCCTAAAGCTGCAATTAAATCCCTTATTCCAGCCTCCTGTTGGGTAACTTTAAGGAATACGTCCTCCAAGGAGCTTTCCGCGCTTCGAATAAGCTGTCTAAGCTCGCCTACGGTTCCTTCGCCCACAAGTTTGCCCTTGTTGATGATTCCAACTCTATGGCAGATTTTCTCGGCAACTTCCATTATGTGCGTTGAAAAGACAATAGCCCCGCCCCTGTTTGCGTGACGGACTATAAGTTCTTTTAAGATTCTGGAAGAGCGGGCATCCAGCCCTATAAGAGGTTCATCCAATATTAAAAGCGGTGGTTCATGCAGAAGAGCCGCAATAACAGACACTTTGCGTTTTGTCCCCATGGAAAGCGTGGCGATTGGAGTATCAAAATATTCTGTAAGCTCAAAGGCCGAGACAAGCTTGTGGAGTCTAAGGTTGACATCTCTATCTAAACCTCTTACAGAGGCAATAAACTCGAAGAATTCACGCGGAGAAAGCGACTCTAAAAGTATGGTCTCCTCTGGGACGTAGCCTATAAGCTTTTTAACTTCAATCTCGTCGGAAATGGGCTTTCCAAAGACTTCAACTTTGCCGTAAGTTGGCTCTAGTATTCCGGCTAAAACCTTTAAAGTGCTGCTTTTTCCGGCTCCGTTTGGGCCTAGCAAGCCGTAGATTTCTCCGCGTTTAATTTTAAAACTTAAACCGTCCACAGCCTTGGTGGAGCCGTACATTACGCACAAGCCGTCAACATTAACAGCAAGTTCGCTCATTCTTATTCCTCTAAAGGTTTTCGGCAAGCTGGGACTTAAGGTTTAGTTTACCGGTTCAAATCTCGCTGTAAAGTGTCCCAACAACTTGGGAGCATAGACTCGCTTTAAACCCTTTATCTGGTCCCTTTTTTGGTACAGCCTTATCAGACTCTCAGCCACATATTTCAAATGATTGTCCGTGTAAACCCTTCTTGGTATTGAAAGCCGCACCAGTTCCATGCGTGCTGGGACAAACTTGCCAGTTGTATCGTCAATTTTTCCAAAACATGAGCTCCCAAGCTCCACAGCTCTGACACCAGCCTCGATGTAGAGCTGGATAACTAAAGCTTGCCCTGGAAACTGCTCCGGTGGAATATGCGGCAGAAATTTCTTGGCATCTATATACACGGCATGCCCACCGGGAGGCTCCACTATAGGAACACCACCATCTCGCAGTAAGCTTGCAAAATACTCGACTTGCCTATGCCTATATGCTTGGTACTCCTCGTCTATTGCCTCATACAAGCCTATAGCCATCGCTTCAAGTTCTCTACAGGCTAAACCACCGTATGTTATGAATCCTTCAATTATTATGGCTAAGTTCCTGAATTTCTCATAAAGCTCCTCGATGTTTGTGCATAAAAAGCCACCAATGTTTGTAAGAGCCTCTTTTTTGCCGCTGAAAGTGCAACCATCAGCATATGAAAAAATTTCCCTTGCAATCTCCTTTATGCTTTTATTTCTATAACCCTCTTCACGCATTTTGATAAAGTAACAGTTCTCAGCAAACCGGCAAGCATCTATGAAAAACGGAATTCCATATTTCCTAGCAATCTCACTGACCTCTCGTATATTCTGCATCGAAACGGGCTGTCCGCCCGCACTGTTGTTAGTTATCGTGAGCATTATAAGTGGAATCTTTTCTGGAGTTTTCTCTTTTATAAACCGCTCAAGTTTTTCAACATCCATGTTGCCTTTAAATGGCAAATCTTTCTGAGTGTCGTAGGCTTCTTCTACCACAAGGTTAACTGGGATACCTCCTCTCAAAAGCACATTAGCTTCTGTTGTGTCAAAGTGCATATTGTTGGGAACATAACACCCGGGAGAAACCATAGTTGAAAAAAGTATGTTTTCAGCCGCCCGCCCTTGATGGACGGGGACAAAATATTTGAAGCCAAAGATATCCTTAATTGCCTTTTCCAATGAGTAAAAGCTTTCGCTTCCAGCGTACGCTTGCCTTGTTTTAATCATTCCAGCCCACTGCTCATCGCTCATAGCTGAGGTTCCGCTATCCGTTAGAAGATCAATAAAAACGTCTTCAGCCCTAAGCATGAAAACGTTGTAACCAGCTTCTCTGATAAGTTTCTCTCTAACTTCCCGCGGATGAAGCCTTATCCTTTCAACCATTTTTATCCGGAAAGGCTCGGGCAAACTAGGTAACATTTCATCCATAACAATTTCTCCCGACGTCTTCTAGACCCGGTATAACCAACAATTACAAATAAAAGTTTAGATTACCCAAACCACTTCTCCAACGTTGTTTTACCCTTAAGCTTCACATAGCCCCTATGAATTTTCTCAACAGCCTTTCGCACACGGTCTTCAGAGAAATCCCTTTCGCCACACAAAAAGTCCACAACACCTTCAACGTCAGGCTCTTTCCACTCTATTTTATAACTATCAGTAACCTTGGGATGCAGAAAAATCTCCTTAATTTGACGAGGGTCCACGGGAAACTCTGCATCTTTGATATGGGGCAAAGCGTTTTCTAAGCTTCCGTATTCTTTGATAAGTTTCAAGGCGGTTTTAGGTCCAAGTCCCTTTATGCCTTCGGGGTTAAAGTCTGTTCCCACGAGTATCCCTATGTCAATAAGCTGTTCATGGGTGATACCGCATTCTTTTAGAACACGGTCTAATTCTACAACTTCCGGCACAACCTCAACATAGACGTTTTTGCCCGGCAGCTTTCTCCGACCAGAAATAGTGACGTTTCTCACAAGTCTTGGAGCGCCAAAAAGCAAACTATCATAGTCCTGGCTTGCGCAGAAGTCTGCATCCCCACGTCTGACAACATGAGCTGCTTGGGCTTCACCTTCGCTTGGTGCTTGGATCCACGGAATCCCCAGCAAATCTAACAGGCGTTTACTATCCTCAGCCATATAGTCTTTAAGACTAGCAGTGGCTTGCGCGTACATTCGCGCCTCTTCAATTTTCCCCTCTCTTAAAGCCTGCTCATACTTAACCAAGGCTTCCTCTTTGGCTTTCATACGTCTCTTAATTTCAGCCTCCTTCAAAGCTGGTGGGGTGCCATCAAAAACGTATATTGGCTTAATTCCTAATTCCACAAGGTTGCTTGTCCTATAAAGTAGACCACTCAAATGGCTTGTAATGCGTCCACTATTATCCTTTAAAGGAGTACCATTAGGTTGCCGTATTATTGCCAAAAACTGGTAGAGCGCGTTGTAAGCGTCAATTGCAATGGATTTGCCACTTAAATCCTCAAGCTTGATGGGGGTTTTAGGAACCAAATCACGAAGGTTAACGCCCAAATTTCAATACGCCCAGTTTAAAATCTACAAATTAACAATAAAAGTTTTACATTAGACAGAAATTTCAATCCCGGGAATCCTCACCCGTTCATACACTTTGTCCGCTATTTTTGTGACAACAGTAACCCAAGCAAGATAGATAATGGCGATGACAAGATATGTTTCGATATATCGGAAATATATCGAAGCAATCCTGCGACCAGTGGAAGTCAACTCTGGTACACCAAGAATAAGTAATGCCGCGGTGCTCTTTGTTAAAGAACAAAACTCGTTGCTCCACGCGGGTATAACCAGTCTTAAAGCTTGAGGAAGAATAACATAAAAAATTGCTTTGGTTTTTGAAAGTCCCAGTGAGAGAGCTGCCATCATTTGATCCTCAGAAATGACAGCTATAGCCCCTTTGATGTACCCTTTCTGATACGCTGCACTGTTCAAAGCAAAAACAACAAGCCCAACAGTAAAGGCATCAAAAGTGGTGTTAAGCAAGGAGGGAATAGTGAAATAAAAAAAGAACAACTGAACTATGATTGGACTTCCCCTAAAAAATTCAGTATAAGCGCCGATAAATAGAGACACGACTTTTCCTCCATACAAGTCACCAATAGCTAAAAGAACTCCTAATGCAAGCCCCGCAAACACGCCAAAAAGCGTAATCTCCACGGTAACAATGAATCCCCGCAAAATCTCCCACAGATATTGCAGTAGAAAGTCCATTTTTACTCTCTTCTTGTCCGCTTAATAAGCCGCATCATGAATTTCCTTGCTCTTTCGCTCGTAGGATTAGTAAAGAAGTGTTCAGGTGTTCCAGTCTCAACTATTGTTCCTTCGTCGAAAAATATCATTTCGTCGGCGACTTCCCTAGCGAAAGGCATCTCGTGACTAACTATCAACATAGTTGTTCCCTTTTTGGCTAAGTCTCTTAGGGTGTCTATTACCTCGCCTGTTAACTCTGGATCCAAGGCCGACGTAGGCTCATCAAGCAGTATAATGTCCGGGTTTCTTGCTAAAGCTCTCGCTATCCCCACGCGTTGTTGCTGCCCACCAGAAAGCTGGGCGGGGTAATAATTCGCCCACTTCTCCATTTTAACCTCTTCAAGGGCTTTCATAGCCCTTCTTCGAGCTTCTTCCTTCGGCAATTTTAACACATGTCTTAGAGCTAGTTCAACGTTTCCTAAAGCTGTCAAATGATGGAAAAGGTATATGTGTTGGAAAACAAAGCCTATTCTTGCCCTAGCTTTGTTCAAGTCGACACCGTGCTTTGTTAGGCATTCGCCTCTCAGAAAAACGTCCCCTTTCGTTGGGGGTGTTAGCATAGCCAAGCATCTAAGAAGCGTACTTTTTCCGGAACCACTTGGTCCAAAGATTAATTTTATTTCACCTTCCCTAATCTGCAAGGAGACATCTCTTACCGCTACAACGTCCTTGTAGATTTTCCAGAGATTTTTACATTCCATTACTATGTCAGTCATCTTCGCTCTAACCCCAATTGTTTCTTCTTCAGATTCCCCCATCTATCAAGAAACGTGGCTATTGGAAACGTCAACAAAATGTAAAGGAGAGCCGAGAAGATGTAGGGGGTAACGGTATCTAGAGTTGCCTTTCTAATCCAATCCGTGTAAGCCATCATTTCGATTGCACCAATGAGATAAGCATAAGCTGAATCCTTAACAAGGAGGGCGTATTCGCTTCCAAGTCCTGGTGTAGAGTAAATAACAACTTGGGGCAGCATTACAAAAAGAATTGATTTTGGTTTCGAAAGCCCAAGAGACATTGCAGCTACCAGTTGCTCGTCTCCCACGCCTCTTATTGCTCCTCTAAAAATTTGGGACTGATTCGCGGCGCTCCTCAATCCTAAAACAAAATTTGCAGTAAAGAAGACATTTTTGAAGGGGAAGGGGAAGTATAATCCAAAGCCAAAAAAGAACATAAACATAAGTACCAGTTCTGGTACTCCTCTGAAAAACTTTTCAAAGGCATCTATAAAAATCTGAACACTTTTCGATCCATAGACGCGTAGGAAGGAAAGGGGTAACCCCACAAAAAGCCCTATAAAAAAAGAAGTTATTGAGATAGCTATTGTGGAAGGTATCCCATTTAGTATGAGCATCAATTGTTGAAGCGGGTCCAACACCCAATCACGCTAGAGATTTAGTAACATTTCCATTTTTGCTTTAACTGGTCTACTTTCGCAGACGCTATGAGCTCTGCAAGCACACCATTTATCTTTGCTACGAGTATATCAGCATCCTTATGAGCTACAAAGGCCACCGGGTAATACGGCCGTCTATAAATGACAACTATGGGCTCCTCACCTTTCTGTTCAGCCTCGAGTATCCAGTTAGAGGTGATCGGTGTCTCTGCGTAAACGCAGTCGATGACGCCTCTCTTCATATCCTCAAGCGCCAAAAGAAAATCTTGATAAGTCCGCAAAGCATTCGGTGCCACTTCTTGTAACTCCTGTTCTTGAGTTGTCCCCGACTGCGTTCCACACTTTAGTCCTAAAGTAACTAAACTTGAAAGGGAATCTAATTCAGTTATCCCTAAAGCTTCAGCCCTACTCTTCAACATGATAACTTGACCCTCAGTGATGCTGTGAGGCATTGTAAACTGGACAGCTTCAAGCCTTTCGGGTGTCACTGAAAAACCGCTAACACCAAGGTCTATATCCATAGCCTGCACCGAAGGAATTATGGCATCAAAATGCATGTTAACCCATTCAACCGTCAAGTCCAGCTCATCTGCAATCATTTCCATTAACTCAATTTCAAAGCCAATAATACGTCCATTTTCATCCAAAAACTCGTAGGGCGGCCAACCTGGTTCTGTGCCAACTCTGATTTTACCCGTTTTGGTAACCCTTTCCCAAATGGGGTCTTCAGGACCAGATGGCCTTGGTAGGATATGTGGACTTAGATATAAGCCTGCAACAAATGCTATGATTACAATTATGATAACTCCGATGGTTGTTGTGTACTTCACTTTACATCCTCCTAAATTTTCCGTTTTAGACTTACACGTTATATATTTAAACTTAATGGTCTAAACTTAACATTTTGGGCACCTCTCATCGCAACCACATAGGATATAAGGAAGCACGACAATTTACAACCATTAAATCAATGAGGGAAGAGTGAATGGCTGAAAAAGTAACCACAATAACATTGGTCACATGTACAAGCTGCGGCAAGCCCATTCCACCTGGAGCTGAAGCTACAAAGTTTCTTTGCCCAAACTGTGGAGAAATTTTGATAAGACGATGCAAAAAATGTCGAAAGTTTGGTCGCCCTTACAGGTGTCCAAAATGTGGTTTTACAGGCCCGTAAGGAGGTGAAAGGGTGGGTAGTGTCGTAATCACATATAAGATTTTCCCGACTGATACAACCGTTAGTTTTGATGATTTAAAAAAGAAAATTGAGGCTTCTCTTCCCGAGTTTGCCACAATATACGGGTATGGTGAGGAACCTATAGCTTTTGGCTTGAATGCCTTGCTGTGTGCCATCAAAATTCCAGAAGACAAAACTGGGGTTCTGGAGGAACTTGAAAAAAGGCTTGAGCAGATAAGCGAGATAAGCCAAGTGCAAACGTTGATGGTTAGAAGAGTGAGTCGGTAAAGGGTTAAACCTTTATATGGGAACTATATTGTTTCGAAACAGAGCAACCTACTTATGGAAGTGTTTTGAGTGAGTGAGAAAGTAAATGAAGTTCAGCTACGCGTCGGGGACGCGAGACAGAGAGACGTAGGGAGGGGAATAGCGCGCATAGACCAGAGAACAATGCAGAAACTGGGCATAAGTGCGGGCGATGTCATAGAAATAGTGGGCAAAAGAACAACATCGGCTATAGCGTGGCCTGCATACAGCGAAGACCAAAACCGTGACATTATACGCATAGACGGATTTACAAGGAAAAATGCAGGGGTAGCTATCAACGAATATGTTATAGTGAGGCCTGCAAAAGTCAAAGAAGCCTTGAACGTTACATTGGCACCCGTTGACATGCGCTTAAACGTGGACGAAGACTTCACAAACTTTGTTAAAAACCGTTTGATGGAAAGAACACTCGTCGAAGGAGACACAACCCTTGTCATGATGCTTGGACACGCTATACCGTTTGTTGTAACAAAAACTCGACCCCACGGCATAGTTAAGGTCACGGCTGACACAAAATTGACGATTCTAAGTGAACCTGCTCCGGAAGGAAAAGGTGTGCCCAGAACTACTTATGAGGATATAGGAGGGTTGCATGAAGAGATTCAAAGAGTAAGGGAGATGGTAGAGCTTCCACTTAGGCATCCAGAGCTATTTCAGAGACTTGGCATAGAACCACCAAAGGGAGTGTTGCTCCACGGACCACCTGGATGTGGCAAGACATTGCTAGCCAGAGCTGTGGCAAACGAGTCAGAAGCTAACTTCTTCAGCATAAATGGACCAGAAATAATGAGCAAGTTTTACGGGGAATCTGAAGCACGTCTCAGAGAAATCTTCCAGCAAGCCCAGCAAAACGCTCCAAGCATCATATTCATTGATGAGTTGGATGCAATAGCACCGAAGCGTGAAGAGGTAACAGGTGAGGTGGAAAGGAGAGTTGTAGCACAACTCTTGGCTTTAATGGACGGCTTATCCGGTAGAGGAAACGTCATAGTCATAGGTGCAACAAATAGACCAAACGCACTAGACCCTGCTCTTCGACGTCCAGGAAGATTTGACAGAGAAATCGAAATAGGCGTACCTGACAAACAGGGCAGATATGAGATTCTGCAAATCCACACACGTGGGATGCCTCTGGCCGAGGATGTAGATCTTAAAAAGCTCGCCGAAATGACTCATGGATATACCGGCGCTGATTTAGCGGCTCTTTGCAGAGAAACGGCGATGAAAGCGTTGAGGCGGTACTTGCCACAGATAAACCTTGAAGAAGAACGTATACCACCCGAAGTTCTAGAAAGGATGGAGGTTAAAATGGAGGACTTCTTAAACGCTTACAAGGAAATTACGCCCACGGCCATGAGGGAAGTATACATTGAAGTGCCGGCAGTTCACTGGGACGACATAGGAGGACTGGAAGATGTAAAACAAGAGCTTAAGGAAGCTGTTGAGTGGCCTCTTAAACACCCGGAAATCTTCAAGAGAATGGGGATAAAGCCTCCAAAGGGAATACTGTTGTATGGTCCCCCCGGCTGTGGTAAAACACTTTTGGCAAAGGCTGTCGCAACGGAAAGTGAAGCCAACTTCATAACAGTGAAAGGTCCAGAAGTATTCTCAAAATGGGTTGGAGAATCAGAGAAAGCCATAAGAGAGGTGTTTAGAAAAGCCAGAATGGCGGCTCCAGCAGTAATATTCTTTGATGAAATAGATTCCCTTGTGCCTCGCAGAGGACTAGGATTCGCTGACAGCGGTGTAACAGAGCGGGTAATAAGCCAGCTACTCACGGAGATGGACGGCATAGTAACATTGGAAGATGTCGTCGTAATAGCAGCGACAAATAGACCAGACATGGTTGATCCAGCAGTGCTCCGTCCAGGAAGATTTGACAGACTAATATACGTACCAGAACCAGACGAGAAGGGACGTCTCCAAATATTCAGGATTTACACAAAGAACATGCCTTTGGCAAAAGATGTGAACCTAGAAGCCTTAGCCGCTATGACTAAGTATTATTCGGGCGCAGACATAGAAGCAGTGTGCAGAGAAGCAGCCATGATGGCTTTGAGAAGAGACATAAACGCAAAAGAAGTTACAATGAAAGATTTTGAAGAAGCTTTGAAGAGAATAGGTCCATCTATAACCCCCGACATGGAAAAATGGTACAGGAGTTTCATGCAGCAAATCAGACAAGTGCAAAAGCCGGCTACACCTGTGGCTTAGAGGGAAAAACATGCCAATGAAAATTTGGAAGCCGCATCCACCCCATTATGCAATACTAGAAGTTCTCAGAAAGAAGGGAGCCATGACGGACAGCGAACTATTTGAGTATATAGCAGCAGAATACAAAGACATGGGGTTTAGAGATTTTAACCAATTACTGTTACGCCTTGAAATTGCAGGAAAAATACGCACAACATCACTTGCTCGTGGAAAAAAGAGAGTTGAACTTATAACGTAACGCACTAACAGCAACGTGTTTAGTACATGGAAAATTTTTCAGACGTAATAATTGTTGGAGGGGGACCCAGTGGCTCTTTTTGTGCTTTTAATCTTGCAAAAAGAAAAATCGAAGTAACCGTCTTTGAAGAACACAGCGAGGTTGGTGTTCCATGCCATTGTGCAGGGCATTTAAGCATAAACGGTTTGAAAAATCTTGGGCTTTATCCACTGCCCAAAGGAGTTGTTGAAAACACTTTTTCGGGCGTCAAAATCCACTCGCCAAAAGGACTTGAATTTTCCATAAGGTTCAACTCACCACTAACATGTGTTGTCAACCGTGCATTGTTCGACAAATATGTTGCAAGCTTGGCTGAAAAAGCAGGCGCTTATTTCTCTTTAAAGTCAAGAGTTGAGCGTCTAATAAAAGATGAAGGCGCCGCAAAAGGCGTTGAGGTAAAAGTGAACGGTAAGACCGCCAAAGCTTATGGAAAGGTGATTGTGGACGCTGAAGGAACATCTTACAGGGTTCTAAGGCAGACAGGATTGTTTCCACCAGATAGGTTTGTCAACTGTATCAACGCTGAAGTTGAAAATGTAAGAGATATAGAGTTAGACACCGTCGAAATTTTCCTTGGAAATGCTTATGCACCTGGTTTTTATGCATGGCTCATCCCCCTCAAGAGAGACAAAGCAAAAGTTGGGCTTGGCGCCAGAATGGGAAATCCAAAATCACTTCTCCAGAAGTTAATGCATAAACATCCAGCTGCTTCAAGAAAGTTAAGAAAAGCAAAAATCTTGCATAAGAGCTTTCACCCAATACCATTAAGTGGACCTGTGAAGGCTTACTCTGACGGTTTTCTTGCAATAGGGGATGCTGCAGCCCAAGTGAAACCTACAACGGGTGGTGGACTAGTATTTGGGTTAAATTGTGCAAAAATCGCAGCAGATGTCGTAGCAGAAGCCATAAAACAAGACGACTACTCGGCGAAGTTTTTGAGTGTTTATCAACGGCGTTTTATGAAACTTTTGAACTTTGACTTGAAAATAATGAAGGGGGCTAGAAAGACACTTGACAATGTTTCAGATGAAAAATTGGATGACATCCTAGAATTTTGTAACAGAATTCATGCAAACTTAGACTTTTCAGATTTAAGAGAAATAGACTTTCAGGGACGAACGCTTCTCAGCGCATGGCGAAAACCAAGGCTATTAACAGCGCTCACATACTTCCTAGTTAGCAGCTTAGCTGAAAACTTAAAACATTATCAAGTCAAACAAGTAAATAATCTAAATGGTTGAAGCTCTGTGAGCGAGTTTCGTTATAAGCAAGTCATAGTCTTTCGAACAGATTTGAAGATGAGCAAGGGCAAAATCGCAGCTCAAGCTGGACACGCAGCTGTTTCGGCTGCCGAAGAAGCCAGAAGACATCATAAAGATTGGTTTGATGCATGGTTGGATGAAGGGCAATGCAAAGTGGTTGTGAAAGTCAAAAGTGTAGAAGAACTTCTTGAACTAGAAAAGAAAGCAAAAAACCTGGGACTCCCTCATGCGCTAATTGCAGACCGAGGGCTCACTGAAATCCCACCAGGGACGATAACATGCTTGGGAATAGGCCCGGCGCCAGCTGAAAAAGTGGATGAAATAACTGGAAAACTTCCACTCCTTTAATTTGAGGTTTGCAATTGTTTGTTTCAAAGCTGGAAAAAAGCCTCGGGATTGAAGTTTACATCACTAGTTCCAGAGGTATTGGGGGAGTCATTAAACGCTTTCCCGAAGACTTTTTAGTAGAAGAAATTCTACGAGACGGCAGAAAAGCGGAAGTTGAAACATCAAAAATAAAGGGGTACACACCACAGAAAAAAAGCGCGCAACAGCGATTCCTACTCTGTGTTTTGGTTAAGAGAAACTGGGATAATTTTCAAGCGATCAAAGCTGTTGCACGTCAGTTAGGCATAAGCATGCGTCAGATAAGCATCGCTGGGATAAAAGATGCTGAAGCCCTCACTGCACAGCACATAGCCATAGAAAACGTGAACGCTGATGAAGTTAAAAAGGTGCAAATTAAGAATTTAGAGGTTCTACCGGTAGGCTATTTGCATGTGAAGCTTTCCCCTTACTACCTTCTTGGAAATTCATTTACTATCACCGTGCGCGCCGTAAGCCACACAAAAACAGAGATACAAAGGCGAGCATTAAACGTAGTTGAGGAACTTCAGGCATTAGGTGGTATGCCAAACTTTTATGGACACCAGCGCTTTGGCACGATCCGCCCCATAACACATTTAGTTGGAAAAGCGCTGGTCAAAGGGAACATCTACCAAGCTGCTATGCTTTTTCTTGCAAAACCAAGCCCCCATGAACATCCACAGTCTAGGGAAGCAAGAGAAGAATTATGGGAAACAAAAAACTTTAAAAAAGCTATGGAATGCTTTCCAAAAAATCTTCATTATGAACGGTTGATGTTGAAGCACTTGGTGAAAAAACCAAAAGATTTCGTGGGAGCTTTTAGAAGACTGCCGTTAAAATTGCGGAGACTTTTTCCACAAGCTTATCAAGCTTATCTTTTCAATAAGATCTTAAGCAGAAGAATAAATCAAGGTTTACCAATAAACAGGGCTGAAAACGGCGACTATGTCATAGAAGTCGAGTCTTCAGGGCTTCCTAACCCGCTAAAATACTATGTTGTGAATCAAGAATCAAAAGATGAAGTAAACAAAATGATGGAGTCTGGGAAAATGCTGCTAGCCATTCCATTAGCTGGTTTCAAACAAGCACTCTCCAAAGGAGTTCAAGGAGAAATTGAGAAGGCTGTCCTGGAAGAAGAGGGAATTTCGCTGGAAAACTTCAAAATAAAGGGAATGCCGGAGTTAAGCCTGAAAGGTGGTTTGCGTCCGGCGCTTGTACACATAAAAGATTTTTCTCTGCGTGAAGTTTCCAAAGATGAGGTTAATAAACAAAAGCGGAAGGCAGTTATGAGCTTCATGCTTTACAGAGGCGCGTATGCCACAATTCTCTTAAGGGAGATTATGAAACCACGCAACCCGCTTAAGGCTGGTTTTTAGACTTAATTTTCAGAGCACACTCCGCATTCTCTAAGAACTCAGCCTTCCTGGTCGCTGGCAAAACAACATTTGCAGCATATTGGTGGCCGTCAGCCATTCCAAAACCTTTGGACGCTACTTCTAAAAGATCAACAGCCCCGGGAAGCTTTCCTTGATCAATCATTTCCTGCATGGGCTTTGGAACTCTGACAGAAGCTTTAACGAAGTTTTCTTTAAGTTTTCCCCATTTTGGTATCTCTGGGGGTACGTTGACAAAACCAAGAATGTATTTGTCAGGCTTTATTAAACGTGTTTGGTAGGATAAAAAGGAGCAGAACTGCCCAATTACTTTTGTTCCCATGCCTTGGTACATGTCTCCTGCGTCAAACCATTGGATATGTTCGGTCTCTTTAAGCCCCTCACGATAAAGTCTCCCCAAAAGTTTTCGATTAACGTTCTTTCGCCTCTCCTCCAAAACGTTTATTTTATTCTCTAAAGCCTCATCGATTCCATCGAGACATGCTTTTATTCCCATATCTGGGCCATCCTCGTAATAGCCAACGGCTCCAAGAATCTGAAGTTTCGAAAAGAGAATGTCAACTTTAACATTTAACCGGGAGATTTCAAGGCTTTTACCCACTTTTTTGACAACACCGTTTTCTAAGGTTTCTTGCAAAACCATACTGTTTAAGGCTTTAAATTCCCCCGGAATTTCGCTGCTTCCAACAAGAGCCAGATAGCCCAAATCGCTGTTTGCGCTGTTTAGTTCTTTTGCAAAAAGATAGCAGCATGTAGCTCCAGAAAAATCTGTTTCGCCTTTAAATCCAAAATGCTCCAAGTTTAAATCTAAAACCATACTATCATTTGATTGTTTCGGGTCGTGGTGGTCGAGAATTATAGTTAAGTTTCGACCACAGTTTAATTCTGAAATTAAGTCAGCATGGGATGATCCAATATCAGCATAAAAAAGGACTAAGCCTTCTTTTGAATGCAGATCGGCTATAACTTCCCTGTAAACCTTTTCTAAACAGAAGGTTTCCGTGAGTAGCCCTTCACGTTCCAACGCCTTTTTCACTATCGCAGCAGAACATAAACCATCAGCATCATCATGGTGAACAATTAGGGCCCTATCTGGCTTCCTTTCCCTTAACAGAGTAATCACGTAATTAGCCTTTTGTTTAAAACCTTGCATAGACATACCGTTCACCCGATAGTTTTTAGAAGATCAGAACGGGTAATTATGCCGACGATTTTCTTCCCTCTCGCCACCAAGACACCTTGCCGCCTCTCAAGTAAAGGACGAATTGTACTTATACTTGTGTCCTCAGAAACTATTGGTAATGGCGGATCCATAACGTTTTCAACCTTTTCTTCCGCTATGTTTGATCCGAGCTTCCGTATTATTCCCTCTTCAGTCACCGTGCCAACCACCTCGGATCCCTTGAGCACTGGCACTTGGGATATAGCGTGCCGCACCATTATCTCGCTGACCTTCAAAACGCTGTCGCCGGGTTTCGCGAAAATCACCCCGCGCGTCATTATATCTTTGCATTTCTTCTCTCCACTTTCTGTTAAAACCCTCAAGATTTTGTTAACTGTTGAAAGTCTGGGATCAACTCTTCCCTGCTCTATTTTCGCTATATGCGCTTGCGAAACACCAACGAGTTCCGCAAGTTTTTTCTGGGTTAGTTTCGCCTCAAGTCTTAATTTTTTAATTGTGGAACCAGTTATGATCAAAATATAACCACCGGTTATTTCCAAATACAAAATCAATACAGCAAAGTATATATTTGCTTTCCCATATACAACTCAAAACTCATCCACTGGAGGTCAAAATTGAGGAACATAATAGTTGAAAGGCTGAAACAAACACCTCTCGAAAAACAGAGGCTTGAAATTGTTGAAAGAAAAGGCTTGGGCCACCCAGACTACATTTGCGATGCCATCATGGAGCAAATTTCTCTCCACCTAAGTAGAGAATACATGAAAAAAACAGGCACAATACTGCATCATAACGCAGACAAATCCCTTCTTGTGGCCGGACAGGCTGAAGTTAGATTTGGAGGAGGCTGCATAAAACAACCGATGCTTTTCATTTTCGGTGATAGAGCCACGACAGAGTTTGACGGCGTAAAAATAGATGTTGAAGAAATAGCCATAAACACTGCGAAGGAATGGTTTAGGAAAAACCTGCGTTTTGTAGATCCCGAAAAACATGTAAAATATCAAGTAGAGCTAAAACCAGGTTCAGCTGGTCTTGTCGACATCTTTAGACGTAAAGGGAAAGTGCTGCCCGCCAATGACACTTCTGCAGCTGTCGGCTACGCTCCAATGACCAGAACGGAAAAAATAGTCTTGAAAACGGAGCAGTTTCTAAACTCGAGGGAATTTAAACAACGTTTCCCAGAATCTGGTGAAGACATAAAGGTTATGGGATATCGAAACAATAACAACCTTAACCTCACAATTTCAATGGCTTTTGTAGACCGTTACGTGTACGGCGAAGAAGACTACTTTGAGAAAAAGGCTAAAATTCTGGAAGAAGTCAACAAGTTTGTAAGGTCTAACACAGACTTTGAGAACATAAACATTCAACTGAACACTTTAGATGCCCGCGGTAGAGGAGTTGACGGAGTTTACTTAACCGTTTTAGGAACCAGCGCAGACAGCGGAGATTCAGGACAAGTTGGCAGAGGCAACCGGGTGAATGGCTTAATTTCGCTAAACAGACCGTTCTGCTCGGAGGCTGCCGCTGGGAAAAATCCGGTGAGCCACGTCGGAAAAATTTACAATGTTCTAACATTTAGGGTTGCCCAGCATGTTTATGAGGAAACACCTGAGCTTGAAGAGGTTTATATATGGCTTCTAAGTGAAATCGGAAGACCCATAGATCAACCCGCTGTGGCTGCAGCGCAAGTCGTAATGAAAGACGATAACTCTTCCATAGACAAGGTTAGAAGTAAAATAGCTGCAATCTTGGAGTATGAGCTTGAGAACATCGATAAATTCTGCGCAGAGTTAGCCGAAGGAAAAATACCTATTTGCTAACGGTTTTCTTACCGAACTAACAGATAAACGGGTACTGATGGCCGTGCAACGTGAATTTTGAATTCTTATTCAGAATGTTAATCCAAAATTGAATAGTTTTATTAACTCCATACGTGACAAACAGAGAAAGGGCGATTAACGATGGAGACTGAGCTTGAAGAGACTTTGATGAGCGATGCTTCAGTAGAAAAAATTGAGAATGAAGAGGAACAGCCGATTGAAGGAGAATGCGTGCAAACTGAAGAGGCCGACGTTGAGAAGGAAGAGCAAAAAAGAGAGGAACAGGAGGATAGAAGTAGTTTTGTGCATGGTTTGTCTGTGGGTTTGGGAATTGGATGCATTGCAACGTTTGTAATAATGTGGATTACTGTGTTCTTTTCTCCAATGCTGCCGTCAACAATAACCTATGAATCATTATTGTCGGTGTTCATTTATCCACTGATATATTTGCTGGCGGTTGGTCTTGTAGCGTTAACAGCAGGCATCGTAAGAGAATATTACGTTAGAAAGGAATAAACACTTTTAAATCACGTTTCGGTTCAACTCTAGATAATTTTATAGCCTAAAAATCCAGCTTTAATTGTGAAACTTATGTCCTACAAATTTAAGCAGATCCTAGAAAAGATCGCAAGGGAAAAAGCACCAGGTCCAGCTCCAACTTTTTCAGCACTACATTTGTTGCAGGCTATGGAGCTTGTTGCAGAAAAACCCGTTGGACGAACAAAACTTTCAGAGGAGTTGAACATAGGGGAGGGGGTTGCCCGCACCCTCATCACTCGTTTAAAGGAAGCTGGTTTGATTTCAACATCAAAAGTTGGATGTAGTCTAACAACGAGAGGACGAAAGCTATTAGAAGAGTATCGAAAGCTCGTGGCCAAACAAGTTAGGATTGAAAAATGCGAGCTGATGAATGCAAAATACAACTTTGCGATTTTAATAAAAAACCGTGGACACAAAGTTAAAACGGGAATGGAGCAACGTGATGCTGCCGTCAAAATAGGGGCAAAATGGGCGGTAACTATTGTCTTTAAGGATGGCCGTCTTACAATTCCAATGGTAAGTGAGGATTTTTTGAGAGATTACCCCAAAACTGCGGAACAAGTTGCCAAACTCATGCAGCCCGAGGAAAACGACGTAATAATAATCAGTGGCGCTGACTCTCCAGACGTGGCTAGGCATGGGGTAACCGCTGCTGCTTGGACGCTTCTCGATGATTGTTAAAAACGTCAGTACGTGTATTTTTCTCCGCCAGCAAGCACACGTTCCAACGCCATGTTAAAGTTAACCATTCCCTCGTTAGTTTTGGCTGAGACTGGAACAAGCAGGAACCTTAAACCAAGTTGGTGTATGGCTTTCATCATATTCCTGCTCAAGAGTCGCTTTGTCCCTTCAAGTTTCTGCTCAATCGCGTCTTCTAAAGCTTTTGGATTTGCAGACCAATCCACAATTTTGTTAACATCCTCCTCAGAAAGCAAGTCACATTTGGAAAGCACATGAATTTGCGGCAAAAGAAAACGGTTGTAGACAGCTGCTGACAGAAATAGGTTTGAAACATAATTTAGAGGGTTAAGCGAAAAAACAGCATCAAAGAGATAAACTATGGCTTTTGGTTCCTTCGTGAGTTCATGGGCTATATAGGGTCCACTAGCTCTAAAAGCAAATAATTCCATCTGCCCTGGAGTGTCAACCAGAACAATATCAGATTTTAAATCTTCAATTTCTTTTGAAAGATTTTCAACTTCTTCCGCTAATAGATCAGCAGCCATTATTAAGGCGCCGTTTGGCCCTAGTCCATATTGGTCCATGAGCTCTTCTATGTTTACATAATCCCTAGCGTCAACGTCAGGCGTGTAAGGCAGATTTAAAGCACCAGGATCCAGGTTCACGGTGGCAACATCTTGTTTTGAAAGTCTTAACCATTCGCTGAAGGCCGCGGTGAGCAGAGACTTTCCAGACCCAGCGGTTCCAATAATAAACACAATGAACATCTTAAATTTCCCCTGATCATGGATAAATTTCTGCGTATAGATTGCAGACAAAGAGTAGACTAAAAATTTTTCTTTAACGTTCGCCGCCAGAAAGCGTTGGTTCTTCAATTTTATGGGAACTTTGAGATGAAAAGAGAAATATAACGCCAACGCAAACTAGAATCAAGGTTATTGCACAGATTGCTATAAAAAATGTGGGTAAGATTATTACAGTCACTACGGGGCTATCGGCTCCTGAAAATTCATCATCTCCGGACCAGCTGGCTCTGAATTGGCATATGCCAGCCTCTTTTGAAATCCACGTACATGAAAATTTTCCCTCAGCGTCTGTATATGTTGTGGCTAATACGTTCCAAGGAGAGCTGCCTACTTTGAAGTATATTGTTACCGATTTGTTCTGTAGTTTGGGTGTTAACTGCCCCAAAAGAGTAAGCGTGCTTCCTTGTACGCCAAAATTTGATGGAATAGTTAAAGACACCGTTGACGGTTGTAGCTGCTTGTAGCTTGCTGAAACTTGTTGAGGTGCCCATTCTTCGCAGTTTTTAAGCGGAATTATTTGGCATTCAGCCCTTAATAGGTCATCGGGACATTCGCCGACTCTCCATCCATTTATCCAGTTATCTCCAGTGCACTCAGCCACATAGAAGCGACTACCGTTATAGGTGACAAAGTGGGCAGCCGCCCTGACATATTTTGGTGGAGTGGGAAGACAAACCCCAATATTCATATGCGCATGATTAGGATAATATAGAAGTACAACATCCAATCCTCCCGCCTTCATGATTGAGGCTGCAACATAGCTAAATAGGTCGCAGTCTCCAATGTTGTCGACCATTGTTTCAATTGGATATTTAGCGGGTGACATAGCCTTGTAGGGTATTTGGTGCACAATCATTAGAACACCGTTTGCAAAATCTTCAGGAGTGCTATATATCTCCCATAATTTGTCCGCAATGGGCTTTAGTGGAAAAGGTGTAACGAATTTGGCGAAATCTTCAATAGAAATTTGGCTGTGATCCATTCCACGATAATACTCGTAAAGCGATTGTGGAATAGCAACGTATAACCTGTATTGTTCTGAACTATTGAAGCTTTGCAGAAGGGAATAGGACACGGTGTAACAGTTGGTGGAGTAGCAAGAGGGTATGTACAGGACCGCAACAACTATTGTCGTAATTGTAAACGTTGTAAGGAACTTTTGTTTCATTCGTCATAGATTTTCAAATTCAAATTAATTGCTCTTATGAAACCTTAATCATTAACTAAAACAAGGATTGATGATTGGTTGCTCTGGACCCGGATTTGCAATCATTAAATATCAGAGTCTAGCCTGCTCCTCATTGCAACCATGAGAACTCATGTTAAGGGGCTTTAAAAGTTTTAACTTTTCCGCCCTTTTCTTTTATCAGTTCTGAAAGCTGAATGATAGCCTTACCCAAACGATCCTTCGCAATTTTTGAGTCCTTAGCGGTGGTTGAAAAGTGTATTTCAATGTAAGGCTTTTTCTCCTCGCCTTTTGGGTGGGATTTAATGTAAACGTATGGGTTGTCATGCATAGTCAAGTCAATTAAAGGCGCCAAAGTGGACTCCATAATGTTTTCTGCATAAACGCTTGCCTCAAAAAACATTGAATCTCCAGCCTCCTTTTTAAGCAAAGCAGCGATTGATTCCTCAAAAATGGCTTCCATTTCAGCTGGAACACCAGGTAACGCAATTATGTCCGTTCCCTCAATGCTTAGACGTACTCCAGGAGCTGTACCCACGGGATTTGGCAGGGGATCAGCCCCTTTTGGGAGTTTTGCCATCTTAATTCTGTGAGGAGTCAACTCTGCAGAGTCAAGTCTACCGGCTTTGGCGTACGCTTCATACTTTTCCTTAACCATTTGTAAGGCCTTGTCATTGAGCTCCAAATTGCGATTTAGGGCTTTTGCTATTCCTTCTAATGTTTTATCATCAAACGTCGGACCCAAGCCTCCAGTAGTTATAATGAAACGGGGTTTCCTTTCTAGGGCCTCGCGTGTTGCGCTGGCAATCTCGTTTACATCGTCACCTACAACGGTTATTCTACGAACACTCAAGCCCAAAGATGTAATTCGCTTAGCTAACCAATGAGCATTCGTGTTCAGGGTTTTGCCAATTAGAAGTTCGTTACCAACGCAGATTATTTCAACCTGTGTGCCCATATTCCTCGCTCTGATTTACACATTGACAAAAATAACTTTTCTTTTTATTTTTGTGTTTAGCTCGCCCTACTTTTTACGGTAATATGGTTGGTTTTTTGTGGTAATGCGGCTGTTGCTCAATAAGAAAATGTTTACACCATACGCTGAGTAATAACGAATCTCTTTTGTGAGATTATTTTTTCTTGCTGCTTAGCCACCATTTCAGATATTCTTTTCTTCGCCTTTCTTTTTCCTCTTCATCACTTTCGGTCGAAGGGTGTAGTTTTTCTTTTAGTTCGATGAGTTCTTGTTGGGTGACTGATAGTCCGCAGCTTTGGCATACGTAATGCTTGGTGGAAGCTATGTAACGCATTTCTCCACCACATTCTGGACAATAGGGCATTTTTAATCACTATCTGCACTAGAGAAGAAAAGCCTACCAGAAATAGCTTTCGATTGGAGCTAGCTCACGTTATGAAATTTGTTAAGCCCGCCTCGACTGCGAGTTTTACTGCTTTATCCATTTCCTCCCTTGTTAATCTCCGTCGCAGTTCTGGAACCTCGTAGGCCCGCCATTCTGGTCTGTACTGAAACATTACGTTTACACGTGTTTCTTTGCCTAAATTCTTGGCTATCCAGTTTAGCGTTGGCTTTGTGCAACATTCAAGATGACCCGGCAAAACCAAAACTCGAATTATGAGTTCGCCATACTTGCTGGCGATTAAGTGATTGTCTGTGCAAACCTCCCAATATTTTGGAGCGCTTGAAATTCTTTCGGCGCAGTATCCGGGACCATATTTGAAGTCCAAGAGGTATACGTCGGCAAAACCCGCCAAAAGTTTGGCTGTTTCTGGGCTGTAATAGGTGTTTGAGTTCCAAACCACTGGAATGTTAACTTTGACTTGCTTAAACGTCTCAAGCCACTGTTCAAGCCAAGGGGTGGGTTCCCCACCAACAAGGTTTGCGTTTCGGCAACCACTCCTACGTAGAGCCTCAACTTCATCTGCTAATCTTTCCGGAGTGTAAACTTCGCCTCTCTCTATCCACTGCGATATTGTCCAGTTTTGGCAGTGCTTACACCGCATCGTGCAACCCATCGTAAAAATAGTTCCAGAAGGAACAAGCTCCGGCTCCTCACCCATGTGCTCAAAAATGCTTGAAACAGTAATGCTTGCACCGCATCCACAAAAGCCCCGTTCGCCTTCAAGCCTGTTCACTCCGCATCTTCTAATACAAAAATGACATTTTTCAAGTATGCGCCTTGCTATCTCAATCTTAAGGTCCAAGTAAGACTTTTCTGGAGTTGGCAAGCTTTCCAGGGTTTTCTCCTTCGCATCCAAAGCCCTTTCAAGTTTATAGAATTCGTCAGTGAGCGCTTCATGCTTTCGCCATAGCTCTTCTGTGGAATCTTCTTCCTTAAAATCCGCGGGAAGTTTTTTGGCTATCTGAAATTTAGCGGGCTTTTTGTTTTGCATTACAGCGAAATATCTAGCTAAACTTTTCCTAGCCTTTTCATCGCTCAACACAGCCACGGCATCTGGACGTAAAATCCTCCACATAAGAGCCACCATGTGTTATTGAAGGAGAATTTTAAAACAGTGCGTAGGGGTAGGCGTAACCGCTTGGGTGCAACTTTCCTTTTATTGGGATTTCCCGTCCACACACGGGACAACGCATGTCCTTTGTCAAATTCCATTTAGTAATCTCGAAACTGAAACGCTTAATCAAAAGCTCGTTACAGTTTGGGCAATAAGTGTTTTCAGCGGGGTGCCCAGGCACATTGCCAATGTAAACAAAGTTTAAGCCAACACTTTTAGCCGCCGCGTAAGCCTTCTCCAACGTTTGAATAGGCGTTGAAGGAATATCTGTAAGCTTATAATCTGGGTGAAAGCGAAGCAAATGGAAAGGTGTGTCTGCACCTAGATTCTCCTTAATCCATAACGCAAGCTTTACAATATGATCTATTGAATCACCTATTTTTGGCACCACAAGATTCGTGATTTCAATGTGAATTCCCTGTCGCTTCATTTCCTTTAAACATTCGAAAATAGGGTCAACAGATGGAACTAAAGAAAACGTTTTGTAAAAATCCGGGTCACCACCGCCCTTAAAGTCCACCGTTGCAGCATCAAGATAAGGCGCAATGGTTTTTACGGCTTCAGGCGTCATGTAACCATTTGTAACAAAGGTGTTGAAAAAACCTACTTGATGGGCAAGTTTTGCAGTTTCGTAGGCGTATTCAAAAAATATTGTTGGCTCCGTGTATGTGTAGCTTATTCCTTGGCAACCGTTATCTCTAGTGGCCTTCACAACCTCTTCCGGAGGAAAGTTCCTTCCTGAAATCTGTTTTTCCTGACTTATCATCCAGTTGTCACAGAACTGGCAGCGAAAGTTACACCCAACGGTGGCTATTGACATAACAGATGCCCCTGGGTTAAAGTGTGAAAGAGGTTTTTTCTCGATTGGATCGACACAAGCGGATATGGCTTTCCCATAGACAAGCGAGTAAAGAACACCACCTTCGTTTTTTCTAACAAGACAAAAACCTGTCCCACCATCCTTTATTACACATCTCCTGCCGCATAAGTTGCACTTAACCTCCTTGTTTTTAAGACGCTCATAAAGCATTGCCTCACGCATGGCTATTCCTCCAAAACATGAAAGCCATTGCCGTTAAAACCAATTTTAATTGCTTTCCTAGAAGCCCTAAACCCCTTTTTGTGACCATTAGTTGTTATAAGACCAGCCTCCCGAAGCTTTTTCAAATGAAAAGATATGGTGGTCGCTGAAACCGATTTCGATAAAATTTTCTCTATGTCGCTGATGGTTTGAGCTTTAGGATACTTTCTTAGCAGATACTGAAATATTTTAGTCCGCGTAGGATCACTCAAAGCCTCACATATTTTATGTCCATCAAATTGTTTCCCCATTCCAATTCACTATTTTCATATTAAAATATTAATACATTTAAGCTTTCCGAGGCATGCGCACTTAACCCACGTTATGTTTTGCTTGCTTTTATTTCAAAAACAAAGGGTGCCGTGAACGTTTTAATATCCAATTCTACACCAAGCAAGCCCTCCAAGAAACCAGCCCAGATTTCAGGTTCACCAATGAAAGGTGCTTTAATCATTATGTACTTGTCCTTAACATAGAAATCTCCAAAGCCTTGAACACGCAAGCGTTTAAAGACTTCTGGCCATTTTTCCAAGTCTGTTGCTCTGATGCCGAGAGTCGCCTCTATATACACTTTTGAGGCCTCTCCCATTTTTCGTCCAACTTCCCGCCACTTCTCTTTTGGGATATTATGGACCAAAATATTCACAAGCTCAACGTTTAGGAAAACTATACGGCTTATCCCACAATAATACTCGCCTGGAAAACGCCAATCATAAATCATCATACTCCTATAAATATCCAGCATTTTAGAAATCAAAGGTTTTATACCTGGCTCTTTTCCTTCGCGAATTAGTTTGTCAATGAATTCCCGCTCCTCTTCGTCAAGAATTATTGTTGTTCTCTTTGCCGATCCTTTACCAATACCCAAAATTTCACCAACTCTTTTACCATTCTCTTTGCGCGTACATGGTATATTTCTTGGCATATCTTATATGTTTTGTTTCCAGAAAATAACCCAACATTTAAAGCTCTCCGATACAACTATCATAATTGCCGATGAAGAACCTAAACGCTGAAAAAGGATGATGCACCCTGGGGTATCTGAGGCCTTAAGAGATTAACTTTCTTCTGACAAGAAAAACTAGTAGACTGAAGCCAACCAAGAAAAGAAGAAAGCCCGTGGACATAGACAATGCATAATTCAGGTCTAGTCCCCGCCACAAGACAAGAACTGCATACGTTGGTCCCCCGAACATTAGAATTGCCGCAAGCAATACGAGAAAAGTCTTCCATAGTTTTGAATTTAAATTTAAGGTTTGCTTTTCTTTGGTGTCCAAGCCTTTCATCCATCCGACAGTAGACATTTCACTAAAACGAGTTTTTATTTATAACCCTTCCTTCACTTCATTTCCCAAAGCCTTCATTAAAAACTTGAAAACTGAAAAGCCTGCTCCGCGATCTGCCCTAAAACCTGTGGTTGCCCCCAAAAGACACACACCTTCCATGCCGCGTTCCTTGGCCATCCCAAGCATCAGTCCAGTGGCGCCGACTATCCTACCCTTCGCATACAAAATGGCACCCTTCTCCATAAATTCAATAGCCAATCTTGGAGAAGTGGCTGCAACATACACTAGCCCAGCATCTTCTACGGATGGAACGCCGCCCAATGTTATTATGAAGTTACAGCCATGTTTGGTTATGAAGTTAAGCACTCCACTGCAGAGCTCGTAATGGGCAACAACATCCTCAAAAGATGGTTGCGCATCCCCAGTCATAATAATAAAGTCGTTCTTATCCATCGGAGCCGCATAAAACTCATATTTTGGCAAACGGCAAACACCGTCAGAATCAACCGAAACATAGTCTGGAAAATAAGGCGCATACATCTCAGCAAAAGGCTTAGCCCCACAAAACTTTATCAAAAGATGAGCAGCAATCTTGCCAACATTTCCAAAACCAGGCAAACCCTGAACAAAAATCGGATTCTCAAGCACAGGATTGAAAATCTCGCGGAAATAGGGTTTATCCATAGCTCCGCCCATCAACAAAAAGCCCAATCAA